>ENA-OQCD01000223-OQCD01000223.1-human-gut-metagenome-genome-assembly--contig:-NODE-223-length-15368-cov-2.003084_pt1 | contig 15368 bp, 19 predicted proteins | sample MGYA00242755_ERZ504571 | MGnify/ENA primary metagenome ERZ504571 (study PRJEB26092, sample SAMD00036274) | human gut metagenome | host: Homo sapiens | study: EMG produced TPA metagenomics assembly of...
ATTGTGGAAGGGGATTTGGAATTCTTCGATATTTTGATAACTAATACGTTGGATATTGTTTTTGCTAATGAGGAAGAGGCAAAGGCTTATACAGGCAAGGATGCATGGGGGGCTATCAATGAAATTGCTTCTAAATGCAGTGTTGTAATAGTAAACTAGGTGCCCAAGGTTCATGTATAAAGAAAGGTACGGAATGCATCAAACTAGAGGTACCTCCGGTAAAAAAGTCGTGGATACCACTGGCGCGGGAGATTATTATGCAGCAGGTTTTCTGTATGGACTGACTTGTGGTTATTCTTTGGAGAAGTGTTCCATTATAGGTTCTATTTTAGCATCCAATGTGATACAAGTGGTGGGTACAACCTTATCAAAGAAAAAAATGGGACGAAAATAAAGTTAAATATAGAGGCCCTTCTACAGGCTTGAATAGAATAATGTATTAATTTGCGGTTCACAAATACATAAAGTGATGAAGTGGAATAGTAAGAAAATATTGTTAATGATTTGCGTGGGCCTGACAGGTAGCGCTTTGTTTAGTTTTAATAAAGGTGATGACCGTAATTTCCAGATAGCAAAAAACTTGGATATCTTCAATGCGATATTCAAGGAATTGGATATGTTTTATGTTGATACTATTGATCCTGAGAAAGTGATAAAATATGGTATTGATGCTATGTTGGCGCAGACCGACCCTTACACGGAGTATTATCCTGAAGAAGATAATACACTAAAGGAAATGACTAGCGGAAAGTTTGGCGGTATCGGATCGGTAATACGTTATTATACTCCCCGAAAGCGTGTGGCTATTATTGAACCTTCCGAAGGAAGCCCTGCTGCCGAAATAGGACTGAAAGCCGGTGACATCATCATGGAGATCAATGGAAAAGATATGGCCCAGGGAGATAGAATTCCCAATGATCTGACCTCGTATGTCAGTGATAATTTGCGTGGTGAGCCGGGAACAACTTGTGTGTTGAAAGTTGAGAGACCTACTTCTGATAGTACTTATGTGCCAATGGAATTTAAAATAACCCGTTCTACCATCGTACGAACCCTGTACCTTATTATGGAATCGTAGGCAATAATGTGGGATATATCGTTATCAGTACTTTTGCTATAGAGAACTGTTCAAAAGATATAAAGAAGGCATTGATAGAATTGAAACAGCAAGGTGCTAAATCTATTGTTCTCGATTTGCGTGGCATGGTGGCGGTTTGTTGGGGGAAGCAGTGAATGTAGTGAATTTCTTTGTGCCGAAAGGGAAAGAGATTGTGGTAACAAAAGGTAAGATTAAACAAGCTGGTACCACTTATAAAACAATGAATGAACCGGTAGATACAGAGATTCCGCTGGCTGTGCTAGTGGACGGTTCTACAGCTTCGGCATCCGAGATTGTTTCAGGTTCCTTGCAGGACCTTGATCGGGCTATTGTGGTAGGAAGCCGTACGTATGGTAAAGGGTTGGTACAGGTACCTCGTGAATTGCCTTATAACAGTAGCATGAAAGTGACTACTGCAAAGTATTATATTCCCAGCGGACGATGCATTCAAGCCATTGATTACGCTAAACGTAATGCTGACGGGTCGGTGGCTCGTACTCCGGACAGCCTGACCAATGTATTCCATACAGCAGCCGGACGTGAAGTGCGTGATGGTGGCGGTATTCGTCCGGATGTGGAGGTGAAAGTTGAAAATTTCCCAAACATTATGTTTTATCTGCTTAATGATGATATGATTTTTGATTATGCTACCCAATATTGTATCAAGCATTCTCAGGTAGGGGAAGTGAAAGACTTTACAATAACAGATGCTGACTATGTTGATTTTAAGAAGATGTTACATAAGCGTAAGTTTACTTATGACCGTCAAAGTGAGAAGATGCTGAAGAACTTGAAAGAAATAGCGGAGTTTGAAGGATATATGGATGGGGCAAAAGAGGAGTTTGCCGCTTTGGAAACGAAATTGACGCATAATTTGGATCATGAGCTGGACAGGTTCTCGAAAGAGATAAAAAGATGCTATTGCTCAGGAGATTTTTGAAACGTTACTATTTCCAACGTGGCGCGATATTGCAACGCTTGAAAGATGATCCTGATTTGAAAAAAGCTATTGAGACATTGAACAATCAGTCTGAATATAGTAAGATACTTTCTGTTATGAAATAATCGAATGAGGGGCGGATGTACGAATCTGCCCCTCATTATTGTATCATGATACCATTGATGATGCTTTATTTGAACCGGAAGTATCTATTGGTTATGCTGTTTTTCTTTATACCCTCCGAACTTGTAGGTAAAGGATAAAGTTATGTTGCGTGAATAGTTGTTGGTGTGCATGTCCATGTATTGTCCTTTATTACGTAGTGTCACATCTATGTTGCCTTCCATCGAATTGAACAGATCATTGGCCTTCACTTGGATACTTGCTTTTTGGTTGGCAAAGTTCCAACGTATTCCGGTATGGATGGCCCAGATATGATTTAAATCATAACTTCCCTGGATAGATGGGCTCAAATAAAGTCCGGTCAGTTCCATGCGAATATCCGGTTTGGTAGAAAGTATTATATTATTTTTGTAACATGGCGAGTCCGATCCACTTGCTGTGGTTGAAGGAAAGATCGAAGAATTTTGTTACATTTTGCTTGACGGTATTCAGCTTGCAGTGTGACGTGACTGTCCAACCAATGTCCGATTTTGAAGGGAATGATAGTCGTGGCTGAGAAACTTTGCTGATAATCCCAGTTTAAGGTTTTGTAAATCAAAGCCAGGCGTTCTGTGCTTTGATAGGCTAGTTGCTGAAATAAATCGGGTTGATAATCATAAGCCAGGCTGAAGATATACTTGTTCTTTAAAATATAATTCAGATTTGCGGAATAATCGGTGGATGGCTTTAACATTGGATTGCCTTGTACTTCTTCATAACCACTTATATAGCCGGTACTTTCGCTCAGATCCCAGTAGCTGGGATAGGACTTATCTGATGTGAATGAAAGTTGTAGAATATGTGCTGGGGTCATTACGTATGTTAATTCAGTTGTAGGATAAGCCGCCCATGCATGATAACGGGCCGTTTTGTAATATTCTCCGGTTATGGACGCGCTGAAAGACAAATGTTCTCCCATGTTTTTGCTGAATCCGACGTAGAAGTCATATGTATATTCATTATAACGATTGTTTGTATTGAGTTCGCTCATGTCTGTTCCGTTTTGGGTATGATAGAACTGAGTATTATGGTCACTGGCATAAGTTAAAGAGGTGCCATAGTTTAAGGTCCACTCTCGTGGTAGTGTGTGTGACTGGTCTACGTATATTTTCCAGCGGTCTATTGTTTGTCCGCTAGTCGTGTGAAATTCGCTTGTTTGGTTCTTGTTGTCTTTGTTGGTGAATTGCTGATGACTTTCGGAATGGTAGGAGGTATAGTTTATTCCAGCTTTCATACCGAAGCTAGAGAGATAATCTAAAGCGATATTGTGCATTCGAGTCTCCTTTTTTGTCCGGTTGTCTGCGGTTGTGATGTTCCCGTCGGAATATGAATGATTATCGTTGTTAGGGTTGAAGACACCAGTATAGGCTAGATTGATATGAGCATTATCATTGAATTTATATTCAGCGCCTGTTCGTACATAATGTGTTATTCCTTTCCTGTCAATATCATTGTGTTGACAGATATCATATATATTATTTTTTAAGGTGTGATGTGAGTACGTATCTGTTGTTTGTCTGTTTTGTTCATAATGGGTATTATATAGCAAGTCTATATTCCATTTAGGAGTGGTGTAAAGCAGGCTGATTCCTCCTTGTGTGCCACTTCTGTAATTGTATAGATATCCGGCGTAACTTCTCCTTGCAACCCACTTTCTTCAGGACGGTAACCTTTCAAAAGTAAGTTGATGGCAGCACCTCTTACATGATATTGCGGCGGTGTGCTATACATAATTTCTGCCTTTTCTACACGTGAAGCCGGAGTGTTTTTTAATAAAATGGTCAACTGTTCGTGACTCATTGTTGTGGGCCTTCCGTTTAAAAATAATGTTCAGATTGTGTGTGCCTGCTAATGAAAGGTTGCCGTTTATTTCCTGTACACCGGGTAATTGCTGAAGGATTTCATAAGCATTGTTCACGATTCTATGTGTGGTGAGTTGTGACAGATCATACGATAATTTTCCTTCTTCCACTTTTACAAGAGGGCGTTCCCCTTTGACGATAACTTCGTCCAAAGCATAATCTTTACTTTTCAGGGTAATCGTGCCTGCGTCTTCTCCTGTAGTTGTCAATAAGAGGGTTTCGTACATGATGTGTTGGAAAATCAGCCGATAAGATGCTGGTTGCCGGTTGAACCTGAAGTAACCGGTGGTATCTGTGATTACGGCGTCCACAAAAGTAGAATCAATGGTTTGTAGGATGACGGTTGCACCGTCAATGGCTTGTGCATGGATGTTTGTAACCTTTCCGGTAATGGTTTGTGCAGTGGTTGTTCCTATAACCCAAAATAAAAATAGCGATGTGATGATAAAATTTTGCTTTTTCATATCTATTTGTTTTTAATATTTTCTTTAACTTTGACGAAACAAAAGTAGGGAGACTTTTTTCCTTACGTGGTTAATGGCAGGTTAACACAATGTTAACAAAGTATGGATAGGATATAAGTGTATGACAATCAAACATATTCGTTGGGTAGCTTGTATCGGACTGTTGGCAATCATCTGTTTGCAGTACGTTTGGCTTGTAAATACCTATAAGCTAACTAAGGAAAGTATACAGTTCAGAAGCAATGAAGTATTTAGAGATGCAACGATGCGTGAGGTGTTTTATCGCATGGAAGTATATCAAGATTCTTTGCAAAAGAAGTATAAGGACAGAGATACTTCCATTATGGTTAGAATAAGCTTGGATGAAGATTATGATCTTTTTAAGGATGACAGGGTTGATGAAAATGTGAACCAATGGTTGATGTCCAATATGCAGGTTTCCATGCAAGAAATTGTCAAGAGGGATTATAAATTGTCTGTTTCTTTGTCAAGTTTAGATTCTATTTATCGGACAGGCCTTGCTGCCGAAGGATTGGATGCAGAAGTAATAACTTGTGTGACAGATTCGCTGGGGAATATTCTTAGAAGTTCCCGTTCCATACAGGTAGGGGATTATGGCTTGTTGAAAACCGGATTACAACCTATCAATTATAAATGTACGGAGAATCTTCAGGCTTTTTATTGTTAATCCTTATTGGGTTATTTTCCAGCAGATGACCTTGCTCCTCATTGCTACTGTCTTGATGATGGCAATGATCGTCTATTGTCTTGTTTATCAGATTCGTATTATTGCTCATCAGAATAAAATAGCTAGGATGCGTGAGGATTTCTCATACGCCATGATTCATGAGATGAAGACTCCTCTTGCCTGTATTTTGATGGGGACCCGAATGTTGAAATCAGGAAAGTTAGATATTTTTCCGGATAAACGCGAGAAGCATTTTCAGATATTGGAAGACGAGAGTGAACATTTATTGTCACTGACTAACAAAGTGCTGACGCTGTCAAAATTGGAAAATGCTCAAATTGAGGCTTTGGAAAAAGGAGATACAACTCCGTCCGATGTTAGAGGATCTTATTGAGAAATATACTGCTAAGGCAGATAAACCAGTACATTTCTCTCTTCATTTGGAATCGGAATGGGTATATGCTGATGAAGAATTCTTGAAAGAAGCTATTGGTAATTTGGTAGACAATTCTATAAAAATATTCAGGTGAAGAGGTGGAAATACAGATTTCATCCTTGCGTCAGGACTATAACTTTTATTTGATAAAGGTAAGAGATAACGGCATAGGTATTCCGTTGAAGGACCAGAGTCGTATTTTCGAGAAGTACGAGCGTGCTTCGGCTGCCGACCGCAGCCGTAAAGGCGGTGCGTCAGGCTTCGGATTGGGTTGAATTATGTTTTTCGCGTGGCTGAAGCGCATGGTGGAAAAGTGTGTGTGGAAAGCATTGAAGGGGAGTATAGTTTGATTTTTCTTTTTTGCCGAGTGGGGAGAAGAAATAAATATTTTTTAAGGAGGAAGATGATATGATAAAACTGTTGTTGGTGGAAGATGATGCCAATCTTTGTTATATTATTCGTGGTGGATTGGAGGATATGATAGGTGGATACGAGGTGATGACCGCTTCTAATGGCGAAGAAGGGCTGAAGATATGGAAGGAGCAACATCTTGATATCATTATTTCAGACATTGAGATGCCTGTTATGGATGGTTATGAAATGGTACGTCGTATTCGGGAAACGGATGGATTTATTCCCATTGTTTTTACCTCGGGCAGGGTTTCGCCTAAAGATGTGGTGAAAGGTTATGAATTGGGGGTGAATAATTATATTAAGAAACCTTTTTTTGGCCGAAGAACTGGATGCGCATATTGGTGCTTTGTTGAAAATGAAGCGGGGAATGGGAGCCGCTAATGAAAGTGAGATTTATCGGATTGGTGAAAATTATACATTTGATGCTGTTCATGCAGTATTAAAGCATTCGTCGTGTGTACAAAAAGACAATGACGGAACGCGAAGCGAAAATTGCTTCAGATGCTTTGTAAAAAGAAAAATGAACTAGTGAGGCGGGATATTATTCTTTCAAGACTATGGGATACGGAGGATGATTTTTTGCATCACGTAGTCTGATGTTTTGTTACTCGACTTAGAAAATTGTTTGCTGATGATGAACGGATACAGATAAAGACTGTGAAAGGAGTGGGTTTATGTCTTTCGGACAAAGGATGAATATGTGTAATATAACATTTATTGTAAGTTCTTTTGGCATTTTCCAGATACTAAAACGTTTTTTAAGCAACTCGAAAAGATGTGCATTGGTGAAATGACCGTTCTTGAAAATGGATTTTGTCATTATTCCGACTTTGTTGAAGCCGGCCTTTTCTAATACTCGCATGGAAGGAAGGTTGTGTTCAAAGACAAGTGCGAATATACGTATTGTATTCGTATAAGTGAAGTAATGGTAGATGGCTTCTTGTAATGCGTCGGTTACAATACCTTGGTTCCAATATTTTTCTCCGATAACATACCCTACTTCAGCATTGAAGCATTCCACATCTGTGCCTGGTGTAAATCCGATATTGCCTACGGCTTTTCCATTAACTTCAATACAAAAATCATGAATGCCTTCTTTTTTCTGGATGAGGTCAATAAAGGTTTCCGCATGCTCTAGCCTGTAAGGGTGGGGGAATACGTTGCGGCAATTGTCCCAAATCTTTTTGTTATTCAGTTCTTGAACTAATGAATGAGCGTCTTCTGTTTGCCAAGTACGTAGTGTGTACTTGTTCTTTTGTACAAATACAGCATGATAGCGTCTCATGGGGGTACTGCAGAGCCCATGGTAATTTTGTTTTTCTCCTACGACAGCAAATCCCAAACTCTGGTAGAAAGGAATAGCATAAGTAGAAGAATTAACCGTTGTTTCAATGGAAGGATGGAGGGTGGAGGCGTAGTGGAAAAGTTTTTTTTCCTAATCCGTGCCTGTGATATTCTGGCTTGATAAAAAATAGGGAGATATGTTTACCATTACTTTTTATACCTAAAATGCCTGTTAGAGCTTCATTGTCAAACTACCATAAAATATGATTTCGTTTATACATTTTTTGTTATAAATAAAGCTTTTGAAAAATTCCAATCCCTCATTGTTGAAATCTTCTTTGCCGGTGATGGTGAAAACTTGCCAAGATAGTTCGATGGCTTTTGGGTATTCATCTTTTGTGAGTTGTCGTATGTTATTCATGGTATGCCATATTGTAGATTAGTGTAAAAAATAGGTAGAGCAGGTATGTTCTTTGTAAGGTGGAGAAGGATAAAGGTGCATTTAAAAACAACTTTATCCTTCTTTGTCTATTAACTAGAAATTATAGGCTACGCAAGATTGAATACGGCTTGGTCTAGGTCGCTGATTAATTGGTATTTAATATCAAAGTTTAAACTCCAGTTTTTGTCTAAGTCAAACTCCATACCTGCTCCTAAATTAACTCCAAATTTTTCCATCACTTCCACTGACATCGTAATCGCCTGCTTTCCCTAAATCCAAATGCCAGTTAGTGTATGTAAATCCTGCTAATGGATATAGACTAATATTGCTTGCTATGGGAAAAAGGTAGTGGATATTTGCGTTGATGTCAAACATGCTAAGTCCATCATTTTTAAAGAAGTAATTCATAGACGGCTCTATTCTGATTTGATCAGTAATATTATATTGATATTTCAGACCAATACCAACGCTCTCTATTTCAGTTCCATAACTTAGATTTCCACCAATAGCTTGTTTCCCTTGTTGTGCAAAAACAGAACCACAACCTAAAAGTGCCATGCATGCGGCAATAATAAATTTTTTCATAATCACTCATTTTAAATGAATACTAACTTTTCTTTATATGTAGAATTATTTTTCTTCCTCCTTAAACCAGGAAGCATACATTAAATATCCATTGGCTATTTTCTGATTGAGTTCTTTGCTTTGTGCCTCGGGAATCTTTTTGATAAATTTGGCTGGAACTCCTGCCCATAGGCTTCCAGGTTCGATGACGGTGTTACTGAGTACCAGCGCTCCGGCAGCTACAATAGCTCCTTCACCTACGACCGCATGGTCTAGTATGGTAGAGCCCCATTCCAATTAGAGCGCCGTCTTTTATAGTCGCACCATGTATGGTTACATTATGTCCTACAGAAACATCATTCCCGATTTCGACAACTGATTTTTTGATATAATGTATGTACTACACTGCCGTCCTGGATATTTACGCGGTTACCTATGCGGATAGCATTAACATCGCCGCGTAATACGGCGTTAAACCAAATGCTGCAATCTTTTCCAATTACAACATCGCCAATAATAGTGGCATTATCGGCTAAATAACAGTTCTCGCCGATTTTTTGGAGTGAATCCTCTCACTGATTTTTATAAGTGCCATAATTAATTTCTACCGTTTTAAAGGAGATGTTACTTCTTTTAACCACTCGCGTTCCTCGTTGTTCAATTCCGGATTCAAACAATTGTAAACTTTTTCATGATATTGGTTGAACCATGTTATTTCTTCATCGCTCAGCATATCTGTCAGGATGGCTTCTTTGTCAATAGGGCAGAGGGTAAGTGGCTCGAATTTATAGTAAGTGCCGAATTCTGTCTCTTGTGACGGAACAATTAACATGGTATTTTCCGTACGTACTCCATGACGGCCGGCTTTATATATACCGGGCTCGTTGGTTACTGTCATGCCTGGAACAAGTAAGGCCGGCATGTGGTTCATGCGGAATTGGTGAGGACCTTCGTGTACATTCAGAAAACAACCTACACCGTGGCCTGTTCCATGCAGGTAATTGATTCCGGCTTTCCACATAGGGAGGCGAGCCAGCGCATCTAGTTGTGTTCCGCAAGTTCCATGTGGAAATTGAGCCATTGAGAGTTGGATAAATCCTTTTAAGACTAATGTGTAATCTGTTTTTTCTTCTTTCGTGAGTGCTCCTAAAACGATAGTACGAGTAATATCAGTTGTTCCGTCCAAATATTGTGCTCCACTGTCCAGCAGCAGCATGCCTTCAGGTTTTAAGGGAATATCGGTTTCGGGGGTTGCTTCATAGTGAACAATAGCGCCATGAGCTTTATATCCGGCAATGGTGTCAAAACTGATACCATTGAAGTGGGGTTGTCCGGCGCGGAATTCGTATAATTTCTTATCTATACTTATTTCGGTTTCATTTCCAGTAGAAACAGCTGCTTTCAGCCAGCGGAGAAATTTAACCATGGCTACTCCGTCGCGTTTCATTGCGCGATGGAAGCCTTCTATTTCTGTCTCATTCTTTATCGCTTTTAAAAAAAGTACAGGCGAAGGAGCTATTTCTATTAAGGAATGGGCGCAGGCTGCTGCATGGACAGCGGCATTGATATTAGCTGACAACAGGAGCTTGCCGGTAAAATCTTTTAAATCTTTTTCAATTGTTGAATAAGGCCTTACTTTAATTTCGTTTTCTGTTAGATAGTCTTTTACTTCATCTGACAGTTTATTCTCTATTATATATAAGGTGGAACTATATTCCGTGATGAGAAGGTAACTTACAAATACCGGATTGCAGTGTACGTCACTTCCCCGTAAGTTTAGGGTCCATGCCACTTCATCCAGTGCGGAAATTAAAATGCCTGTGCAACTGTTACGACGGATTGCTTCTCGTATTTGAGTGATTTTATTGGTCGTATACAGACAATCCGGCAGACCGTGAATATATTGATATTATGGGAGCAAATGAAAGTTGCAGTAACCGGTGTGGTATGAAACGTTTGCCTGGGCAGAACTGGAGTGCATCACTTGTACCTGAAATACCAAGATTAGGTACTGGAGCATTTGTGACTTGCCGTTCAGGCTACTATGTATGGAAGAATTGGGATAACTGGGAAACCAGCTTTAATAATGGTAATTTGAATACAGCTGACAAACCTATTTTTAAAATTGAAGAAGTCCTGTTGAATGAAGCTGAAGCCAAATTTGAATTGGGAGTATTTGACCAAGGGGTTGCAGACAAAACAATCAATAAGTTGCGTGATCGTGCGGTGTAGTAAAATGGTGGTTGCTGACATTAATGATTAGTTTGATCCTAACCGTGGAAAATACTATCCTAAAGGTAATGAAGTGGTATTTTGGTTGATCCTGTCTTATGGGAAATTCGTCGCGAACGTATTATAGAATTGATGGGTGAGGGATTTGGTATTTATGATATCCGTCGTTGGCGTATGGCTCCGTGGTTCCTCAATAAACCTGCAACTGGTCTTTGGATGAGTAAAGAAGAGGCAATGAAAAATAATATGACTTTATATAATCCTGAAACTGGTTATTCTGATGGAACTGACGGTTCATTGACGGAAGGTAATTTGTATCTTTTCAATGATCCTCTAAAAGAAGGTAAAGGTTGGTTAGATAAATATTATTTGTATCAAGTACCGACTACCGAAATATTATTGAACCCAGAACTGGAACAGAATCCTGGTTGGTAATTTATAGTGTGATACGAATGAGGCTGTCTCAAATGCGGAATAACGTATGGAGACGGTCTTGTTTGGTTTTTAAACTTAGAAAAATCGAAATAAAAATGAGATTTCAGAAAATAGGATTGACTACTGTAGTGTTGTGTACCGTAGGAATACAACAGAGCTTTTCTATCGATATAGTTACAAAAGAAAAACCTAATATCGTGTTTATTTTGGCTGATGATTTAGGTTGGACGGATTTGGGTGTAATGGGCAGTGATTATTATGAAACTCCTAATATAGACCGTCTTGCTACAGAAGGAATATTGTTTGACAATGCTTACGCTGCAGCCGCCAATTCAGCACCTAGCCGTGCTTGTATGATGACAGGAATGTACACACCACGCCATGGAGTATATACAGTTAGTCCTCCCGACCGTGGTGATCGTACCAAACGTAAATATATAGCTATTCCCAATGTAGAAGATGTCTGTGCCGACTTTGTGACTATGGCCGAGGCTTTGCAAGAACAGGGTTATCAGTGTGGTCATATCGGGAAGTGGCATTTGGGGGATGATGAGACGGTACAGGACCCTTGTCACAGGGATTTATATGGAATGTGGGCGGTAATAGAGCAGGAGCTCCCTATTCTTATTTTTATCCCTATTGTCTGCCTGATAAAAGTAAATGTCATGTGGGATTAGAAGAAGGTATATTGGGTGAATATCTTACTGATCGGTTGACTGAAGAAGCTGTTTCTTTTATAAAATCTCATAGTGAAGGTCCTTTTTTCTTACATTTGTCCCATCATGCCGTACATACGGTTTTGCAAGCACCTGATTCATTGATAAATAAATATCGTAATAAAACTCCCGGTAAATATCATAAGAATCCTATATATGCTGCAATGATTGAAAAACTAGATGATAGTGTTGGTAGGATATGCCAAGTTATTAAGACATTAGGAATAGCAGATCGTACAATAGTCATTTTTTATTCAGATAATGGAGGTTCGGAACCAGTGACAGACAATTATCCGTTAAATGGAGGAAAGGGAATGCCTTATGAAGGTGGGAGCCGTGTGCCGTTGATTATAAGGTGGACTGGTAAAATAGAAGGAGGCATCCGTTCATCTGTTCCAATAACAGGAGTTGATTTTTATCCAACTTTTGTTACTTTGGCACAGGGTAAGATTCCTGCTAACTTAGATGGAAAAGATATTTTTACGCTTATAAATAATAATGAGACGGAACGTGATCTTTTCTGGCATTTTCCGGCTTATTTGGAGTCTTATTTAAACGGGGGAAGAGATTTCCGTGCAAAACCTTATTCCAGTATTCGTTCAGGTGATTGGAAATTGATATATCATTATGAAGATAAGTCTATGGAACTGTTTAATTTGAAGAATGATCTGGGAGAATCACAAGATCTATCAGGTTCAAAATCCTGTAAAAGCGAGGAGAACTTTATCAGAAACTGATGAAGTGGATTCAAGAAACTCATGCTCCTATTCCTGTGAAATTGAATCCTTATTATCGAGAGTAGGTGAATGATATTTTTTTTCTTCTATAGCTTTGCAGCCTAGGATATTTTCTCTAAAATTGCCGATGTTTATAGCAGGAGTAGTAATTATTAAATTCAGTAAAAAACAGAATATATGAAAAATCGAAACCTCTTTCTTTTAACCAGTGGATTAGCATTTCCTCTATTAGGCGCTTATGCTCAGAAAACTCCTAAACCGAATATCATTTATATTATGTGTGATGATATGGGTTATGGTGATTTAGGGTGTTATGGTCAGTCCTACATCAGTACACCGAATATTGATAATATGGCTAAAGAAGGTATGCGTTTTACACAAGCGTATGCCGGTAGTCCGGTGAGTGCTCCATCACGTGCGTCATTTATGACCGGACAACATTCCGGACATTGTGAAGTACGTGGGAACAAAGAGTACTGGCGCGATGCCCCTGTTGTGATGTATGGAAATAATAAGGAATATGCCGTGGTGGGGCAACATCCATACGATCCCGGTCATGTGATTATACCTGAAATAATGAAAGATAACGGTTATACTACCGGTATGTTTGGTAAATGGGCAGGGGGCTATGAGGGATCTGTGTCTACGCCGGACAAACGGGGTATTGATGAATATTATGGTTATATTTGTCAGTTTCAGGCTCATTTATATTATCCGAATTTCCTGAACCGGTATAGTAAATCGGCTGGTGATACGGCAGTGGTTCGTGTAGTGATGGATGAGAATATCAACTATCCTATGTTTGGTAAGGACTATTTCAAACGTCCGCAATATTCTGCGGATATGATCCATGAAGAAGCAATGAAATGGTTGGATAAACAGGATGGCAAGCAACCTTTCTTTGGTATTTTTACTTATACGCTTCCTCATGCAGAGCTGGCGCAGCCCGAAGATTCTATTCTGACAGGTTATCAAAAAGAAGTTTTTTTTGAAGATAAAACTTGGGGTGGACAGGAAGGATCAAGATATAATCCGTCGGTACACACCCATGCGCAGTTTGCCGGCATGATTACTCGCTTGGATTATTATGTAGGAGAAGTTTTGAACAAATTAAAGGAGAAAGGACTGGACGAAAATACCATTGTGATTTTTACCAGTGATAACGGCCCCCATGAAGAAGGGGGGGCTGACCCTACCTTCTTTGGTCGTGATGGCAAACTTCGTGGATTGAAACGTCAATGTTATGAAGGGGGGATTCGTATTCCGTTCATTGTGCGTTGGCCGGGTAAAGTACCCGAAGGAACGGTTAATGATCATCAGTTAGCTTTCTATGACTTGATGCCTACATTTTGTGACTTGGCAGGTGTGAAGAATTATGTGAAGAAGTACACTAACAAGAAAAAAAGACATGGATTATTTTGATGGTATTTCTTTTTGCTTCCGACTTTGTTAGGACAGGAAGGACAGAAGAAAACATGATTTCTTGTATTGGGAATTTGATGAAACCGATCAGATTGGTGTACGTATGGGAGACTGGAAGATGGTAGTGAAAAAAGGGACTCCTTTCCTTTACAATCTTGCTACAGATATTCATGAAGACCATGATATCGCTGCCGGACATCCGGATATTGTGAAACAAATGAAAGAGATTATCAGAACACAGCATACTCCGAATCCTCATTTCTCTGTGACTTTGCCTTCATTTGAATAAAATAGATTTTTTTATTCTGATATTCCTCAATCTATTCATTTAGATTGGGGAATATTTTTTTTATGTTCCATAAACCTGCTATCTTTGCCTCGCAAATTTAAAAATATTCCGATGAGAATTTAAAACATTCATTTCCATACAACTATTTGTTTTTTACGTTGGGACAGCAGGCGAAATAATTTTGTTTGTTGCGCAATAGTTGTCTTCTTATTCCAACTACGAGCTTTTCAGTATTCATATTTAAAATTCTTAGAAAGAGTATGTGTATACATGTACAGTCCATTACTTACATGCATCCGGATAAAGATGTGCTTTTCAGTAATGTCAGTTTTACTATCAGTAAAGGGCAAAAAGTAGCCCTCATCGGAAACAACGGTTCGGGAAAATCTACCTTGATGCGATTGATAACTAAAGAGCTATTACCTTCTGAAGGACAAATTATATGTCCGGATATTCCCTATTCTATTCCACAGCATTTTGGTCAGTTTAATCATTTGACAGTAGCCGGGGCATTGGGAATAGAAAGAAAGTTATATGCACTTCATGCCATTTTACAGGGCGATGCTTCAATAGAGCATTTTACGGCTTTGGCGGATGACTGGAAAATAGAAGAGAAAGCGGTTGCTGCTTTGAATGAATGGGGGTTGGCAGAAGTACCTCTCTCCTATCCCATGCATTTGTTGAGTGGCGGTGAGAAAACAAAAGTTTTTCTAGCAGGAATTACTATATACTCTCCTGCTTTTATTTTGATGGATGAGCCTACCAATCATTTGGATGACGAAAGCCGTATCCGGCTGTACCGTTTTATAACTACTGCTGCAGCAGGGATACTGGTTGTCAGCCATGACCGGACATTACTCAATTTACTTTCTTCTACCTATGAGCTTACTGCAAAAGGTGTCACTTATTATGCTGGAAATTACGATTTCTATAAAGAACAGAAGAAATTGGCTGTAGAAGCTCTGCAAACCCGGTTGAAGGAGAATGAAAAAGCAATTACAAAAAGCCCGAAAGCAGGCACGTGAGGTAATGGAGCGTCAACAAAAAGCATGATGTGCGAGGTAAAAAAACAAAATGTGAAGAAAGGAGTCGGAAAGATGGACAATGCATACATTCAGGGATCAGGCTGAGAAAAGTACTGTCCGTTTAGGAGATGTTCATGCTGATAAGATCCGTTTTTTG
>ENA-OQCD01000224-OQCD01000224.1-human-gut-metagenome-genome-assembly--contig:-NODE-224-length-15340-cov-2.675672_pt1 | contig 15340 bp, 20 predicted proteins | sample MGYA00242755_ERZ504571 | MGnify/ENA primary metagenome ERZ504571 (study PRJEB26092, sample SAMD00036274) | human gut metagenome | host: Homo sapiens | study: EMG produced TPA metagenomics assembly of...
GCCACGCCAGTTCGGCCGGTCGACTGGTCGGATGCCCAGCTGGCCGGAAGACGAACACGAACCGTTGGCCTTCACGGCCTGGCTGTATGCGCCCAGCGCCGCCGGGGCTTCAGAAGTCGCAACCGCTTCCATCTTCTCGCTCATAATGTTCTCCTTTGAAGAATGTGTTATGCATGTTGCTTGCGTTCAAGGCCGCGGCAAACCACGACAACGCAATCTCAAGCAATCACTGTACCCATGGAATCGACACGCATTGCCCCATGTTCCAAATACCGGCTCCCTGCCCCGGCTCTTCACATGTCTTTGTGGTGGGCTTGATGGGGATCGAACCCACGACCTTCTGTTCCGGAGACAGACGCTCTATCCACTGAGCTACAAACCCGTGCGTCAAACTACTTTACACTGCCTTGAGATGAAAGCGACACTTTTTACGGAAAAACGATCTTCGAATCTCGGATCATTATTGCGAAAACATAGCTACGGCGGGTCTTTCGACAGCACACCCAACCCTAGAGGGGAAATAACGGGCATAGAACGGGGAAGGAACGAGAGATAGCGTGCGCCACAACGAAATTTGTAGCAACCATAACACCATTTGAAGCGTTCTTTTCCACTAAACTGAAAATATGGTTGAGGATTCAGGCAGAAATATAGGCGATTTCGAATACACGCGCCGTTTTTTCTGCCGTGCCCTGCCGACGCAGTTGGATGATAACGACAGTCCGACGCTGATCATACAAAGTTATTACGTGCATCAGGATAATTACGCGCTGCGCGTGCGATTGAAAACAAAGTCCGTCCGCATTGCCATGACTCCGGACCTCGACCCGCTGGCTGTGCTCGAAAAGTATCGCGACGAATTCCGGCTTGGATCAGTCACCGTGAAAGGGCCGTCCGTGGGAGGCACGCGATATGAGGCGAGCCGCGATTTGGATTCGCGCATCGCAGGGGAGCTCATCAAACGCGGCGGACACGTGACCATCAAAAACCGTTTCACCGACTGGATCGATGAGGACGGCTGGAACATCGACGTGTTCGGAGGCACCAACGCTCCCCTGATCATTGCGGAAGCGGAACGTATCGGGCCGGTCACCAATCTGGTGATCCCGAAATTCTGCACCACCGAAATCACCGACCAATCGCGGTTCAGCAATGAAGGGCTTGCCGCGAATCCATATTCACGATGGAAATCCGAATTCGAAGACGAACTGGAAGCAGACGGACCGCAATTCCTCGACTATTTCGGCACCAACCGTATGGAATAAGTCTTTTAAAAAACAACCGTAGGCCGTAAAGAACGATGTAGTTGCGCAGCCTACGGTTGAGCGGTACCTAAAACGGTACCTAAAGTCAATAAACGAAATCAGTACATGAGCGTGGCGAGGCGACGGCGGGCGCGCTTCAAACGCTCGTCGGTCGGCTCAGGAATCGTGAAATATTCCAGCAGACGCTTGCGCACCGGTTCAATATCGGCCTTATGGCCGGCCGCAACGAAATCCAGCAAACGATCGAACGCATCCTGAATCTGACCGCCGATCATATCAATGTCAGCGACGGCAAGCTGTGCTTCAACATCATCGGGATTGTCGGCAGCGGCGGCACGCACCTCACGCACGTTCGCATTGGCGGAACGGGCCAACAGCAACGCCTTCGCACGCTCGCGGGCGGCACGCGCATCGTTCGGATCGGCTTCAAGCACCTTCTCGTACGCGGCTGCGGCGCCAGCGTAATCGCCCTGCTGTGCCAGCATATACGCCTCCTGATGCTCCGGAGGCACCTGCTCCTGGGCGCCGGCAGCGGAAGCCGAGTTTGCCGCATCGGAATTCGGATCGCCGGAATACGGCGCGGAACCGGTCACACCGGCCTGCTGCGCGGCTGCGACCAGATTCGGAATCACCGTATCCACGATCTGCTGCATTTCCTCAGCGGACGGCAAGCCCTGCAAAATCGGCATCGGACGGCCGTTGATCAACGCGAACAATGCAGGCGCGCCCTGCACTTGGAACGCCTGCGCGATCGAAGGATTCGACGCGATATCGATACGAGACAGCTGAATCTGGCCGTTCAACTGGTTCACGGCATTGCCCAGCTGGCGTGCCATATCGAACAGGCGGTCATCGGTCGGCACCCACAGCAGCAACAGGATCGGGAACGTGGCCGACGCTGCACCATGGCCTGGAACGTGTTCTCCGTGGTGTCGATCACATAACCGCCGGCGGCCGGAGCACCACCAGCCTGCCCCGGTTCGGCCTTCACCTGATGCTTCAACGCTTCAAGATCGACGGCTCCCGCCAAGGAAACTCCCGGATTAAACGGCCTTTGACCTGCCATGCTTGCCTCCTAGATATCAACAATCAACAACATTAAGCGCCCAGCGCAACACACATTGCAAACGTTCGCCCCAAGCTACGCGCATTCGTGCGACTGTCACGATCACAGTGCCTCAACACGAACCGGCTGGCGCTCGGAACCGACTGCAGTGATCTTCGCGTCAGAATTTGCCGGAGGCACGTACAGCGCGACCACATTCACATACGTGGTTTTCATGGTGCTGGTGGCCTGACCGTCGCCAAACAGCGCTTTTTCCGCATCGGAAGCAGGCTGCGACTCACGGCCGGAGCCAGCTGAACGCGTCCATTCGGAATTGATCTGCGCCACCACCAGATCGCCACCATCCGCGGAACGCATAACGCTGATGGCATCGTCAACCGGTGTGAACACCTGCTGCTGCGATCCCTCGTTCAACTCCATGGCCTTCTGCACCTGTTCGGTCAGATCGGCAAGCTTCGTACGCAAATCGTCGTCGGCAAACTTCTGCGCATACTGGCTGGACGCACCATTCTGCAACACGTCGGCATACGCGGCGACCGCATCCTTCGGGGTCATGACCAGACCGGTGTCTTTTTCCGTTCCCTGCTCGCTACCGGTTTTGGAAATCTCAAAACTCGGCATCTTCACGCCCGAAAACAGTCGTGCCACACCCCACAACTTGTAGTTCTGACGTGCGGAATCCTGGCGGAACACCAGCAGACGCTTGGACTGCTGGTCATCCGTGGTGGAAGTGATGGAAAACACCGAACGCGGCCATCCACTGTCCGTGGAAATCACGGCCTGCGCAAGATCAGTTGGAATCGTGGTCTTGCGGTCAAGATTGCCCGTGACCTGCGCCACATGAAGTTCGCTAGTGCGAATCTCAAGTTCCGGCCCCTCCAAAATCGAACCGAGGGCGTCGATATTGCGATCGTTATTGCACTGGTCAAGCGTTTTGAGAATATTCATACGGATGGTTTTCTCTTGCTTGGCGGTCAGATTCGGCGCGTCTTGACGTTGCGTGGTTTTCGGCTGCGGCAGCTGCCCCTCGCATCCGCACATGCCAACGACCATTCCCAATGCGAGTACGGCCGCCGCGATTACGTTGAAACGCTTCTTCATCACTTGGCCTCCTCGTTGTCAGGTTCGTCGGACTTGTCGTTGTCGGATTCGTCGTTTTCGGATGTTTCGTTGGATCCGACCGACTCGGTCGTTACGGCCATTTCGTCAACTTCGTTGGGCACGTTGATTTCATCGGATACCGCGAATTCTACAGATCCCGAGGCCGCTGCGGCCGCACTGCTTTCCTCTTGTGCGAGACGTGCGAAATATGCGGCAAGCTCGTCTTGCGAAATCACGGAAGTCTGTTCGAAATCGTCGTTTTCTTCAACGCCATCAGCGGCAGCGTTCTGCTGATCGGAACGAGATTGCGCGCGCCGGGATCGACAATCGTAGGCTGCGCAACTTCGTTTTGGCTATTTTCCGAACCACTCGCGCAATGCCCAGCATGACGACGACGCTTACGCTTCGGCCCGCTCTTTTCGCTACGGGCGGCACTCGCTTCGGCGTTCTTCACCCATGCGGCAACCTCGTCATCGTCACCCTGCGTGGAACCGATGCCGTCAACCATGGCAAACGCGCGCTTGTTGCGACGCTTATGCGGAGGCATGGCAAACACGGAAGCCGAAAGCACCGCAAGTATCGCCAGCAATCCGCCGGAAAGATAGAACGGCATGGCGAAATTCAGCATCGAACGACGGTTCCAATCAAGTGTGACCGAACCTCCCTTGCGATCGCCATAATCGATAATCGCAACGGAATCCTCGGCATTATTCGTATTAGCACCCTTGAACTGCATATCAACGGAACCGGCATTGCATTTGACGGTGCGCCACATGTCGGAATCCTGGAAGCGACCTGGCCTTCGGAATTATCGGCGGTGCCCTGAGCCGTGGTCTTCAGCGTGGACAGGGTGGACCAGTCGGACAGTCCGGTGACGCGCGTGTATTTGGATCCCGCGATCCATCCGGCGATATCGCGGGCGGAACCGATGGCGATGCACACGTTCGCGGATTTGTCGCGCGACTTCGCCGAAATAGTGACGCGATCGTCAACCAATTGCAGCACATTCGGATCGGTGACCACATACTGCGATCCCGTAACCGCAGCGGACGCCGTGACCTGTGCCGAGGGCTTCCAAATCGTCGCGTTCAAGACGCCAAGCACGATGCAAGCAATGGCAAGCAAGCCGAAAATAGGCGTGACAATGCCGCGCATAATCTTGGCGTGTCGCGTGGGACCCGCCTTGGACTGCGGCTTTTCCTGTTCTTCCTGCAATAAAGTCATAGCATTCACTATTCTACATTGCCTCTCTGCAAAAGCCTGAAAAACTATGAAATCAATGATTGCCACTAAAGTGGAACCTATGCGCAAATCTACTCTTTTCAAAGCCGTCGCAGCCGCCTGCACAACGATCATGTGCTTGGGTTTCGCGGCATGCGGAAGTTCCGACACGAAGTCTGATTCCTCCTCCGATTCATCTTCGTCTTCTTCCGATTCCTCGTCGAAGATGAATCAGATCGCGGTGTGACCGCCACGGGCAAGCCCGGTGAGAAGCCGACTGTCTCCTTCAAAACCCCTATGACGGTGGAAGACAACAGCTACGTCGTATTGCAGAAAGGCAATGGCGACCAGATTGAAGACGGCGACCGCATATGCACGCAGGGTATCGCCATCAATGTCAAGGATGGTTCCGAACTCATGAGCACCTGGGAGAAAAACACCCCCGATTGCTCTACGGTGGTCACCTCCGACACCAGTCAGATGACTGAGGATTATTACAACATTTTCAAGGATCAGAAGCTTAACGCCACGCTTGCGTTCGGTGTGAACGATTCGAATTCCGCTGGCACCTCCTATTTGATGGTGCTCACGATCGTGTCGAAGTCGAAGGATCTGACGAAGGCAACGGGCACGAAGGTGCTTGACGTTCCTGCCGATCTGCCGAAGGTGACGCTTGCGAAGGATGGCAAGCCGTCGATCGATATGAACGGATACAAGGGTTCCGACACGTTGATCTCGCAGGATTTGATCAGGGGGCGAAGGCGCCGAGGTCAAGGATACGCAGACCGTGATCGCGCACTATACCGGCTGGCTGCTTGACGGCACACAGTTCGATTCCTCGTGGGATCGCGGTGCTTCGTCGAGCTTCTCGCTTTGATGAGGTGATCACCGGTTGGAAGCAGGGCTTGGCAGGGCATACCGTCGGCTCGCAGGTGCTGCTGGTCGTGCCGCCGGACTTGGCTATGGAGACAAGGATTCCGGCAAGATTCCAGCGAACTCCACGTTGGTCTTCGTAGTCGACATCCTCGCCGCCTACTGATCTACATCACGATTCGCTTATAAAAACTCCCTGCATAACAACAGGGAGTTTTTATAAGCTAGAAGAGTCGTAGGGAGTCGTCTTCGGCACCTTTCATTTCGTCATAGTCGAGGATCAGGCAGTCGAAGCCGCGGTCCTGAGCGAGCACGCGGGCTTGCGGCGTGATGGTCTGCGCGGCGAAAATGCCACGCACGGGGGCCAACAGCGGGTCTCGGTTCAACAGCTCGCAGTAACGGGTGAGCTGCTCCACGCCATCGATGCCGCCGTTACGTTTGATTTCGATGGCAACATGCTTGCCACTGCCGTCGATGGCCATAATGTCGACCGGTCCGATGGCGGTCGGGTATTCGCGGCGCACCAATGTCGCACCTTCCCCGATGCGTTCGATCTGTTCGGCCAGATACTTCTGCAGATGGTCTTCGACACCGTCTTTGATCAGCCCCGGATCTTCGCCCAAATCGTATGTTTCGTCGGAATAAATATGCTGCAATGTCACTTCGAGCACGTCATTGGATTTATCCGCCGAAGCACGAATGACTTTCTGCGGAACCTCCGTAGTCACGTCGTCGTCGGCATGTTCCGGAGTGATGTCTTTGATGGTGCAGGGCGCCGCCATCCAGTTGAGTGGCTTGTACGAACCAAGTTCGGAGAAAATCAGCAGACTGTTATCGGCTTTGATAAGCAACACACGCTTGGCGAGCGGCAAGGACGCATTCAAACGCCCGGAATATTCGGCAGAGCAATCAGCAACAATAATTCGCACGAGGCACTACCCTACCATGATTGTCGTAAGCCATGAATCCCACGATATGTACAATCCTATTTTTGTTTTTGATTAACTTTACTTTTAAAAAAAACAGTCCGTCTGCTGCAACTACAGAATCGCAATCATATGCAATTGCTGCAATCGCAACAGACGGACCGTCAGAAGTATGCTACCGAGTGCTACTCTGCCATCTTGACGTCACGTCCACGCTCAACCGCAACGGTGAGCTTGTTCGAATCGAAGGAGATGAAACCGTCGGTCACTTCGAAGGAGCGACGGCTGCCATCCGGATCCACCACAACGATGGTTCCTTCCTTGATTACGGTCAATACAGGCTCGTGGTTGGGCAGGATGCCCATTCCGCCTTCAGAGGCAGGATGGTGACGGACTTCGCCGTACCGTGCCACACGGGGTGGTCGGCGGCGACGATGTTCACCTGCATTGTCAATCCGGCCATCACGCACCGTATTCCTTCTGCATGTCGTGCCACTTCTTCTCGAGATCGTCGATGCCGCCGATACCGGAGAATGCCTGCTCCGGAACGTCGTCGTACACGCCGTCGCAAATGCGGGTGAACGCTTCGATGGTCTCATCGGCCGGCACGTAGGAGCCCGGACGACCGGTGAACTTTTCAGCGACGTAGAAGTTCTGGCCGAGGAACTGCTCGATCTTACGAGCGCGGTTCACGGTGGTCTTGTCTTCTTCGCCGAGTTCGTCGATACCGATCAGAGCGATGATGTCCTGCAGCTCCTTGTTACGCTGCAGAATCGCCTTGACGCGGTTCGCGCAATCGTAGTGAGCCTGGCCCACGTAACGCGGATCAAGGATTCGCGAGGTGGAGCTCAGCGGGTCCACTGCCGGATAGATACCCTTGGAAGCGATGTCACGGGAAAGCTCGGTGGTTGCATCCAAGTGGGCGAAGGTCGTTGCAGGAGCCGGGTCGGTGTAATCATCGGCCGGCACATAGATGGCCTGCAGCGAGGTGATGGAGTGACCGCGGGTCGAAGTGATGCGCTCCTGCAGGGCACCCATTTCGTCAGCCAGGTTCGGCTGGTAGCCCACTGCGGACGGCATACGGCCGAGCAGGGTGGACACCTCGGAACCAGCCTGGGTGAAACGGAAGATGTTATCGATGAACAGCAGCACGTCCTGATTTTGCACGTCACGGAAGTACTCTGCCATGGTCAGTGCGGTCAGCGGCACGCGCAGACGGGTACCCGGCTGCTCATCCATCTGGCCGAAGACCAGTGCGGTCTTCTCAAGAACGCCAGCCTCATCCATTTCGCCGATCAGATCGTTACCCTCACGGGTACGCTCGCCGACGCCTGCGAACACGGACACACCGCCGTGGTTCTGGGCGACTCGCTGGATCATTTCCTGAATAAGCACGGTCTTGCCGACGCCTGCGCCACCGAACAGACCGATCTTGCCGCCCTGCACGTACGGGGTCAGCAAATCGATGACCTTGATACCGGTTTCGAACATCTGGGTCTTGGATTCCAGCTGATCGAATGCCGGCGGGTTGCGGTGGATAGGCCAACGCTCGGTGACCGTGATGGTTTCGTCATCCTTCTTGTTGAGGATGTTGCCGGACACGTCGAACACGTGACCCTTGGTGACATCGCCAACAGGAACGGAGATCGGACCGCCGGTGTCGAGCACGGTGGCGCCACGAACGAGGCCGTCGGTCGGCTTCAGCGCCACGGTACGCACGGTAGAGTCGCCAAGGTGCTGTTCGACCTCAGCGTGATCTTCTTCGTGGTTTCGCCCTCTTCGTTGGCGGTGTTGGTCAGCTCAACGGTAAGTGCATTGTAAATGTCGGGCAGGTGGCCCACCGGGAATTCGACGTCGATAACCGAACCCTGGATACGCGTGACGCGTCCAGTGGTCGGCTCTGCAGCCGTCTCGGGAGCCGCTGTGGTCTGATTCTCAGCCATATGCGTTCCTACTCTTCCTTCTTATTCAGCGCGTCGGCGCTGCCGATGATTTCGGTAAGTTCCTGGGTAATCGAAGCCTGTCGCGAAGCGTTGAGCTTGCGGGTCAGGTCGTCGATCAGGCTGCGGGCGTTGTCTGTAGCCGTATGCATGGCGTTCTGTCGGCTTGCAGTCTCGGATGCCGCCGCGGTGAGCAGGCATTCATGAATACGGGACTGGATGTACTTCGGCAGAATCGCGTCAAGCACTTCGTCGCGCTCGGCTCGAACGCATAAAGCGGGGTCGCGGCATCGGCATCGGATTCGGGCACAGGGCCGGAGTCCTGCTGTTCCGGAAGCACGAGTTCAACGGGCAGCATACGCAGCACGCGCACCTTCTGAACGACCATATTCACGAATTCGGTGAACACAATGTAGAGTTCGGAAACTCCACCTTCGCTCGCCGGCTTCATGTAGGCGTCCATCAGTGCCTTCGAGATGGACTCTGCGACTTCCACGCCGGGCTGGTCGGTATCGCCTTCCCAAGTACCGGCAACATCACGATTGCGGTACTTGTAGTACGTCACACCGCGACGACCATACACATACAGTTCCGGCTGCTTGCCTGCCGCATCGAGGCGGGCCAGCAGCGATTCCGTTTCGCGGATGATCGAGGAGGTGTACGGACCCGCCATACCACGATCCGAGGTGAGGGCGAGGACAGCCACGCGAGGGTTGTCCTCGTCCTTCTTCACGATCGGATGGTCGATATGGGTGTGGGCCACCAGCGCTTGCACGGCGTCGAAAATCGCATCGGTATACGGCTTCGCGTTCAAGGCCACGTCACGTGCCTTGGCGATATGCGAAGACGCGATCATCTCCTGCGCGTTGAAGATTTTCTCCAGCGACGCGGTGGAGGCGATCCTAGATTTCAATGCGAGTTGCGAGCCCATGAATCACTTCTCTCCTGCGACGATCTTTTCCTGCTCGACCGGAGTGGTGTGCTTCTCGTCAGGCTTCTTCTCGACCAGCGGCTTGCCCGCGCTGGTCACGAAGGTCTCACGGAACGCTTCCACGGCCTTGTCGAGGGCAGCCTCGGTGTCGGCGGTGAAGTCTTCGGTCTCGCGAATGGTCTTGAGGATATCGGTGTTGTGATCCAGATAATCCAGCATGCCCTTTTCGAACGGCAGCACGTCGGCGATCGGCAGGTCATCCATCTTGCCATGGGTGCCGGCCCACACGGACACGACTTCCTGTTCCATCGAATACGGGGAGAACTGCGGCTGCTTCAGGAGCTCGGTCAGGTGCGCGCCACGGTTCAGCTGAGCCTTCGAAGCCGCATCCAGATCGGAAGCGAACATGGCGAAGGATTCCAGCGAACGGTACTGCGCCAGCGAGATCTTCAGCGTGCCGGAGACCTTCTTCAAGGCCTTCGTCTGGGCAGCGCCACCGACTCGGGACACGGAGATGCCGACGTCCACAGCAGGACGCTGGTTCGCGTTGAACAGGTCGGACTGCAGGAAGATCTGGCCATCGGTGATGGAAATCACGTTGGTCGGAATGTAGGCGGACACATCGTTCGCCTTGGTCTCGACGATCGGCAGGCCGGTCATCGAGCCGCCGCCGAGGTCATCGGAAACCTTGGCGCAACGTTCGAGCAGACGGGAGTGCAGATAGAACACATCGCCCGGGTAAGCCTCACGCCCCGGCGGACGACGCAGCAGCAGGGAAATCGAGCGGTAAGCCTCAGCCTGCTTCGACAGATCGTCGAAGACGATGAGCACGTGCTTGCCGTTGTACATCCAGTGCTGTCCGATGGCGGAACCGGTGTACGGTGCGATGTACTTGAAGCCTGCGGAATCGGAAGCCGGGGAGGCCACGATGGTCGTGTACTCCATGGCGCCGGCCTCTTCCAGGGACTGCTTCACCGATGCGATGGTGGAGCCCTTCTGGCCGACGGCCACGTAGATGCAGCGGACCTGCTTCTTCGGGTCTCCGGATTCCCAGTTGCGCTTCTGGTTGATGATCGTATCGATTGCGATAGCGGTCTTACCGGTCTGACGGTCGCCGATGATGAGCTGACGCTGGCCACGGCCGATCGGCGTCATCGCGTCGATGGCCTTCAGGCCGGTGGACAGAGGCTCGTCAACCGGATGACGATGCATAACGTCAGGTGCCTGGGCCTCGAGAATACGACGGCCTTCGGTCTTGATCTCGCCAAGACCATCAATCGGGTTGCCTAGCGGGTCCACGACGCGGCCAAGGTAGCCGTCGCCGACGGGCACGGAGAGCACTTCGCCGGTACGACGCACTTCCTGGCCTTCCTCGATACCTGCGAAGTCGCCGAGAATAACCACGCCGATCTCGCGGGCGTCAAGGTTGAACGCCAGGCCAAGCGTGCCGTCTTCGAAGGTCAGCAGCTCATTGGCCATGCAACCAGGCAGTCCCGTCACGTGCGCAATGCCGTCGCCAGCGGTCGCGACATAACCGACTTCCTGGGTCGGAGTGTCCGACGGCTTGTACGACTCGACGAACTCATCGAGCGCCTTGCGTATCGTGGTGGGATCAATGGTAAGTTCTGCCATGATCACTCCTTATTGTTGTTTATAAATTCAGTCAAGTCTTGTTTCAGGCTTGTTCACCGTGCGGCGAACCGTCAGGCGGTTGCCTTCACCGTGCGCTGAAGATGCTGCAGCTGTGCGACCACCGTGTTGTCGGTGACCTCGTCGCCCACCTGGATGCGCATGCCACCCATGACGGTCGGATCGACCACCGAGTTGATGTGCACCGGATGACCGGTCTTCGCCGAGTAAATGGCGATGAGCTTTTCCACCTGCTCCTTGCTCAACGGCGTTGCCGTGGTAACAGTGACCATCGATTCGCCCATATGGCGGGAGAATTTGTTGATCAGCCACTGAATGGTCTGCAAGTAGCGGCGATTGCGCAGATTGCAGGTCGCGTGTTCGGCCAGACGCTTGGTCACCTTGGTGAAATCCGCGTCTCCAATCAGGCTGTACAGCAGCTTGACACGGGCTTCACTGGAAACGGTTGCGTCATACAGCTTGGTACGCACGACCGGAAGGTTGAGCAGTGCGGAATGCAACTCTGCAAGCTCGATGGAGACCTGCAAAGTCGTATTGGTGTAATCCGCGTAGTACATCATGCCATCAACGCCGAAATCCTCAACGGCATTGGCGATATCAGACACGCGGCTCCAACGGCGAGACACCAGATCGGACATGATCTCCATCACGAGCGGATGGGCCTGGTCTCCGATCAGAGTCTTGACTACCGCAACCTTGTCTTCGACTGGGCGCGACGGGTCGGTGAGGGCACGTTCAAGCTGGATATTGTGGTCAAGCGCGCTGGTGATCGTGAACAGTTCGTTCCCGATACGCCATGCGTCCTCACCGCTGTCACGCAGCTTGGGGGCCAGCGAGTCACGCGATACGCGGTCTGCGATACGCGATGCTTCTCCTCGCATTGGTCACCTCCCTTTCTTGAAGGTTTCGATCACTTCTTGTCGCTGTCCAAGTCGGCGATCATCTGGTCGATCATCGACGACTGCACATCGTCATTCTCGAGCTTGCTACCCAGGATCTTGCCGGCCAGTGCCGTTGCCAGCACGCCGACCTCACCCTTGAGGCTCACCAGAGCCTGCTGCTGCTGCGATTCGATGGAACGCTGGGCGGTGGCGGTGATCTGCGCCGCATCGTTTTCGGCACGAGTGCGCGCGTCAGCGATGATATGCGATGCCTCCGTACGTGCGTCGTCACGGATCTTGGATGCCTCGACGCGAGCTTTGCTCAGCTGAGCCTCATACTTCGCCTTGGCTTCATCGGCATCTTTCTGGGCCTGTTCGGCCTTGGCGATGCCACCTTCGATCTTGGCAGCGCGCTCATCGAACACGGCCTGGAACTTCGGCAGGAAGAACTTGTAGAAGAACACGGCGACGATGATCAGAATGACCAACGACCAGAAAATGTCGTAGCTTTTCGGAAGGAACAATTCCATTTCGCTAGCTGCGGTCACCATAGTGTCTTCCTCCTTTCATGTTCGTTTGCGTCTTCGGTGTTACCTTGAATCAAGTCTTACTTGATGAAGGCGAGCACGAAGCCGAGCAGTGCCAGCACCTCGACGAATGCCAGACCCAGGAACATGAGGGTCTGCAGACGGCTGCCGAGCTCAGGCTGGCGAGCGGTGCCTTCGATGGTCTTGCCGATCAGGATGCCCAGACCGATGCCAGGGCCGATGGCGGCGAGGCCGTAGCCAACGACGTTCAGGTTGCCGGCAACCTCAGCGAGGGTAACGATATCCATGATTGTTTCCTTTCTGGTTATTGCTTGACAAGAAGCAACACTTAAAAAGCCGGCGGTCAGTCGATCTCCGGATAGCTCATATTGATGTACGCGGTGGTCAGGATGGCGAAGATGTAAGCCTGCAGGCAGGCGACCAGCGCCTCGAACAGGAACATGAACATGCCAGCCGCGAAGGTGATGATGCCGAACGGCATCATCAGCTTGTTCACCACATCAACGAGGAAGAACTGCGTGGCCGAGAGGCACCAACGCAAGGATCAGGTGGCCCGAAACCATGTTGGCGAACAGTCGGATCGTCAACGAGAACGGGCGGATAATCAGCAGCTCAAGCAGCTGAATCGGGGACAGCAGAATATAGATCGGGGCCGGAACGCCCTTCGGGAAGATCTCGTCCCTCAGGAAGTGGCCAAGGCCCTTTTCACGGATGCCGGCAATCCAGTACTGGCAGAAGCACCACATGGCGAACACCAGAGGCAGCGTGATGGACGCGCTTGCCGCGATGTTGAAGCCCGGGATGATGCCGCACAGATTGAAGACCAGCAACGTGCAGAACACGGTGGTGATCATCGGCACATAACGCTTGCCACGCAGCTCGCCCATCACCTGATAGACGATGTTGTCGCGGACAAACTCGATCAGCCATTCGACTGCGCCCTGCCAACGGCCAGGGATGAGCTTTGCACGGCTTGCCGTAATTCCGAGAACCAGCAGCATGATGACGGTCGCAAGAATACGAACGAGGATGATGCGGTTGATGGCGAACGGCGTGCCTTGAAAAACAAACGGATCGGGAAGGAAGTCATTGATGCTCGGCATCTCTGGACCATCGGCGATGGTCATGATGCCCTCTCCCAATGCACTAATCATTCACGCCTCCTGCTCTTGTGTCAGCTGTTAGTCTAGCCCAACAGCTGAGTCGAATGTGACGTTCCGGTTACCAAACCAGAACATCCTTCGGGTTCTATGTTAACGCGCCCATAAACGCGTTCGCATACCAGCCCCGAATGGCTGCAAAGGATTATCAGCCCGCGGCTAGACAACATGCCGCACCGGGAGCTTTCCCCTACTACCGTATAGCGAAAACCGGCGTTTCGCACGTTGCGGGGACTATTAGACACAACCACGGCCGTTGTCGATTCGGCCTATTTCACCCCCATTCACACCAAATAAACATCGTTTGCAACACTGCTTGATAAAAACGTTTTACTTAACATATCGCACCATAATATATGACGGCGAAAATGAAACGATGTCGCAGCAGGCAACAAAACCGCGCAAAAAGCCCACGACACCGCGTAAAAGCGGCAATCGTGGGACAATCGCCAATACTTGTCAGTACTCGCCGATCTTCGTGAAATCAGCCGCGAATGACACCATATCCATCGTGCGAGAATGGCGTGAATGCGTCGACACGCGGAGAACCGGGCTCGTGCCGGATCGAACGGTCGGTGCCGAGGCGCTTCTCCTCGCGCAGCTGCGGTACTTCGCTCAAATCGTATGGCGTGGTCTGATAGACCCAGTTGAGCCAGTTGCGCCACAGCAGGTTGGCGTGGGCGCGCCAGGCGAACAGCGGTTCGAGCTTCGGATCGTCGTGCGGGAAATAGTTTTCGGGGAACGGCACGTTGGTCATGCCCTTCTTCATATCCCTCTCGTATTCCTCGGCGAGCGTGTACTTGCCGTATTCCCAATGGCCGAGCGCGAACACTTCGGAGAAGTCACGCGTGGCGATGAGCCCCGGGCCGGACTTCGGACCCCACGTGAGCACCTGCAGCTCGGGATTATGGGCGATATCACCCTCGTTGACCCCCGCCAGGCGGGAATGCGGTTGCAGGCAGATCTCGTCGAAACCGTTGGTGAGGAAGCAGTATTCGTCCTGCAGATACTGGGGGAACACTCCGAAGAGCTTCTCCGGCAGCAGCTCCTTGCGCACGCCGTACCGATAGTTGAGCGCGCCCATCGCGCCCCAGCACAGGTACATGGTGGAGAAGACGTGGGTGGATGCCCAGTCGAGAATCTGCTTGAACTCGTCCCAGTAGTCGACCTGCTCGAAATCGAGGTGTTCGACGGGCGCTCCCGTCACCACAAGACCGTCGTAATAGTTGTCTTTGAACGCATCGAGCGTCTCGTAGAACTTCACCAGATGGTCGGCGCTCACGTGCGTGGCCTCGTGGGTGGAGGTCTTCATGAAGTCGACCTCGACCTGCAGCGGGCTCTTGGAGATCAGACGCAGCAGTTGCGTTTCGGTCTCGATCTTCTTCGGCATGAGGTTCAGGATCACCAGCTTGAGCGGACGCACACGCTGGCGCTCCGCTTCGGGCTTTTCAAGCGCGAAGATGCGCTCGGAGTCGAGAATGTCTCTGGCCGGAAGGCCGCTGGGAATCTTGATAGGCATGTTTCCTATTATGGTGCGGACCCGGATATGGCGTATTCGGCGGTTTTCATCGACGGTCCGCAGCGTTATACGAAAAAACGGAATAACGCGTTATCGGATATGCGATTTCACTAGCAGCGCAATATGCGACACGCCAATTTGACTTTATTAGCCAACATCCGTAGAGTAGTTAGAGCTGCCTCAATGAAGGCAAGCCGACGCGGGGGTGGAGCAGCTCGGTAGCTCGCTGGGCTCATAACCCAGAGGTCACAGGTTCAAA
>ENA-OQCD01000225-OQCD01000225.1-human-gut-metagenome-genome-assembly--contig:-NODE-225-length-15339-cov-1.863069_pt1 | contig 15339 bp, 22 predicted proteins | sample MGYA00242755_ERZ504571 | MGnify/ENA primary metagenome ERZ504571 (study PRJEB26092, sample SAMD00036274) | human gut metagenome | host: Homo sapiens | study: EMG produced TPA metagenomics assembly of...
CCTGTGCCGCCTTATTCCGGGCATAGACTTCTTGAGAAATCCGGGAATAAACACCGGTTCCCGTCAACTTCTCAAGCAACTCCGCTTTGGCCGCTCCTTTCGATTTCAGGAATGTTGCAAAATCATTCTGCGCCAATAATACGGTACGGGTAAACTGCTCATACGTCAACCCCACCAACTCCACCAACTGAATCAACAACTCTTTTTTGGTACCCTGGAATTCTTTCTCCGTATCCAGTTCTTTCACCTCCAGCGTTTGTGGCTGCAAAGAACCGCTTATCTTATTTCTTGTCCGCCGTACCGACCAGCGAGAACGGTAACGCCGTCCGTCAATGCCTAAGAAATCGACTTCCGCATAGCCGTCGCTGGTCCCCCGGCGCAATAAATTTCTTACATCGGATTGATTTATCTGATTGTCTCCTACATCTGCCAGATTCACACTTTCCACCGAAGTTGCGAAACGGGGGAGCTTTATCATACAGTGCCAGACATAAAAGCATCTAGTAAAGTAGACTTACCGGCACCCGTAGGTCCTGATATGGCAAATATACCTGCAGAGTGTAATGGTTCTGCTGTAAAATCGACTTCTACTGTCCCTTCTATCGAAGTCAGATTCTTCAATCGTATAGCCAGTATTTTCATTCTTCTTCCTCCTCTTCTTTATGAGTAGCAGCCCAAATAGGCTTCCTGAAACAAACCTGTCAGTTTCGGCAGGCATTTTCCACCTGATAAATCTTTTCAAAGGCAGACTGCGCAATCTGTAAGGGAGACATCTCCTGCAATCCTCTCTTCCAGTTCTCGTTTTCTTTCTCCTTATTTTCTACATCGGTGCGATAGGTAGACACAATGCGTGCCAATCGATAATTTTTATCTGCCAATGCCTCCTCAATCTCCTGCCGAAGCATAGGTTCCGGCTCCTCCAGCAGTACCTTCACTTCTAAATAAGGAGCTACATCCTTTGTCTCCGGCAATTCTTTCAAGGCTTCCAACACCACTTCCGGCAAGGCGGGCTCTCCATTCGGCACACTCACTAAAGGGATTAATTTCGGGCATTCCAACCGTTCAATGTCCACTGCACAACCTCCGTCAAAAGTCACCATCACGACTCCAGATGATAATGTTTCTCTGCAAAAAGACATCGGAATAGGACTTCCTGCATATCTCACATTCTCCCTTCCCGACACTCGCTGCGCTTTTATGTATATGCCCCAATGCCGTATACGCTATCTGTTCGGAAAAAAGCTTCCGGCGATACACATTCCAGACCACCAATCACAGTACGTTTCACTATAATCTTTTTTTCTGCAATCTCCGATCCTGTAGCCTGCAAATGACCGATGGCAAGAATCGACTGATTCGCTGTCCTTTGCTTCCATAGCCTTTGCAGAAGCTGCGAATATAGTTCGCGAACTCCCTCCGCGTACAGGTTGCCTTCCGTCTGCACGACCGGATAATCCCCCTGGCGCAAAAAGGGACAGCCATGCAAAGCAGTTCCACTTCCCCTTCCGGTTCTTCAGTTCCACGATCAAATGGTCATAATCAATTTCTCCACCTTCAAGTTTACGCACTACCCCTCTGACTTCTGTCCGCATAGCCTGCAACAGAGGCAAAGGAGCTTCCAGACGTGCTGCCGAATCATGATTGCCGGCAATGATAATAATTTGCAGTGCCGGACACTCGGCTGTCACCCGGCGGAGAAAAGAGTAATACAGCCGTTGAGATTCTGCGGAAGGGTTCGGCCCGTCAAATATATCTCCGGCAACGAGGAGTACATCAATCTTACGTTCTTTTGATTTGCCTGCGTAACCAGTCAAGGAAACGAACATGCTCATCATAACGGCTGTATTCATAAAAAGTCTGACCTAAATGCCAGTCAGCGGTATGTAGGATTTTCATTCAATATAAAAGCTAATTTAATAACTGAAATTCCCGGTTTTCACATAGACTTTATAATCTTTAATCATACCCGGAGCTCCCTGTTCTGCACGCGGAAGAATACGGAAGCCGGTTACCTTATATTCCTTGCCCAAGTCAATCACCACCTGATGAGGATAAGCCACATTATCTACCGTTTGCCAGAAAGTACTTTCCTGCAAATCATAAATTTTATCGGCTGTACGGTTACCGCTACGAGTTTCCTCGCTGTCGGCATATACAATCTTCCAGTTTTCGCGCGGAATCTTCTGCCCCTTTTCATCCAAGACATCAAATTCAGCTACTGCCGCTACATTTTGTTCCGTCAAAGAAGACAAACCTTCCAGACAGAAATAAACGTCCTTGAGCAGCGGGTATTTTTACCTCTTGCCAACCGTTACCTTGATTAAAGCTGCCGGAAGCTACAGGTGTCTCATTCGTCAATTTCAGGTTTTGTCCTTCTTTCCGATGAGTCTCGGGAACCGTTACCCGAAGCATATCCAAAATCGGTTTATCCAAACCGGTAACCGTCGCCTCCCGTGGTCCTTTCAAATCAAGAACAATAATCTCATTCACTCCCTTCTTAAGCCAGCATCCCGGCATATAGAGTGTCTGTTGGGGACCGATTTCCCAAAAACGTCCCATCGCATGACCGTTTACCCATACCATACCTTTTCCCCACGATTCCATATTGAAGAAGTATCCGCCACCTTGTCCAAGGTAAAGGTAGCACGGTAATAGGCAGGCACAGACTCGTCGTTTTTCTCTATCCCGCAGAAAGCAGAAGAATTCATATCCTGATAATTCTTGTCAGCCACAAAGTCATAGTTTACCGGGAAGTTATAGACAGTCCAGTTCTTCAGTGCTTCTATATCTTTGCCATTGACGAGTTCCACCTTTTCGGTAATACCCTTACGGTCGTGGATAGACTTATCGAAATTCACACGTCCCATCGCTTCTACCAGCAGGTCAAGCTGTGTGCCTGCTTTCAGAGCGGGCAGAACCACTTCCTGCTCACCGGCACGGCGGTCGAGACGCGCCAGCAATTTACCGTCGGCAAAGACTTGTGTCCAGTCATGCTGTTCCGTAATTCTCAAATATTGTTCCCGCTTTTACTTCCTCCGGCAGGCTAGTGCGGTAAAGAATGGTTCCCCAGCCCTGATCGAATTTTCTCCATCGGTTTGATATCTTCGGTCTGTTTCGGTGTCGGGAGATTGTTGATTAACGGAGCAATCTGTGTAAACTTGATGGCAGGTACCTCCATAACAGGAAGTGCTTGAGGCACATCGGGCAGTTTTTCACCCTCTTGCAAATAATTCTTCAGCATATCGCGAAGAGCAAAGTATTTGTCGGTCGTCCAACCTGCTTCACTGATGGGAGCATCATAGTCATAGCTGCTGCACATGGCCGAATATGCCGGATTATTGGCACCACCCCACCAGCCGAAAGTAGTACCGCCATGAGTCATATACAAACTGAACGAAATACCCTTATCAAGCATTTCTTTCAAACCTTCCACCATCACTTCTCCGGGACGGTCTCATGCTTGCGTCCCCAATGGTCGAACCATCCACTCCAAAACTCACTGCACATCAACGGAGTTCGGGACGCACTTCACGCAACTTGGCAAATTGTTTGTCGATGTTGGCTCCGGTTCCGAAGTTGACAGTCCAAATCAGGTCATCAAGACCATTATTGAGAAAATTAGAACTCCAATCGCACTGGAAAAGAGGGACTTCAGTGAATCCGGCCGCACGGACTGTATCGCGGATAGCAGATACATAAGGTTTATCTGTTGCATAAGAGCCGTATTCGTTTTCCACCTGTACCATGATAATATTTCCGCCCCGAGTGATTTGCAAGTCTTCCAACTGCTTGCCCACTTCATGCATAAACATACCGACACGTTCCATATAATACGGATCTAGAGTGCGCAACTCCACACTGTCGTTCTTCAACAACCACCAGGGAAGACCGCCCATTTCCCATTCGGCACACACATACGGACCGGGGCGGACGATGACATACATACCATGCTTCTGCGCCAGCTTACAAAAAGCAGCAATATCTTTATTGCCCGTAAAATCATAATTCCCGGGTGTCTCTTCATGCAAGTTCCAAAAGACATAAAGACAAAGTGTATTCATGCCCAATGCCTTACACATTTCAATGCGGTGCTCCCAATATTCACGCGGAATACGCGGATAATGAACCTCGGCAGCCTTAACAATAAAAGGTTTGCCGTTCAACAGGAAAGTATTCTTTCCGGCTTCAAATGTGCCGGGCTTATTGCCGGCACATCCTGCCAACAGGAGCACCGCCAATAACAAAGTCAGTAATTTCTTCATATAACAATTATTCTTTTTAATGTTTTTCCACTCTCATCATGACAAAGAACCGGATTCGGTCAAATAGAAAACTCTTTCAATCCAATGTCCAACTGTCCTTCCATTCCACCACCGGTACACCATCCTTAAACTGAATAGGCAACCAAATATATCGGGCATCACTCGGATGTTCGGGACGCCAAATGTCTCCCATAAAGATAAAGCAATCCTTTCGTCCCTCGACTTCAGAATATACGTGCTTTGGCCACCGAAAGTAATCTCTCTGTTCGGTCCCACACAGGGATTGGGATGCTGTGTCCACGGTCCCCAAATGGATGGAGCAGAGAACATTCGCGCTTCATTGGGCGCCCAGCCCGGTGCAACCGGAAGTTATCATCCAGTACATACCGTCCTTTTTAAAGATAGCAGGAGCCTCATTCTGTCCGGCAGGCGCCACACGCACATATTTTCCGGTATGCGAAAGGTAGTCGTCACTCAACTCGGCAATGTGCAGTGTCAGATTTTCTTCTGAAGCAAAAATATGATAAGCCTTACCATCATCATCCACATACACTGTCATATCTCTTGCCATCTGTCCACCTTCGAAATCGCGTTTCAAGATAAGTCCCTTGCCAACGCGTCCACCCACTGCGGAGTCCACCATTTGGCATAGTGCAAAGCATTCAGCGTATCCATTGTTGCCTGTGCCTGTTCATCCATATCAAAGGGAAGTTTTCCGGCATTGACACGACCGGAACGGATAAAGCGATAAGGTCCTGTAGGAGTGTCACTCACTGCCACACCCGAACGTGCCGCTTCATAGCCCTTACCTTTCAGTTCAAGATGAAACCACATCACAAAACTTCCCGGTCTTTGCATTATATACCACTTTAGGTCGTTCGAGGATACAGCCGCGTGTAATGTCACTGCTGTCATTGTCTTCTACCGCAAGTGCCACACCTCATTTTTCCAATTCGGTAAGATTCTGCGATGAGTAACACATCACTCCTACCATGGCACTGCTGGTAGTATCGCATTTATTCTCGCCGAACCAATAGTAAGTACCGTCATGATACATCACTCCGCCGCCATGGGCATTGATATGTTCCCCATTATCATCAGGCCACAATTCTCCCGAACGGATGGGAGACGGCTGTGTATTACAACCGCACAGTAAAATAAATCCCAAGAAGGATAACAGTCGAAAAGAATCTTATTCATGCTATTCATAGTAGATATGTTTTTTTATTTACGGATACAAATATAATGAGTTTTACGGAGAACGAAAGACTAATATCCGGTCGTTAAAGAATAAAAATCGGTCATTTTTACAATTCAGCCGCCCCGGAACGCTATCCGAGACGGCTTAATCAGTTTTTTCTCATCAACAAAAATTTTTATTTATACAAATTGCTGTCTTTACAGCTAAGCATCAGTATAACACTTACGTATCTTGTTTATAATCTTAAAATTATATCCTATCAAGATGGGATAAAGATAGAAAAAAGCAGCCATATAAACAAGAAATATCATTGAAAAGAACTGAAAAATTTACTTTCCGGGAATTAAGCCAATAGGTAAAAGTCCCGGCGACCAACCCATCGACAGCCGGAAAAAAGAAAGCAACCGTTACGGAAGAGCAACAGATACTTCACGTCCCCAATCCTCAAACTCTCCTTTCTCCCGATTATATGAAGCGGCGATGAGAAGCTCTACCACCCGACCATAATTTTTCTTTCCTTCCGAAACACGGTTCCCTTTCAGGAAAAGATTATAAGCAAAATCCTGCATTCCGCCAAGTAGAGGACTATACTTCTCACTCCAATACTCCTGCTTCACCTCATAATCCTGCCATATTTCCGGACGGACTGTTTTTCCCCACTCCTGAAACCTGTCATCGGACAATAACTTCCTGGCACTGACCGCCACATAGGGCAACAGGCTGAAGTATCCGCTGTATCTCATTGCATCGGAGTCCGACTGCATACAGACGAGGAAAGCAAAATAATTTGCCTCTGCCTCACTGCCCACTCCCAGCAAATGAGCAAACTCATGTGCCATCGTAAAGGGATATTGTTCGGGGAGTACGTCTTCATTCACTTGTGCCTCGGCAAAAAACGGTCCCATGGCACCCAATACGCCCACACTCGAATATAGCGGGGTAAATCCAAAATGCTTGATATGCTGCCACGGTTGCGGACAGGCCAACCCATAACAAGAAGAAAGACCGGCATAGTTTCTCTTGACGATAGTCTCCACCTCCTCTTTTTCTATACCGGTGTCATGCGTAAATGAAGCGTTCAGTCCCTCTGTGTAGACATCAAAAATTTCATGAATACCTCTTCTTCATATTCCACAGGTCTCAAATTACAACGCGCATAAAAGACTCGGACGGAAGTAATTCAATCCCCATGCCATATAAAAACCAGATGATTATCCACAATACCAACAAAGTCAAACGTCGGAAAATAACGAGCCACCCCTCTCCACGCCTGCGCGCCATGACCGGAATAAATATCATCAGAGACACCACAACTACAGCCATTATCTCCTCCCAAGAAACAGGAATTACGGACGAAACAGCCGACAAAACAAAGGATACATTCGGATAGACATAATCGGCATATCCGCGTGCGCAACCGGGAAGGAAGCGGCAGAGCATGATATAAATTAATAATGCAACCGGAAGGATAATACCCCAACAACGCAAAATACGTTCTTTTCTCATGGATGTAAAGCTAATCATTTTCCACAACCCCCAAACAGGCATTTACCGTAAACGAAAAAGTTCTCGTTTCACATCAAGTTATTGTAAAGCAAATCATTAACCCACTGATATGTGTGAAACATGGTTTTCTGCTTCCTGCTATTGGACAGACACATGAGTTTGCTCAACAGTAGCAGCCAAAGCATGATAAATCTGTTTGGTCAAATTCTACTCTTCTTTCGTTAAAATACGTTCCAACTCCTCAGCAGTAAGTCGGAGATGGAATTGTCCCTTATAAGCTACCGAAATGCCTCCGGTCTCTTCGGATACGATTATGGCCAGCGCATCCGTCTCCTGCGACACCCCCATGGCTGCACGATGCCGTAATCCCAACTCTTTGGGAATATTCAAATCATGAGACACCGGAAGAATACAACCGGCCGCCTCAATGCGTTTGTGACGTATAATCATTGCCCCATCGTGCAACGGACTGTTCTTGAAAAATATATTTTCAATCAACCTTTGATTGACATTGGCATTAATAATCTCACCGTACGGATAATATCATTCAGCGGCATACTCTTTTCGATGACAATCAACGCCCCTACCTTGCCTTTACTCATGCTCATACAGGCAAGCACTATCGGCATAATGTCCGCCTTCTCGGTCTTCTCCTGCTTATTTCCCGTCAGAAAGCGGAAAAAACTGCCCAAAGCGCTTATGCGAACCCAGCGTAACAAGAAAAACGGCGCAACCTCATCCTGAAATAAAAATAATCAGAGCCAGCACACCTACGCTTACCAACTTATCAAAGATAGAGCCCAAAAGCTTCATCTCAAGAACTTGTGACACAATCAGCCAAATGCCAATGAAAACCAGAATCCCCGTAAAAATGTTGATTGAACCCGAATCCTTCATCAGCCGATAAGTCTGATATAGCAAGTAAGCCACCAGCAGGATATCAATAAGGTCTTTTATACTAAAGTCGATAAACATCTTTCGCTATATTATTATTCAAGATTATACTATTAACAGTCGATAGCACAGGACTTCATCTGTCGCACAATCCGCACAGCTTCCACAGCCTCCTTCACATCGTGTACCCTCAAAATGTCAGCACCCTTCATGAGCGCAATGGTATTGAGTACGGTCGTGCCGTTCAGCGCATTTTCGGGAGTACCGTCCAGAAGTTTGTAAATCATCGACTTGCGCGATATCCCCACCAATACCGGAAGGTCAAAAAGAGCAAAATCTTCCAAACATCCCATGAGCCCGTAGTTGTGTTCCAGTGTCTTACCAAAACCAAAACCAGGATCAAGAATAAGGTCTTTCACACCCAACTCATATAACTGATGTATCTTCCGTGCAAAATACCGGAATATTTCCTTCATCAAATTATCATAATGCGGAGCCTGCTGCATGGTTTGCGGAGTACCCTTCATGTGCATGATAATGTAAGGAACACCCAGCCCGGCCACAGTAGAAAACATCTCGGAATCCATCTCTCCTGCCGAGATATCATTAATGAGGGCTGCGCCATATTCTTCCACACACATCCGTGCTGCATCTGCCCGGAAAGTGTCTACCGAAATGGGAATCGAAGGACACACATCAGTAATCACTTCAAGTCCCATCCGCAAGCGATTCATTTCTTCTTCCAATGAAACATGGTCGGCATTCGGACGAGAGGAGTATGCACCGATATCAATAAAGTCAGCACCCTCATTTACTATTTCCACCACACGTGCAGCAATCTTTTCCACTGTCTGGAGACGGCTTTCACTGTAAAAGGAATCGGGTGTTACATTCAGAATCCCCATTACCCGAGGCTCCGACAGATCCATCAACTGCCCCTTTACATTAATGTATTTACTCTCTTTGTTCATCATCTCTACGAAGTGTTATTTATGTCGTACAAAAGTACGCACAATTCTTGAGTTTTTGTTATTTCCTGAACTATTTTTCAGCTATCTTTGCCGCAACTAATATTAATAGAAGGTATAATGGATATTTCAACTTTATATAAATGCTTTACGGAATGCAGTGGAGTAACCACCGACAGCCGTAACTGTCCTGAAGGCTCCATGTTCATAGCCTTGAAGGGAGAGACATTCAATGGGAACGCCTTCGCTGCACAAGCGCTGGAGAAAGGTTGCCGATATGCGGTAGTGGACGAAGAACAATACGCCGGTGAAAACCCGCATATCCTTTTGGTTGACAACTGCCTAAGAACCTTACAGGAGTTGGCCAACTTCCATCGCCGTACATTAGATACCCGCATATAGGCATCACCGGTACCAACGGAAAGACCACCACCAAAGAACTGATAGCCGCCGTACTTCAAAAAAATACTGACACTTTATACATTGGGCAATCTGAACAACCACATCGGCGTGCCACTCACACTGCTACGCCTCACTCCCGATGACGAGCTTGCCGTGATAGAAATGGGAGCAAACCATCCGGGTGAAAATCAAAACGCTCTCTGCCATCGTTGAGCCCGATTACGGTATTATCACCAATGTGGGCAAGGCACACCTTAAGGGTTCGGCTCTTTTGAAGGAGTGATAAAAAACCAAAAGGAGAGTTATACGAACATTTACGTTACGGAGGTGAACACACCATTTTCATCGATAGGGATAATGAGCATCTTAATAAGATTTCAAAAGGGCTGACCTGTATCACCTACGGCACAGAAGACGAAGCGGAACTCTATGTTAGCGGCAAGGCAGGAATATGTGCCCCATTCCTCACTTTCGAGTGGAGGCACGAAGACAGACGACATAAGGTAAGCACCCACCTGATAGGCTCTTATAACCTTAAAAATGCCCTTGCCGCCATCGCCATCGGACGTTTTTTTCAATGTATCAGAAGAAGATATTTCAAAAGCACTGGAAGAATATATTCCACACAACAATCGCTCGCAACTTACCCCAACTGCCGACAATAATCTGATAGTGGATGCTACAACGCCAACCCTACCAGCATGATGCGGCATTGGAGAATTTCCGCCGGATGGAAGTGCTGCATAAGATGGTCATTCTAGGCGATATGAAAGAATTGGGAAAGAGTAGTCATGAAGAACATCAAAAATAGTCAGTTACATAAGATGAATGTAAATTTGAGCGCGTAATTCTTGGTTGGAGAAGAGTTCGGACAAGCGACCTCCTCTTACGAACATTATCAGGATGCCCGTCAATTATCAGAAGTCCTGAAAAAGTCTAAGCCGAAAGGATTCTATATTCTCATAAAGGGTTCGAACAGCATGAAACTCGCCCCATTGTCAAGAGTTGCTTTAAGTAGTTCATATACTATATCAGGAGGATATACCTAAATAAAAATTATTCACTGTATATGAGACTGTCCAAAATGTTCAGCTATTTCTTATTTTCTCCTTCCGGACAAAATAAGAAATCTGAATACATTCATTAATATGCTGTTCTTCACTACATTCTGAATGACAGAACAAAAGATAATACAATAATCTTCTTGGACAGTCTCATATAGTAACTTTGAAATTTTTATTCGCATTTCTTCAGTTGAGCATCAAACTCATATAAGGATGCTCCGTTTCAAAAGACTTGGCTGTCAGGCTTTCTATCGTATAAAGATGATATTCTCTTCCTTCCCGATATTCACGATAACAATTACCGTTTTCCACAATATAGTAACCATTATTCTCAGGAATAGCATCATCGTCTTCTATTTGAATGAACAGACTCAGCACCGGGTGTTTCCTTGCAAGTATGGACAGCATCTTTTCCACATGAATCAAACGAGCCATTCCCAACGTGGACGAATCCCCGGAAGAAGGATGAATATACTCGATGACAGCTCCGGGGTACAGGGTTGCAGCTGCCGACAACAAGGTATCTTTGACCGCCTCAAAACCTGTCTGTCCGGGAATACCATCTGCCAATAACTCCTTAATATATAGCTTCCGGCATCCATTACCACAAAAGCCATCCCTGCTATCCGATCCGCCCGGCGTGCCACAAGCACCTTACCCCCTCCCAGTCGTAAGTCCGCCATGATAACCAGAAAATCCTCATAACTATGCAACATACAGCAGGCACGCTCGCGCATACGATTGTCGAAATACTGATACAGTTCGGCTGAGGCCTCATCCTCCTCTTCCACCCTATAAGAACCGGAAGGGATAAGTTTTTCTACGTTTACCCTTTCCATCACATAACCGAATCGCGGAGTATATCCCGACTTTGCATAATAGCCAAACAACCATTTCTCTGCCGGTATAAGAGTGCTGAGCAGAATGCCGTCATCATACATGCGACGATGCGTCAGCCTCAACAATCGCCGCATGGCTCCATGCGACCTGTAATCGGGATGGGTGCACGCACCGGAAACGTAAGAAGTAGCAATCGTCTCCCCGCAAAAAGTCATCGGGTAGGAAATCATTTGTAAAGCAGAAATAATTTTTCCTTCTTCACGCACAGCCATATTGATATCATCCTTATATCTCAGGTCGAAATACAAGTCGGTAAACTCATCACTATCCGTGAAACAGAGTTTCCACAATGCTTTTACTTCATCCTTTGTGGTCATTGAGTTCGGCTATACATTTTTCGAGCAAGATAGCCGGCTGATAAGAAAGCTTCGCCTTACGCAGCCCCTCCAGTCCAAGATCCTCTTCGCGATTGATATACATATACTGTTCACCGATATGATTCGCATACTCATAGTTTATCATGGCATAAGAACCTTCGATATCGGTATTCGCTTTCTCCACACAAGTGTCCCATGTCTGATAGTTGATGGGGGCCCCATATGTAAATGCGGCTATCTTCCATTCACATGTAACACTCCTCCGGTCAACCCCAACTCTTCCATGTGATGAAGGGCAAAGGTCATGGACCGCCGTTCGGCCCCCAAAGCCATTTGTTCATCGCAATTATTGGCACGACACCATTCTTCTTCCATTTTCAGGCATTCGGGAACAAGCTCGGGAGTCAGAAGCCTGTACTCATAATCGGGATACTGCTTCTTGAACTTGTTAATATGATTACGTTTAGACTGATACTTTTTTACCTTTCAAGGCAGCCAGGTCAGTGCGCAGATAAAGATAGTCGAAATAGTCACGATCTTCGGTAAAGGTGAAAACGCCCCCGGCATCACTGCTTCAAGGTCTGCTTTCATCCCTACACATACCCCCCAGCATACGGAACTTTGCCCCCAACGCTTCTGCATCCTCAATCAGTGCCTCCAGCACCGGTTTTACGTCTCCTGTTCCTACCGGCATCATGTAGGCCAGCTCTTCACCGGCATAAAAAGCGAAGCAACAGATAACCGTCCAAAACGGCATACTTGGTCTGGTATAAGAATGTCCAACTACAAAGGTTGAAACGACAAGTCGCAATTGCGACGTTGGCTGTTAAGTGTAAACGACTGTATCAGCTCTTTATCCGCTAAAGTAATGTCTTTGAATTCTATCATAAAATGTTTGTTTCTTTAATAACAAAGATAGAGGCATTTTTGTTAAATTACACCCAATAATTTAAGGATTGTTGGAGTGAAAACGGCTAGTCATTATCCCTTCAATGTCAATCCCAGACTGGCATAAGCTCCATATTTTCCACTGATTTCCATTGCCGTAGATGTTCCCACTGCATGAGTAGCCGTTCCCATGGACAAACCTTGGGCAATGGGACTTCCTACATGTCCCACACGCAAAACCTTAAAGCCGAACACCGCTCCAAACAATCCCACAACCACAACGACAGCCGCCGTCAATGAAGGAATTCCTCCGGTAGCTTTCGACACCTCCATTGCAATAGGAGTAGTAACCGACTTCGGAGCCAACGAACAGATGATATCAGGTGTAGCTCCCAACAGCTTGGCAATGACGACCACAGTCACCAATCCTACCAAACATCCTGCCAACTGCGAAAATGATAATTGGCAACAACTGCTTCTTTATCATCTCCAACTGCAAATATAAAGGAACGCCCAATGCCACTACCGCCGCTTCAGCCAAAATTCGATAAGCTGTCCGCCTTCATTATAAGTTTCATAACTGATGCCAGCAAATTTCAAAAATAGAATAAGCACGGCAATGGTAAGCAATATAGGGTTCAAAATAACCCAGCCTGTCTTCTTCTGAACGATACGTGACAGAAAGAATACTCCGAAAGTAACCGCCAACAAGAAGAACTTATTTTCTAAATATTCCATTTGATTTACGAACTAATTGATGAACCCATCCGGTGACTACAAGCACCAGAACTGTACTGACTAAGGTAGCAATCACAATCGGCCAAAACTGTGCCGCAATCACATCAAAATAAAGCATCAGCGCCACACCGGGTGGCACAAAAAAGAAGCCAAGATTAGCAACTAAAAAGTCGGACAATCCCTGCACCCATTGCAGCTTTATCCAACCCAACTTCAAAAAAAGGGTGAGAAGCAGCATCCCTATGATACTGGAAGGCAACTTAATGCCTGTCAGAAAAACAATCAGTTCACCCAAAGCCAAACATCCGAAAAGGATGGCGCATTGACGTATCATACCTTATGAATTTAATGAAAACTTATTGAAAACTGCGCAAAGTTAAGGAAACATCCTGTTTGGTGTTCAATAACATACGTTTTTTGCATACTTTAAACCAAAAATAATATAGATTTTGCAATGTAGATATTGCAAAATTACCTAATTTTGCACCGTGAAAAACAACACTCGTCTTTAGAACGTACATAATTAATATATATCATGGATTTAATATCTGAAATCGTAGAGCGCGCGAAAGCAAACAAACAGCGCATTGTTCTCCCTGAAGGAACAGAAGAACGTACATTAAAAGCTGCCAACCAAATATTGACAGACGGTGTTGCCGACCTTATTTTATTGGGTAATCCCGATGAAATCATGAGCCTGGCTAAAGAATGGGGTTTGGGAAACATCGGTAAAGCCACTATCATCGACCCCGAAAATCACCCTAAGAAAGAAGAATACGCACAACTGCTGTGCGAACTTCGTAAGAAAAAAGGTATGACTATCGAAGAAGCCCGTAAACTGGTAGTCGACCCATTGTATTTGGGATGTTTGATAATTAAAGCCGGAGATGCCGATGGACAATTGGCAGGTGCCCGCAACACCACCGGTAACGTACTTCGCCCTGCATTACAGATTATCAAGACTGTACCGGGCATTACCTGTGTATCAGGTGCCATGCTGCTGTTGACTCACGCTCCCGAATACGGAAATAATGGCGTTTTGGTGATGGGTGACGTTGCAGTAACCCCGATGCCGGATGCCAACCAATTAGCACAGATTGCTGTTTGTACTGCCCAAACCGCCAAAGCAGTTGCAGGTATTGATCCGCGTGTTGCCCTGCTGAGTTTCTCAACCAAAGGTTCTGCCAAACATGAAGTAGTAGACAAAGTAGTTGAAGCCTTGAGTATTGCCAAAGAAATGGCCCCCGATTTGAAAATCGACGGTGAACTGCAAGCTGATGCAGCCCTGGTTCCACATATTGGCGCAAGCAAAGCTCCGGGTTCGGAAATTGCGGGAAAAGCCAATGTTCTGGTAGTTCCTTGTTTGGAAGTAGGTAACATTTCTTATAAACTGGTAGAACGCCTGGGACACGCTACAGCTATCGGTCCGATTCTGCAAGGTATCGCCCGTCCGGTGAACGACTTGTCTCGCGGATGCTCTATCGATGATGTTTATAAAATGATTGCAATTACTGCTAATCAGGCTATTGCTGCCAAAGCAAACAATTAATATAATAAAGAAGAAACAACATTATGAAAATATTAGTGCTTAATTGCGGTAGTTCTTCCATCAAATACAAGTTATTTGATATGACTACCAAAGAAATCCTGGCACAGGGTGGTATTGAAAAAATCGGATTAGTAGGTTCTTTCCTGAAGCTGACTTTGCCTAATGGCGAAAAGAAGATTCTGGAAAAAGATATCCCTGAACATACTGCAGGTATCGAATTTATCCTGAACACATTGGTTAGCCCTGAATATGGCGCAATCAAGTCTCTGGAAGAAATCAATGCAGTAGGTCACCGCATGGTACACGGTGGGGAACGTTTCAGCGAATCAGTAAAACTGGATAAAGAAGTATTGGATGCATTTGCCGCTTGCAACGACCTTGCTCCACTCCATAACCCGGCTAACTTGAAAGGTGTCAATGCTGTTTCTGCTATTTTGCCCAATGTACCTCAGGTAGGTGTATTCGATACAGCATTCCATCAAACAATGCCCGACTATGCATATATGTATGCCATTCCATACGAACTGTATGAAAAATACGGTGTACGTCGTTACGGCTTCCACGGAACCTCTCATCGCTATGTTTCAAAGCGTCGTAATGCGATTTCTTGGGAATCAAATTCCCGAAGGGATTCTAAAACTACTCAAATC
>ENA-OQCD01000226-OQCD01000226.1-human-gut-metagenome-genome-assembly--contig:-NODE-226-length-15324-cov-2.354807_pt1 | contig 15324 bp, 20 predicted proteins | sample MGYA00242755_ERZ504571 | MGnify/ENA primary metagenome ERZ504571 (study PRJEB26092, sample SAMD00036274) | human gut metagenome | host: Homo sapiens | study: EMG produced TPA metagenomics assembly of...
CCACTTTTTCTTTTGAAATAATGTTTATTCAGATAATCCACAAGTTTGTTACCGAAAATCTTTATTCACATATTTATTAAAGATATCTTCAACAATCTTTGCTTCATCTTCTATGACTTTTACTTCGCCATCTATTCTTTGATATCCATATGGCAGTTTTGGTTGATTGTATCTTCCTTCTTTTGCCCTTGTACGAAATGCCCATTTTTGTGCATTTGAAATTGCTTTTGATTCAACTTCGGCACAGGCAGCATAAACAGCAAGCATCATTTCACTTCCCATTTTTGCTGTATCAATTTTTTCTGTCATAAAATAAACGGAGACACCTATTGATTTCAGTTCTCTTACTACTGAAAGTGTCTCCGTTATATTTCGTGCAAATCGACTGATCGATTTAGTAATTATTCTATTTATAAGACCTTTTTCGACAGTCTTCAATCATTTGAAGAAAACCATCCCTCTTATCCATTCTTGTCTGTGTCTTCTTGGAATTTTCATCCGGAAGCGAAAAAAGAACAGAAAAAAATGTTTCCGGTATCGGAGAAGATGATCAGTAGAAAATGGATCTGCGAAAAGAAATTTTAACTTTTTTGTGGTTTCTGACGGCGTTTGTAACAGTAATGATGTTTTATGTCTTCCATATGAAAGACGGTCTTCTGTATTCGGGATTTTCCGTGTATGGTGATTATGCACCTCATACCGCAATGATGAGATCTTTTTCCAGAGGAAATAATTTTCCTACGCAGTATCCGCATTATGGAGGGCAGGACGTAAAGTATCATTTTATGTTTCAGTTTCTGGTAGGAAATCTGGAATATCTGGGGCTTCGGCTGGATCTGGGATATAATCTGGTAAGTATCATGTCTCTTTCCGGTTTTCTTATGGTCCTTTATGGAATCAGTTATCGGATGTTCCGGAGTTTCTGGGCCGGTGCTGCTGCTATGGTTTTCTTTTTCTTTCGCAGCGGAACTGCGTTCTGGCAGTATCTGTGGGAAAATGCGAAAGCAGGGAATCTTATCCAGGCACTGAAAGAGAACACAGAGTTCATTGGTTATACCACAAATGAAAACTGGGGATTATGGAATTTTTAACGTATATCTCAATCAGAGACATCTGGCATTCGGGCTTCTGATCGTTGCAGTGGCTGTATGGATCTTCATGGACTGGGTAGAGGCTGGCTGCGGACACAAAGAGCATGGCTGGCTGTGGATCAGAAAACGTATTTTCTCAAAAGAAGCATGGGCATTCCGGAATGTGGAAATTGCAATTTTTGCTGGGACTGTTCCTGGGTCTGACCGCTTTCTGGAATGGAGCTGCACTGATCGGGGGACTTTTTTGATCCTGGCTGGTTTTGCTGTATTTTCTGATGGAAAGCTGGATTATGCGGTGTGTGCGGCGCTGGCGGTATTCTTTTCGGAACTGCAGTCGAAGATTTTTGTGTCAGGAAGTGTGATGTCCCCTTCCTTTTACTGGGGATTTCTGGCAGAGAACAAGAGCATTTCAGGGGTACTCTGGTATCTGGTGGAGATCAGTGGATTTTTCTTTGTAGGACTGGTCGTGGCATCTGTATTTTTTAAAAGAAATGAGAGAGTGGTACTGGGGGGCTTTTTGCTTCCGGCAGTATTTGCGTTTGTGGTGTCTCTGACTCCGGATATCAATGTGAACCACAAATATATCATGATCTCCTATGCATTTGCGGCAGTGCTGTGGGGAGGGATACTCCGAAGCATATTTTTCGAGTTCAGAAAGAAAAGAATAAAATGGGCAGGCGCGGCCGTCTGTATTATTATGAGCATCTGTCTGACTGCAACCGGAGTTTACGATTATGTGATCATTTTGAGGGATAATGATTCCGGACACAGAATGACAGTAAACATGGAAAGCAGTCTTACAGACTGGCTTTCTGAAAATCTTAGGAAAAATGATCTTCTTCTGATCCCGGAATATACGATGAACGAGGTTACAATGTCTGGTGTGATGATGTACTGCGGATGGCCGTATTACGCCTGGTCGGCAGGATATGATACCAATTACCGCGCCGGACAGGCTGTGCTCATCTATACGACAGATGATCCGGAGATACTGAAAGCGACTGTGAAACAGGAGAAGATCACGTATATTCTGTTTGAGGACAACATGGAATTTGAGCAGCAGGAGTGTCGAGAGGATGTCATCAGGGAGACATATCCGCTGGTGTATACCTCGGAAGATGGGAGAATAAGAATCTATGAAACATGACAGCTTATATATCATTATGCCGGCATACAATGAAGAAAAAAAATATCGGGACAGTGATCGAACAGTGGTATCCGGTCGTGGAGAGGATCGGAGGAGAAAGCCGCCTGGTGATCCTTAATGATGGAAGCAGAGATGGCACTTATGAAATGATTCGGAAATATCAGAAAAAATACGAGCGTCTTATCGGGATCGACAAACCAAATGAAGGACACGGGGGAACTATCCTCCGAGGATATCATTATGCAGTGGATGCCGGAGCGGATTATATATTTCAGACCGATTCCGATGGCCAGACACTTCCTGATGAATTCTGGCAGTTCTGGAAAAAGCGTAAAACATGCGGGTTACTGATCGGTTACAGAAAAAAAAGGGAAGATGGTTTTTCCAGGCTTTTTGTGACAAGAGTGCTGAGACTGGTACTGTTTCTGACCTTTGGGACATGGGTAAAAGATGCGAATACACCGTATCGTCTGATGAATGCGAAACAGTTGTCGAAAGTGCTGAAAAAAGATCCCGGACGGATTTTTTTCTTTCCAATGTTCTGATGACGGTAATTTATGAGAAGCATCATCTGCATGTGGAGTATATACCGATTACATTCCGTCCGCGTCAGGCAGGTAAAAATTCTATTAATATGAAACGCATCATAAAGATCGGCAGACAGGCATTTGGAGATTTTATCCGCCTTCGCCACAGAATCTGATACAGGAGGAAGAACGATGAAAATACAAATCAGAAAAATACTTCCGGAATCCATTGCGGCGGTAATTCTGATCGCACTTTCCGCATATCTCCTCGGAGGAGATGTGTGGACATTCTGGACCTGGTGGCTCCTTGCACTGTTTATGGGAATGGTTGCCATGCCAGTGACGGGAAGACTTTTTGAGGGATTTGAAGATAAAGGATGGCTGTTTTCAAAAGCACTGGCGATTGCAGTAACCGGATTTTTAACCTGGTTTCTGGTGGCAGTAAAACTTCTTCCGTTTACAGCTGCAACCTGCATAGGAGTATCTGTGATCTGCGGGATCTTCTGCGCCATTCTTTTTTCATGTACAGCTGAAAAAGGGGATAGAATGTTACCCATCCGGAAAAATCCAGCTGATTGTTCGTGAAGAACTTCTTTTCTTCGGAATTTTTCTTCTCTGGACTTATCTGGCGGGATTCCGTCCACAGGCATATGGAACAGAGAAATTTATGGATTATGGATTTATGGAGGCGATGATGCGCAGCAAAACACTTCCTGCCCGTGATCTGTGGTATTCTCAGGGAACCATTAATTATTATTACGGAGGGCAGTATTTTGCGGTATTTCTCACGAAGCTTACAGGAAGCAGAGTAGAAGTACCTACAATCTGATGCGTACTTTTGTAGCCGCTTTTGCATTTGTATATCCGTTTTCCCTGGTAAGACAGATGGCAAAGGACAGATTGTACGGACGCATGTCTGGGATAAAAAAATATCTTCCGTCACTGGCTGGAGTGACAGGTGGAATTGCGGTTTCCATTGCAGGAAATGTGCATTACATTGTATATCGCTGCGTGCTGCCTCTGATCCATAAAATTCAGGGAGTGGCAGAAACTGCCAGCTACTGGTTCCCGGATGCAACTCGATATATCGGTTATAATCCGGTGAATGAAAGTGACAAGACCATTCATGAATTTCCATGTTATTCCTTTGTACTGGGGGATCTTCACGCTCATGTGGTCAATGTAATGTTTGTTACCTTTCTTGTAGGGATGCTTTATGCATGGATGAAAAAAATCCGAAGTGCAGGTCCGGAACCGGAAAAACAGGATGTCAGGGATTTCTGGCTGAAGCAGCTTCTGATGCCGCATATCCTTCTGGCCACAGTTCTTCTGGGAATGTTCCAGTGGACAAACTACTGGGATTTTGTGATTTATTTTGTTGTGACAGGCGGTGTCGTTCTGATCGCAAATATTATTCGATTTGAGGGGAAAGTAACCAGGATTCTGGCAGTAACAATTGCTCAGGCAGTGGAGATCATTGCGGTTTCCTATCTTGTGATCTTACCGTTTACTCTGAAATTTGAAACCATGGTTCAGGGAGTGGCTCTTGCACAGCATCATTCTCTGTGGTACCAGCTTCTGATCCTCTGGGGACTTCCAGTGTTTCTTACTGTGCTTCTGATCATCTCTGTTCTTACAGAAAAAATGAAAGGAATGAAGCACAAGAGCCTGTACAGACTTCTGGAGGCAGTTTCGGTTCCGGATCTGTTTGCTGTGATCATGGGACTTTGTGCGATTGGATTGATCCTTATTCCGGAAATTGTTTATGTAAGGGATATTTATGAGAATGGTAATGCGCGAGCCAACACCATGTTCAAACTTACCTATCAGGCATATATTCTGTTTGGGATGACTATGGGATATGGGATTTACCGGATGCTTGTAGTATCGAAGCAGAAATCATCCGGATCTTTTCCGGTATTGGCCTTTTTGTGCTGATCTGGACGGTAGGATATTTTGGAAATGCTGTGCACTCCTGGTTCGGGGAGGTATGGAATCCTTCAAATTATCAGGGATTGAATGCTACTACATTTCTGGAAACAGATTTTCCGCAGGATGCGGCGGCAATCCGCTGGCTGAAAGATAACATTGAGGGATCGCCTGTGGTGCTGGAAGCTAATGGAGACAGTTACACAGGATATGAGAGAGTTTCGGCCACCACAGGACTTCCGACAGTGCTTGGCTGGTATGTTCACGAATGGCTTTGGAGAAATAATGTGCCGGATCTTAATGAGAAGAGTGCTGATATTCAGACAATTTATACTTCCACAGATGAAGAAAAGGTGAAGGAACTGATACAGCGATATGATATTTCGTATATCTTTGTAGGCGGACAGGAAAAAGAAAAATATGGCACAGAGCTGAATGACAGTCTCCTCCAGAGTCTTGGCAGTATTGTCTTTGAAGATGATACATCAGGAACTTATATTGTGAAAGTGGAGCAGGATTGACAATTTTTCCATAACAACGCTATAATAAAGTAACTATATGTATGGCAGCGAGAGGAGGATATTATGAACAGAATTGACAGGCTTTATATGGAAATGATACGTTACTATCAGGGTGACCCGAAGCATATTCAGCACTTTGTAAAGGTTCACAGCTTTTCAAGGCTGATCGGACAGGGAGAGGGACTGGACGAAGATACAATGTATATACTGGAAGCTGCAGCCCTTGTTCATGATATTGGAATCAAGGTTGGAATGGAGAAATATGGACGGTCTGACGGAAAGACGCAGGAAGCAGAGGGACCGGCAGCAGCCAGGGAGATGCTTACACACCTTGGATTTAAGGAGCAGGTGATCCGTAGAGTGGAATATCTGGTGGGACATCATCACACCTATAAAGACATTGACGGGCTGGATTATCAGATCCTTGTAGAAGCGGATTTTCTTGTAAATTACTTTGAGAACGGACTTGATAAAGAGCACATTAAAAAAAAAGTGCAGAAAAGATATTTAAGACAGAAACCGGTAAAAAAAAATTGTAAAAGAGATGTTTTTCCCGGAAGCTTTTCAGAAATCAGAGACCTGGGCACAGGACGCGCTGCAGGATCTGGAGGATTTTATTGAAGAACAGGGGATTTATATCAGACAGTAATGGAGTGTAAGATGAAAGCAGAAATAGCAGTTATGACAGCGGAAAATATAGACAGGGATGCGATAGCCAGAGGTGGCGAGATCCTGAAAAAAGGAGGTCTCGTGGCATTTCCGACAGAGACGGTATACGGCCTTGGAGGAAATGCGTTGGACCCGAAGGCATCCATGAAAATATATGCGGCAAAGGGTAGCCTTCTGATAATCCTCTGATCGTACATATTGCGGATATTCATGATCTGGATAGGATTGTTACAGAGGTTCCCGAAAAAGCAGGATCCTTGCAGAGAAATACTGGCCCGGTCCGCTGACTATGATTCTGCCGAAAGCAGATATCGTACCAAAAGAAACGACAGGCGGGCTCGACAGTGTAGCGGTACGTTTTCCAAGTGACCGTATCGCACAGGAACTGATTCTGGCGGCAGGAGGATATGTGGCAGCGCCAAGCGCCAATACTTCCGGAAGACCAAGTCCCACCACAGCAGGACATGTAGTGGAGGACCTGGGAAATGCCATTGATATGATCATTGATGGTGGACAGGTAAATATCGGACTGGAATCTACGATCGTGGATTTTACAGAGGAAGTGCCGGTTGTCCTGCGTCCGGGATATATTTCGCTCGAAATGCTGCGTGAAACGCTGGGAGATGTCCGGATGGATAAGGGTCTGATCAAGCCGGACAGTAAGGTACATCCGAAGGCTCCGGGAATGAAAATACCGTCATTATGCCCCAAAAGCAGATCTTGCGATCGTGGAAGGCCCGGACGAGAGAGTGATCGCAGAGATTGAAAAGAGAGCGCTGGAAGCGGAGAAAAATGGAGATACAGTGGGAATTATCGCAACCGATGAAACAAAAGACAGATATTCCCATGGAATCATAAAAAGTATTGGAAGCAGAGAACAGGAAGAAACCATCGCACATCATCTTTATGAGGTGTTGCGTGATTTTGACAGCTGTAATGTAAGTGCCATTTATTCTGAGGCATTTTTTACACCCAAAATGGGACAGGCGATCATGAACCGCTTACTGAAGGCGGCTGGTCATAAAATTATTAATGTTGAGGAGGAAACAAAATGATAGCACTGGGATGTGATCACGGCGGATACGAGCTGATGCAGGAGGTCAAAAAACATCTGGAAGAGAGAGGACTGGAGTATAAAGATTTCGGATGTAATGGCCCTGAATCTGTAGATTATCCGGTTTACGGAAAAAAAGTTGCCGAGGCTATTGTAAACGGTGAATGTGAGAATGGTATTCTGATCTGTGGTACAGGAATCGGAATTTCCATCACGGCAAACAAGTTTAAGGGAATCCGTGCAGCACTTTGTACGGACTGCTTTACAGCCGAGGCTACCAGACTTCATAATGATGCCAATATCCTTGCTATGGGAGGACGCGTGGTAGGTCCTGGACTTGCTCTGAAGATTGTGGATACATTTCTGGATACCCCGTTTTCCGGCGATGAGCGTCATATCAGAAGGATCAATATGATCGAGGACTAAGCTTATGGATAACAAAGGACAGAAACGGCAGGGATATCTTTCCTGGGATGAATATTTTATGGGTGTTGCCATGCTTTCCGGCATGCGCTCCAAAGATCCTCATTCACAGTTGGTGCTGTATTGTAAGTGAAGACAATAAGATCCTGTCAATGGGATATAATGGCTTTCCCAAGGGATGTTCCGATGATGAATTCCCGTGGGGAAGAGAAGGGGAGCCACTGGATACCAAATATCTTTATGTGACTCACAGTGAGCTGAATGCCATCTTGAATTACAGAGGCGGAAGCCTGGAGGGAGCAAAGCTTTATGTATCACTGTTCCCGTGTAATGAATGTGCCAAAGCCATTATCCAGGCAGGAATCAAAACAATCGTGTATGACTGCGACAAATACGCAGATACACCTTCAGTGATCGCATCAACAAAAAAATGCTGGATGCGGCAGGCGTACGGTATTATAAATATAACCGGACAGATCGGGAGATTACGATCAAGGTGTAAAAAATAACAGAAATAAGAAAAAAATAGCAGCTGGACACCGGATGTATATATCATCAGGGGTTTCAGCTGCTGTTTTATGTGTATTTAGAAGAGCGGATCATCTGACCCGGATAAATCTGCGGGAGATATTTTCTGCGGAAACTTCAGGCATACTTTAAAGAGATCACCGTCCAGATAAAGCTCAAAAGTTCCACCCTGAAGCTGAGTCAGGCTCTGGGCAATGGACAATCCAAGTCCGCTGCCCTCTGTATTTCTGGCAACATCGCCGCGGATAAAACGTTCGGTCAGTTCTTCGGCAGGGATATTCAGAGGCTGTGCAGAAATATTTTTCAGAGTAAAGATAACCTGATCATGTTTCAGAAGTACTTCGGCATAGACTCTTGTATTTTCCATGGCATATTTCAGGATATTGCCGAAAAGATTTTCAAGAATACGCCACATACGTCTGCCGTCGGCAGAGATCATGGCCGGAGTATCCGGGAAATGCGTCATTAACGTCAGATGCCGGTCTGCCAGACGTTCTTCAAATTCTCCCATCACCTGATAGAGCATTTCCACAAAATTGATATCAGTCATCTCCAGAGTCAGATTTCCGGTGCTTGCTTTGGAAGCTTCCACCACATCTTCTGTAAGACTTTTCAGTCGGTGAGCTTTTGCGTCCAGGACTTCCAGATATTTCAGGACTTCCGGATCTGTAAAATTTTTTTCGTTTCAGAAGATCCACGTAATTGATGATGGAAGTCAGTGGTGTTTTCAGATCATGAGAAACATTGGTAATAAGTTCTGTTTTTTAAGCGCTCATCTTTCAGACTTTTTTCTACGGCAGCATCCAGGCCGTCACCGATACGGTTGATATACTGGGCCATTGTTTTCTGATCTCCATGAAGCTTTTCTTTCGGGATCTTGTAAGAGAGTTCTCCATCCGTGATCCGCTTCAGACCATCAAGGAGAAGTTCCCGGCCAAGGGCTGTTTTGTAGACGAAGAAAAGTGCACCAAGATCCAGAAGAAAGAGAAGCAGAAATATCACAAACCAGCCATCAGATGCAGAAACCAGGATACTGAGGAAAAATTCAAGAAAAAGAAATATGCCAAGTGCTAGCAGCATACGGATCCGGCTGATGGTGTTTCTGGAGAAAAATTCGATCAGTTTACCGGCTTTCTGAAGGCACAGAAAGAGAAAATGCAGGCATTTGCGAAGCAGGCTGTTTTTCCAGAGGGTGTGTGCCTTGACTCTGCGGATCAGGCTTAAGTAACCGGTCCAGAACAGGCAGGAAATCAGAAAGATGATTATTCCAATGATGATCATGGAAGCGATATGGTTACTGGTGTTATACTGCAGATTTAGCCCTGTGGTTAATATGCCAAGTGCCGGGATACATACAAGTACTGTCGCTATTTCGGTATAGATCCGGTCAAAAAAAGTTCAGATCCGGTTGCGTATTGCCTGTATTGGAGTTATCGGAATTCCTTCTTCCTGTATGGACAGTAAGCCAGATAAAATCTGCGATAAAGAGAAGAAAGCTGATCACGGAGATTACAGCAGCCGGAATAAATAAAGTACGGTAAGTCTGAAAATACTGTTTCGCAGTCCGGATGGAATCATATGCAGGAAGGCTGGTGTCATCAATCCAGGCAAGGAAGCTGCAGTTTTCATCATATGTGGAGTTTCGAAGGCAATCGATCCAGTTCCCCACAGAGGGGCTTGCAGCTGCGGAAAGGTTCAGATTTGTAAGACCGCCCTGAGTATCTTTTTCATCTCTGGCAGTGTCATTGACATTAAGGAGCACATAAGGCTTTTTGATTGAAAAACCGGAAATATGAGTCAGATCGGAAGTATAGCTGGCATCTGTGTTTGTGAAGATTTTTTTTGATATATTATCCGTATAGGCATAACGGATATTTGGATTGCGCACTGTTGTATTCATCCAGTGCCTGAGAGGCCACAGTCCAGTTGGAAAAAAGCTCCCGGGCATTAGCAAGCTGCTCAAAGGCATCGGTCAGAGTTCCTTTGAATCTTCTGTTTTTTGATGAAGTGGAATTCATATAATCCAGAAGACTGTCATATCCTTCCGGTGCACAGGGAATTTCAAGGCTTGGAGTGAGCATATCTGCCACATCGGTGTAAACTACATTTCCATTTTTGCCGGTAATGTTTTTCAGAGGTTCCTGTGACTGAATTCCTTCGTCTGTATATTCAGCTTTCAAAGAAGAAAGAATCCGTTTTGTCCAGTCATTGTGGGAAATTCCTTCGGATTTCAGAGCACCTGGAGTGGCGTTTAACTGCAGGGTTCCATTTTCCAGAGCTTTTTTGAAATCAGAATAGTACATATATTTTGTTTCGCCTTCCGGGGTGGTGAGCCCCAGGACGATCCAGTCATCATTGGAAGTGATACTCTGCGAGCTCCATTCCTTAAGATCGTTGAAGGAGTAGGCAAGTCCGGAAGTGTTTTTAAAGGAGAGAGAATCTCCGTTATAAAGTTCTCCGAGATCAATGTATGCGCTTTCGGCTGTTTTATCCAGGATTTCCCTGGCAGAGATTCCGGTCAGGATCGCAGAAGCTTTTGAGTAGAAGTTGTCAGCAAAAGCAGAAGTCTGGAAATAATCTTTTGTTTTCAGATCATCCACAGAGTCCATCTGGATACCCGCCCGAATCACCAGTGTCGCTGAAAAGAACATGATCAGAGGCAGGATCAGAGCAAGGACAAGAGCAGGAATTCCCATGAGCGATCTGCTTTTTCCTACAGGTTTGTTTGTATTCATAATACCCCTTTCTGAAGTGCGAAGACTTCATGTACCGGATGGTTTACCGGCTCAGTTTTTCGATTTTGTAACCCAGTCCCCAGACAACTTTCAGATAACGGGGTTCTCTGGGATTGATCTCGATCTTTTCACGGATATGGCGGACGTGGACAGCTACTGTGTTGTCTGCTGCCAGAGCGTCTTCATTCCAGATACTTTCATAAATCTGTGTTGTGGAAAAAACACGTCCGGGATTTTTCATGAGAAGAAGGAGAATGTTATATTCAATAGGTGTCATACGTACAGGCTCGCCGTCTATCAGAACTTCTTTTTTATCGTCATTTACAGTAAGTCCGCCAGTTGTATAGATATGTTCTGATGTGGCAGATGCGGCTGAACCAAGCTGTGTGTATCGACGCATCTGAGATTTCACTCTTGCGATCAGTTCCAGCGGATTGAAAGGTTTGGTGATGTAGTCATCCGCACCGATGTTAAGTCCGAGGATTTTGTCCGTGTCCTCAGATTTTGCGGACAGGATAATAATAGGCAGCGGATTGCTTTCCCGGATCTTCACGGTTGCCCGGATCCCGTCAAGACGGGGCATCATTACATCAATGATAAGAAGATCCACTTTTTCTGTATGGAGGATATCCAGGGCTTCCTGCCCGTCATAAGCTTTCAGAATGTGATATCCCTCCTGTGTAAGATAGATTTCAATTGCCTCCACGATGTCTTTGTCATCATCGCAAACAAGTATGTTAGCCACTTTTTTGTACCTCCCTGATGTTCTTAGAATAGCCGCCTCTATACGATCACTGTAAAGCCTATCACTGCCAGTCTGTTCCGCATAAAAATTTTCTTCATCTTCTCATTGCCGATTCAATACTTTTCATCGAGGAAAAAGCACATCTCGTTTCGGCTTCACCTAAATAATTTTCCCTTTATCATAAAACTCCTGTCTCAATGAACTCCAACTGTCATCAATTTCTCCCCAGAATATAACGGAAAAAGCCTTTTTCAAGCAACTATCAAGCCTGCCAGTAAGCTAGTGAGTTTCATAGGCTCCAGAGAGTACTTGCCGCCCACCGGTAAGGGCGCTAAAAATCCCGTGGCATCGCTCACCCCACAACTGGTAAGCCAGGCAACCAATAAAAAGGAAATACGGAAAAGATAAAGAATCATTGTTGAGTAATAGATCATTTTTTGACCCTGATCCTGACTTCGGCCTATTAAGCCTTTTTTATTCCCCGGTTTCACCGAAGCCCTCTTGCTAAAACCGGCAAAAAGCTAAGCGGACATGAATTGTCCGCTTAGCTTAAACTCCCTACCGGCTGTCTTATTTTGTTTTTTCTCTGATTTCCGTCAGCGCTTTCTCCAGGAATGCCTCTAAGGACATGGAGCCCAGTACGCCGTCCTTTCTGGAACGCACGGAAACCACATTTTCCTGAACTTCCTTTTCGCCGATAATCAGCATATAAGGAATTTTCTCCATCTGAGCCTCCCGGATCTATACCCGATCTTTTCGTTACGGCTGTCGGCGGTAGAGCGGATTCCTTGTGCTTTCAGCTCTCGATCCACTTCCAGAGCCTTATCCAGGAATTTTTCACTGATGGGCAGAACACGGACCTGCTCGGGCATCAGCCACATAGGCAGCGCGCCGGCGTACTTCTCGATCAGCAGCGCCAAGGTGCGCTCATAGCATCCGATAGAGGTACGGTGGATAATATAGGGGTTTTAGTCTGCCATCCGCGTCCACATATTCCATACCAAATTTCTCCGCTAATAATTGATCAATCTGGATGGTAATCAGGGTATCCTCCTTGCCAAACACATTTTTAATCTGGATATCCAGCTTTGGGCCGTAAAAGGCCGCTTCTCCGACGCCAATCGCGTACTCAATGCCCAGATGATCCAAGATTCTCTTCATGGCGCTTTGAGCCTCATCCCACTGCTCGGGGGTACCGATATATTTGTCCTTATCCTCCGGATCCCACTGGGAGAAGCGATAGGAAACATCCTCGGCCAAGCTAGAGTCTCCAGCATATAATTGGCAAGCTGCAAACAGCTTTTGAATTCTTCCTCCAGCTGGTCGGGACGGCACATAAGGTGGCCTTCAGAAATTGTGAACTGGCGTACCCGGATCAAACCGTGCATTTCTCCGCTTGCCTCATTGCGGAACAAGGTGGAGGTTTCGTTATACCGTAAGGGCAGATCACGGTAGGACCGCTTTTTATTTAAATAAGCCTGATACTGGAACGGGCAGGTCATGGGACGGAGGGCGAACACCTCGTCATCCTTTTCCTCATCTCCCAGCACAAACATGCCGTCCTTATAGTGATCCCAGTGGCCGGACAGCTTATACAGATCACTTTTCGCCATATACGGGGTTTTGGTCAGCAGCCATCCCCTCTTCTGCTCCTCATCCTCCACAAACCGCTGGAGAAGCTGGATCACTCTGGCGCCGTTAGGCAGCAGGATCGGAAGGCCCTGGCCGATGATATCACAGGTGGTAAAATAACCAAGCTCCCGGCCCAGCTTATTATGGTCGCGTTTTTTGGCTTCCTCCATAGCCTCCAGGTGAGCGGTAAGCTCGCTGGCCTTGGGGAAGGAAATCCCATACACTCTTTGGAGCATCTTGCTCTTGGAGTCTCCCCGCCAGTAGGCCCCTGTGCAGCTGGTCAGCTTCACAGCCTTTACCTTACCGGTGCTCATCAGGTGAGGGCCGGCGCACAGGTCTACGAAATCACCCTGGCGGTAGAAGGAAATCTTCTCTCCTTTGCCGGAATGCTCCTGAATCAGCTCCACCTTATAGGGCTGGCCCTTTTCCTTCATCAGCTTGACGGCTTCCTCCGGCTCCAGCTCAAACCGCTCCAGGGGCTCATCCTCCTTGATAATCTTCTTCATCTCGCTCTCAATGGCGGTCAGATCATCGGGAGTCAGGTTCCTGGGCAGGTCAAAATCGTAATAAAAGCCTTGATCAATAGACGGGCCGATAGCGAACACCGCATCCGGGAACAGCCGGCCTACCGCCTGGGCCATAATATGGGAGGTCGTATGCCAATAGGCCCTTTTCCCTTCCTGGGAATCAAAGGTCAGCAGCTCTACCTCGCTGTCCTCTGTCACCGGGGTTCGAAGGTCCACCACCCGGCCGTTGAGCTTTCCCGCGCAGGCCGCCTTATACAAGCCGCCGCCTAAGGATTTCGCAATCTCCGCGACGGTGACATTATCGTCATATTCCTTCACCGCTCCGCCTCTCAGTGTAACCTTTACCATAGTTATGCGCTCCTTCACTAAAATAATTAGAAAAAGCCTCATCCCAAAAAGGGGACGAGGCTTTGCGCTCCGTGTTTCCACCCAAATTCAGCAAAAGGAAAATCTCCCTTTGCCCTCAACTGGCCTGTAACGGGGCCGGCCGGCGCCGCTTATAGAACGCTGCTCTCTTCGCGGCACACTCGAAGGCGGTAGAAGAAGCCGGTTCTACCGCAGACGCTTTCAGCCGGTGACGTCTGCTCTCTATAGGAAAACTGATGGCTTTTCCTTCCTTCTCAACGTTTTTTGAGATGATTCTTTTTCGATTATTATCGTAACACCAGGGTTTTGAATTGTCAATAGCAAAGTATGTACAATTTTCTTGACAGACACCCCCTGAAAGTAATACAATAGTTGTTAAGGATACGCAAAAACTGCGTATTTCGCGGGGTTATTATGCTCATTTTCAGGATTAACGCACCTGTTAGGTGAGAAACTCTACTTTCTATTATTTTTTTGATTGAAATACTTGAAAACAGAATGAAGAAAAGGAGGTGCCAATTCACTTGCCATTAGTACTACAAATCCTCCTGCCCATCGCAGTTGGTGTAGTCTGCGCTGTTATCGCCTTTATTGCGGGCTCTAATCATAGAAAACATACGGCTGAGGCGGAAATCGGCTCTGCCGAACAGGAAGCGAAGCGTCTTGTCAATGAAGCCATCAAGACAGCGGAGGCTAAGAAAAAGGAAACGATCCTGGAGGGAAAGGACGAGATTCACCGCCAGCGTCTGGAGGCGGAACGGGAAATCGCCGACCGCCGCAAGGATGTACAGCGCCAGGAACGCAGAATCCAGCAGAAAGAAGAAACTCTGGATAAAAAGCTGGAGCATTTAGAGGCAAAAGAAGAGGCCATTAACGCAAAGACCAAAAAATCGACGAAAGACTCGCGGAAGCGGAAACCGTCAAAAAAAAGCCAATTTGAAAATGCTGGAAAGAATCTCCGGATTCTCCATTGACCAGGCCAAGGATTAATTTGCTGAAAAAACTGGAAGACGAATTGGTTCATGAAAAAGCGATCAAAATCATGGAAATCGAGCAGCAGACAAAGGATGACGCGGACAACAGGCCCGCGAGATCATTTCCCTGGCCATTCAGAGATGCGCCGCCGATCACGTGGCGGAAGCCACCATTTGGTTGTGCCCTTGCCCAACGACGAATGAAGGGCCGCATCATTGGCCGCGAGGGCCGTAATATCCGGGCCATCGAGACCATGACCGGCGTTGATTTGATTATTGACGACACCCCCGAGGCTATCACCCTGTCCAGCTTCGACCCGGTCCGCAGAGAGGTTGCCCGGATCGCCCTGGAACGGCTGATTTCCGACGGACGGATTCATCCCGCCAGGATTGAGGAAATGGTCGAAAAGGCCCGCCGGGAGGTGGACGCTACCATCAAGCAGGAGGGTGAACGGG
>ENA-OQCD01000227-OQCD01000227.1-human-gut-metagenome-genome-assembly--contig:-NODE-227-length-15294-cov-2.079976_pt1 | contig 15294 bp, 20 predicted proteins | sample MGYA00242755_ERZ504571 | MGnify/ENA primary metagenome ERZ504571 (study PRJEB26092, sample SAMD00036274) | human gut metagenome | host: Homo sapiens | study: EMG produced TPA metagenomics assembly of...
TTTCTATTCCATTACAGTGTTTTTTATGATACGCTTGTTTTTATGCAACATATTACTATTATGTATTTATCAGGGAGGGTTTTACTATGCAGATTAAATTACAATCTGACAATTATCATGTACTTTTTAAACACACTTGGTGCCGAATTAAATTCCTTTTCCAATCCATCCGGGAATGAATACGTATGGAATTCTGATCCCGCTTACTGGCTTCGATCTTCTCCGCTTCTTTTTCCGACTGTGGGAAATGTCCGCAAACGGAGAAACTGTTATCAAGGATCATATATACCAGATGCCCAAACATGGTTTTTGTAAAGAATCTGAATTTGAAGTAACAGAACAGACTGAAAATTCCGTCACTTTTTTACTTAAAGCAAATGAAGAAACATTAAAACATTATCCTTATGATTTTGAGCTTTACCTGTCATATCATCTGAATGGCAGTACTCTGTCTATGGACTATAGAGTAATAAACAAAGATTCCGACATTATGTATTATCATATTGGTGCACATCCCGGTTTCATGTGTCCGGTCAATAATGGAGAAAATATTGAAAATTGTATTTTAAGATTTGAAAAAGAAGAGAATTTTTATTTCTTATGAATATGATATAAAGAATCTGGAATTTAATTTTTAATCACAAAGTATCCCAGAAAGCAGAAGGCAACACACTTCCTCTCACAATTTCCATGTTTGATCAGGATGCTGTTTTCTTTGAACACACGAATTCACACTATGTTTCTTTCGTAAATGCAATTACAGGAAAAGGTGTTTCCGTATATTATCCTGATTTTGAATCCCTTGCAATTTGGACACCGGCCGAGGAAAGGCTCCGTTTCTCTGTCTGGAGCCCTGGAACGGTTCCGGCATTTTTCACCAGGATGATGATATTTTTGCACATAAACATGGGATCCTCTCGCTGGAATCCGGAAAAGAAAAAGCATATCATCTTGAGATTTCTCTGATAGAATAATCTTTTATTTTTCAGTTTTCAGATTCCACATGACCTGTATTGCACCATCCATCACATGGAATTTCTTAAAATAGGCTTCCTCCTTTGGGATCCACATATTCTGAAATTGTTTTGCCTTTTCCGGGCCATTGCGCTTTTTTATATTTTCCATCTGATCTTTTGGGAGAAATATTTAAAAATACACGAAGTGATAAGGGTTCTTAAAGTATGGATGCATACTGTAGGAACCCTCTTATAATATTGAGTTTTTTATAAGGAACAGGATATCCCTCCAGCAGATTCCATTTCCGGCAGCTGAACGCTGATAAAAAAACTGTCTGCTTCTGAAAGATCGGTCTTAATACCGTCTCCTCAAACCGCTCATAATCCACATTTCCTCCTGTTTCTTTCAGACGCTGCGGCGTACGCTGTTCCATGCGCAGAAAAAAGTCATCCATTCTGAACAGATTACAGTCGAATACCTGCTCCAGATATTCTCCCAATGTAGTTTTCCCACTTCCACACCTGCCATCAATTGCAACGATCAGAGGCTCATCCAATCCTTCCTTCTCTTTCTGCAATTGTCTGATTGCCTGAACTACCGGTTCAAATCTTTCTTTGCAGCGTGCCTTTAATTCCATTCTACTGTTCCTTCCATATTATATAAACGTTCTACCAGGGCCGGGATCAGAACAAGCTGGATCAGAATTCCCGGCAATGCATTTATAAATCCTCCCATCAGAAACAGTTCCCAGGTAAAGATTCCTCCTGTAAATGCATATACTGCTGCTGAAACCAGTCCCCATACGATCCGTCCACACAGCATTGCTGCTATGAGTGAAATATACAGGGATTTTATATCTTTTTTCATTTTTTCTGATAAAATTCCTGCCACCAGCCCATAAGTGGCAAGTTCAAACGCCATACAGAAGGCATTCGGAAAATTGCCGGCATTCCGAACAACACTCCTCTTAAAAGAAGGTGTAATAATCCCAATAAGCAAGCCATATGGCCATCCGCAGATATATCCACATAATAACACCGGTATGTGCATCGGGCAAAGCATTTTCCCTACTGTCGGTATCTGCATTGTGATAAATGGAAGGATCAGTCCGATTGCAAGAAAACAATGCTGCTAAAAATTCTTTTTTCTTAAAGCTGTATTTTCTTTTCATATCCCAAAATTCTCTCTTTCAGTATAAAAAATGCCAGTCATATAACAAAAACACCCCCTGTCAGAAAACACAAAAACAGCTCTGGACAGGGATGCTTATATTATAAAATACTATACCCCTACTAATATAATGATGCTACATCAACAGCAACATGGATGACGATGTCCATATTCATCCATACAATCCTGTGCAGGATCTTTCATGCAAAGATGTACAGCTGCTTTTTTGAATGTCATTGGCAATGCAGGATATTAGGTTCCTGACCAACATATTTCTTCTTGGCATCTTCCAGTGCTTCTTCAAATGTAGCTCTTGTTTTTTAATCCCATTCCTCTTGCGTATCCTGGTTCCTCAGCACCTACAATATAGATTGCACTGGTATTCATTTCTGCAATATGTCCGCAGGCATCATAGAAAAGCCATGGAATGGATGGAATGCATTTGTATAACGATATTTACGGATATATTCTTCATTTGTAGCAAAATACTCACCAAGACGGTTCATATCCGGCAGAGTATTCATATGATCATGCTGGAACAGATCATATAATTCTCTTAAATATGGCCAGCGCTCATCATGGAAATATCCATTACATATAGATGAACAGATGATTACACAGTTATCACTCATAACTCTCTTGAATCGAAGCACCTGTGCACTTAAAGCCTGCATCATCATGATCGGGTTGGTTCCCATTCCATCACCATAATGGAAATTCTGTGGCATACCAAATACGAGTACATCATATTTTCTTTTCTGCCCAATGTACATAAGTTCTCTTGTCAGCAAGTTTCCAGCTGATTGGCATCATTTCCTTGGCATAACCAGAATAGATTGCGATCTGTCTGGACTGTGTATCCAGTACTGCATCACAGCAGAAGAAAGGATGTCCCATTTTTTCTTCCATATGCATACTGATCTCATCAAACTTGTTACGCATCAGACTTCCACCATTAACCGGTGTAAAATCATCTCTGTGCATAACAGACGGTACATGATGACTTGCGATACATCTCCAGTTAGTGATACCTGTTGCACTGTGTTTGTATCCACCTGAATATCCGCCATAAGGATTTCCCTGTACATGACCGATAAGAATTGGAATATCACATTCAAATACATATTTATTCATGTATACCGGATCACCTCTGTGAGTGGTTCCAAGATATATCATATGTTCCTGATCTTCACTGTCATGCTGATAATCTGTCCTGTATGCCAGAATTCATTGAATAATTCTTCGCCAAAGATAGCTTTTGCATCTGCTTCTGTACTTCTTGGATGAAGTCCATTGGAAATAATAAAAAGAATATCTTTCTTTTCAATACCTGCAGCATATAATTCTTTTAAAATATATTTAATACTTAATTTTCTGTGGCTGGTAGCCTGCTCTCCGCCTTTTACACGGTCCGGAACAACGATAGTAACTGTTTTTCCAGGTCCTGCCAGTTCTGTTAAAGTAGGCATTCCAATAGGATGAGCCAGGCTTTCCAGATAAGCAGCCTCAAGCTGATCTTCCGGAATGTAAGCCGGATCTTTTACAGTCTCTCCTGGAATAAATACATCAGTATTGTCCGGCAGCTCAGCCGCCATGGTTCCCTGTCCATACTCAAAATTAAGTTTCATAGTAAATCTCCCTTCATTATATATGCTTATTTATTATTTTCTCTACCCATATAGAGACGGATAATTTCAAGGTACTCTTCCGGATAGTATCCAATCTCACCCTGGAATCTTGTCAGTGCGATCAGACCACCATCAATCTCATCAATGGAAGCAAGCATTTCTGCGTTATCCTGTTTCAGACCACCGCCATATACAATGTCCATACCATTTGTCTTTTCTTTTACAAATTTTTGCAATTTTTGGTAATGTATTCTTTACCTGCCGGTGTTTTTCCCGGTCCTATGGACCAGATTGGTTCATATGCAATCACAACTTTTGAAGTATCTACATCTTTGAGACCAATTTCAAGCTGTTTTCCAAGAACTTCCTGCCACTGCTCCTGTTCCTCACTCTTTTCACCAATGCAGTAAAGAACTTTCATTCCTCTTTCAATCGCACATTTGATTTCCTGATTCAGAAGACGATTTACAGCATCTGTATCTGTAACACCTGCTTCTGCGAGAATTCCTGCTTTGTCATTTCTTTCTTCGCAATGTCCGATAATAGTAGTCTCACATCCCGCAGCAACCATAGCTGAAGCCGGTCTGTTTGTAGTAAATGCACCAAAATTTCCACCAACTGCAGTATCTGCTCTGAATACACTCTGGCATCCAATCTGAACAGGGCTTCCTTCTGTTTTTGCAGCCACTGCATTCAGAAGATGCACCTCTGGAAAATACATACCAAATTCTACTTCAGTAGGATCATATGTTTTTAATTCCTCCTGTGTATTTTTTACGATACAGGATGCCCAGTCAGCAACTGGAGCCAGACGGTTTACACCTCCGAATTCCACTGGGACATCAAATCTTTTTTAAATTCAGATAAATATGTTTCATAAGATTCTTACCTTTCTCTTTAACAATATTAACAAGCGAATATCTGCCATCCGCTTTCGCTGTCTGCTCATACTCTCCATAAAAACTCACGACAAAAGGAGATAGCTTCCAGCACATATCATAAAAATATATACTGTTTTTTTGATTCCGGCCATAGTAAGTCGTCGAAACAAAAAACATTCCGCCTGCTGTCCCAACCGCTGTTCCTGCCAGTGCTGCTCCAACTAAAGGCAGCATAGATCCCGATACATGACCCTGAAATACATGAATCAGAAAAATACTGATCGTATTGATTGTAAAAAACATCTGAAGTGTAGCATTATATTTTTCTTTATCATCTGTTACAGAAAGAAAATATGCTACCATGGGCGGACCTCCGATGTTAAAAAGTCCTCCACAAAAACCACTGATCGCACCGGCAGCCAGACCGGAAACAAGGCTGGCCTTCAGATGAACTTTACTGCTGAAGAAGATAAAATATACAGCCAGAATCAGAAGTACTGTTCCCATGATTTTCGACAGAACATCTTCATCCAGAGCCATCAGCGTGTTCACACCCAGAAAACTGGTTACTGTAGCCATGATCACAGGCGGCAGAAGGAGTTTCCAGTCAATAAACTTCCACAGCCTTACAGCAATGTAAATTACCATAAAGAAAGCTGCAATGGCTTCCAGTATGGAGGCTGTATAAAAAGGCATGAACATGGGCCATATAGCCATACAGATGATCGCATAACCGAATCCACTGCTGCTCTGTACAAAACTTCCCGCAAAAGCCACCAGTGCAGTCAATATATACATTTATATACCCTTTTTGATCAGAGTCCCTTACGATAGCGTTCTGCCATTTCATCCAGGCTTGCCATCTCTACCAGAGGAGCCTTTCCATAAGAGCCAAATTCTACGATCAGAGTACCAATCGCTTCTTTTACCCCCTTTTCAACTACAGCCATAAGAGCAGCAACATCCTCATCCGGAATAATACCGTACATAACAGTGTCCATGATAGGTGTCAGGAATGCACGTGGATCAAACTGCTCTTTCTTTGCTTCCAGAAGACGATATACCTCGCAATAGACTGGCTTTCTCTCTTTTCAGGATGATTTGCAAAGAATTCTTTCATATTTCTTGTAACAGCAAGACGGATATCTGTATCTACATTGATCTTGCCGATTCCGCATGGAATTGCAGCTTTCAGTTCGTCAATAGAAATTCCGTAAGCATTCTGGATATTTCCACCCAGTGCATTGATCTCATCTACAATATATTTTGGTACAGTTGAAGATCCATGAGATACCAGTACCCCGAAAATGCCTTCATGCATCATACATTCCTTGATGGCAATAGCGATCTCTTTTCGTAATTTGACATTTTTTCCTTTGGATGCACCATGCATGTCCATAAGAAATTGCAAGTGCATCAACACCTGTTTTCTTAAAGAACTCGATAGCTTTCAGAGGATTGGTATAAGTAGAAGTAGTTGAAAATACATGATCTTCCACGCCGGCCAGAACACCGAGTTCACCTTCTACGGAAACACCTCTCTCATGTGCATATTTAACGACTTCACGGGTCAGTTCCACGTTTTTCATCAAATGGAAGACTGGATCCATCAATCATAACAGAAGTATAACCGCCTTCAATAGCCGCTTTGCAGGAATCAAAATTTTTTACCATGATCCAGATGAAGAACAACCGGAATCGGAGAATTTTCTGCATATTTCTTTACAGCATCTGCAATATTTTTTGCACCGACTTTTTTATCTTCCAAAGTAGCATTCTGGAAATCTGTTCTTCCGCCCATAAATCCATTTGCAAGGTCTGCACCCTGAAGAATCGCTGCGGAACGGAACATCTCATGAACTTCAATCGCTGCTTTTGCCTGAGCTACTGCATTTACATTAAAAGCGCCCTGAGCAAAGTGATATTTATCTACAGTTTCCAATAATGGTCTTAATGGTATTAATGGCATAATCTTTTCTCCTTATAATTCTATTTTTCTACCTTTTACAAATGTATCAACGACGGAATACTCTTTATCCAGAATAACCACATCCGCATCTTTTCCTGTATCAAGACTTCCAATCCTGTCATATACATCCAGCATTTTAGCCGGATTGCATGTAAGAAGCGGTAATATCTCTTCAAGAGGTCTTCCTGTAAATTTAATCAGATTCTTAAGTGCACATCCTGTCGTAAGTGTACTTCCTGCTCTGGAATCTCCATATTTCAGTTTTGCGTCTCCATCTTTTACAATAACCGGATTGACTCCCAGCATGTATTCTCCATCCGGAAGTCCAGCTGCCATAATAGAATCTGTTATGGCGATCACTTTATCCAGGCCTTTCATCTTCAGAAGGAAACGAACGGTTCCCGGATGCAGATGGCGTCCATCGCAGATGGCTTCACAATAGATATCAGATTCCAGAACTGCTCCCATAATAGCCGGAAATGCTGATGAAGAAGTTTCATGGCATTTAAATGTATGCGTAGCTGATACGGCACCCTCATTAATACATTTCCATGCAGTCTCATAATCCGCACCAGAATGACCGATCGCAACTTTCATACCAAGATCAATCATTCCTTTAATTGATTCCGGCACTCCTTTTACTTCTGGTGAAACAGTAATATAACGGATATTTCCACCTGCTGCTTCCTGATATTCTTTCAGAAGATCCAGATCAGGAGAAATCAGTAAATGTTCCGGCATAGCCCCTTTATATTCCGGTGAAAGGAATGGTCCTTCCAGATGAATACCAAGAAGATCTGCACAATTTTCATGTCCGTTCTTCTGTGCCTCCTGATGTTTCACAGCCTCTTTTTATGGTCTTCAAAGTCTGTTCTTTTTGTGTCTGTCAGTATAGATGAAAGCCATGATGTTGGTTTCCCCTGTGTGGCAAAAAAAAAATGTCCGATCTTTTCGAATCCCTGCTGATCAGCCGATTCACATCTACCCCCTGCGCCACCATGAGTATGTACATCTATAAACCCCGGTACTACATAGTTTCCTTTTGCATCATAGACTTCTTCTGCATCTCCATCTTGAGCAGAAACGATTTTTTCCCTCTTTCAGAACAAGCTCTTCTTCTGAAAAAGCTCCATTTTTATATACTTTTCCATTTATGATTCGAACGCTCATGTTCTTCCTTCTTTCTGTTGTCTGTTACTTATCTTATCAATCAAGTGCTGCAACAAACTCTGTGATCTTCAGATTGATGTCCGGATGTGATGTAAGAAGAGATACCGGGAAATCAGAAGTTGCTTCTCCATATGCTGCTCTTCGTACTACTGCCCGGTGCCAGTTTCTGAAACATCCCAGACGAATCTTCCTTGCATGTGAAATCTCATTAATTCCAATGGTAATACAATAATGAGGCATGTCTTCCAGAGCTCCATTAAAATCACCAATCGCATTAGCTGTTCTTGTTTCTTTTGTAATCTTAAGAACACGGGTTTTCTGAGCAAGAAATTCTTCATTTGTAAGGGATGGATCTGCTTCATTAAATGCTACATGACCATTAATTCCAATTCCACCGAAACAGATATCAACGCCCCCCAGTTTTTCAATCAGTTCAGAAATATATTCCGGATGATTCGGATCCGGAAATACTCTCTGATCTTCCGGCATTACCAATTCCGGGCGAACTTTATCATAAACTGTACGTTGCATGAAGCCTCTGAAGCTTAACGGATGATCTTTTGAAATCCATTGTTTCTCATCATCCAGATATTCATCCATGTTAATAAACCATACATTTTTCAGGCTGATATTCTGCTCATTAACCATATCTACAAAATATGGATACTGTCCTACAGGACCTACAGGACAGATAAATACTGTTTTTTCTCCATTTTTCGTTTATGTTTTTCTGATCTCATCCACCATTTCAACTGCCATAGAATGAAATACTTCTGCATTGTCTTCCATAACAATTACCGGAAGCTTCGGTCCATTACCCACTAACTCTTCCTTTGTATAGCTATAATAACTATGTCCCATATTGCTTTACTTCCTTTCATTTATTATCCAGCTCGTTACCTTTATTGTTGTATTTATTATAGTAGATAAAATTTTTTTTTAATCAACGAATTCCATGCAAATTTGCCTGGAATCTGCGCAAAACGTTTTTCTAAGAAATAATCATTGCTCTGAGGATTCCGGGACATTCATACTGACGTTTTCCGGCTCCAATCCCTATTTTTCTTTTATTTTCAAATTCCTCCGGAAGCTTATCTTTTCGTTCTTTATTGCTGCCACAATAGCAGCACCTGTAGGTGTTACAAGTTCCCCCCTCAACAGCTGTCACCTTTTATACACAAATGATTTTTCGCTTATCACATTCGCAACTGCAGGAACAGGAATTGGTAAAATTCCATGCTGACAGCGGACAGTTCCGCAGCCTTCATAAAGTACAGGTACAACTACATCCGTAATATCCAGATTATCCAGACAGACTGCCACAGATACAATATCTACAATGGAATCAACTGCCCCGACTTCATGAAAATGTACCTGCTCCACAGGCACATCATGTGCCTTGCTCTCTGCTTTTGCAAGAATCTCAAATATTCTCAAAGCAATCTTTTTTGCATTGTCAGTCATTGCACTATGTTCTATAATATGCGCAATTTCTTTCACCCCTCTATGTTCATGGTGATGGTGACAATGTGCAGTTTCTCTCTCATGTGCACATGCATGGTCTGCAATAACATGTTCATGTGTATGAATCTCAGACTCTCCCTCAGTATTCTCATTATGACCATGCAGATACTTCATATCATGATCATGGTTTTCATGATCTTTATCTAACATAACGTCAAAATCACAGGCTTCAATTCCGGATTTTACCACTTTGCCGGTTTTATCTGAAACCCTGATACAGGAAGACTTTGCAGTACCCTGTCCAAAACTGCCTTATCCGCCCCAAGATCAAGAAGTGCACCGACAGTCATATCACCACTAATCCCTGAATAGCACTCTAAATACAATGTTTTCCCCATAAATTTAAGCACCTCCACTTTAGTTTTATGTACTCTATCAAAAATTATATAAGTTTTTACTTTTTTATTCAATAACTTTGAGTTGATTTTGCATTCAAAGTACGCAAACGTTTTCCTTCTTTTTATTGGTTTTTTTATAAATTTACTGTATAATTAAAGTCGTTAAGAACCCCCCGGCGGGGTTCTTAACGACTTTTTTTTAAAACAAGAAGACTCTGAATTTTTCTGTTTTTGCACATAAGTTTTAGAAAATAGTCGTATAAAAGATTGCGGGGAGTTATTATGACATTAAAAAGAAATTGCCAGGCAGGCAAAATGTCTCTGTTTCGACGGTTTCCAGAGTAATAAACCAGAAAAATACAAAAGCGGCAAGTCCGGAAGTTCAGGAACGTATATGGAAAATCGTACGCAAAAGCGGTTATACTCCCAATGCAACAGCCCGAAGCCTCAAATTAGGACCAAAAGCTCAAATTCAGAATACAACGCCCAAATCCATTGCCTGTATTTATGCAAGAAGTAATTCCGCTGTTTCCGATCCATTCTTCTCACAGATTGCAAAAGCGATTGAACAGGAGGCCTTCAAGAGCAACTATTTTATCCGTCAGTCATTTACAGCCATGGATATTGCAAATCCCGATATGGCACGACAGCTTGCTCAATTTCCTGTAGACGGAATCGTAATTCTGGGACGATATGAGAAACAGCTGTTACGCTTCTTTACTCAAAATTATAAAAATGTGATTTATACAGGTCTGAATCCAATGGGAACCCAATATGACCAGGTAGTTTGTGACGGAAGTGATATTTCCTATAGTGCTCTTTCCTATCTTGTGGAGCTCGGACATACGAAAATCGGTTATGTAGGTGAACAGAATAATGAAGTACGTTTCAGCGGTTATAAAGATGCACTTGCCAAACTTGGGCTTCCGTTTTTGCAGAAAAATACCAGTAATGTACATCTTTCTGCAGATGGCGGTTACAAAGGTGCTAATATCCTGATGCACAATAAGGCAGATATCTCTGCAATTTTCTGTGCAAACGATACCACTGCCCTCGGAGTCATTCACGCATTAAAGGAAAAAAATTTTTCGAATACCGGAAGATATTTCTGTTTATCAGCGTAGATGATATAGAGACAGCTCAGTATCTTTCTCCCATGCTGACCACAGTACATATTCCTCTGGAGGAACTTGGAAGAATAACTGCAAAAACCCTGATCGACCGTATTAACGGCGGACATCGCCTTCCCATGCGTATCTCTCTTCCATTTTACATTGCCAAAAGAGACAGTTGCGGAAAACTTAACAGAAGACGTAAGACTTTTGCAAGTCTTCCTCCTCAGTAATAGAAAAAGACTCCCGGCAGCACTTCTTCCTGCCGGAGTCTTTTCTTTAATACTATAACTGCTTCGCAGTTTGAATCAGGCAGATATTCGCAATCTGCTCCTCAGTTTTCTTAAATTATTTCAATACAATAGCCTGTGTCAGGTGTCTCGGTGAATCTGCATCCAGATTCTTGCTGTCTGCAATATAATATCCCAGAAGCTGTCCGATAAATCCGATGATCGCACTGTACTGCATATCATTCCAGCCTTTATCCATGGAATATACATAATCAGCGATCTGATCAAAGGTATCTCCCAGTTCTCCGCCAAGAACTGCAACTGTTGCACCGTAACTCTTCATCTGCTCCATAAGTGCTTTGTCACCATCTCTGCAGGCTTTATTGCTCAAGCACACGATCAGTGTATTTTCATCTACAAGACTCATTGGTCCATGACGGTATTCCAGATCATAATATCCTTCAGAATTGCTGAGTCCCATTTCTTTCATCTTATTCATACATTCATTGGCGACACCATAATAAATACCCTGTCCAAGAATAATGTAGAGATTCAGATTTTTATGCTCATTCATGATTTTTGTAGAAAGTTCATCCATTTCTTTCAGAACCTTTTCAGAATATGGAGCATAATCTTTCATTGCAGCAATTTCATCTTTCTTACCGCCTACATACATAGCCATGATAACAGCCATATATAACATACTTGTAAAAGAACGTGTCATGATAACACTGTCTTCAGCTGTATCCGGTGAAAGAATGTAATAGTCATTATATTTTTCACTGTCTTTGTCACAGGTAATAGCCAGTGTAGTAACCTGAGGATAAGTACGAACTTTATCAATAGCCATTCTTACTTCTGTAGTATAGCTTTTTCTGGTGATCGGAAGGATCAGCACATTTCTTCCTTCTTTTACATAAGTTTCCGGGAAATAATACAGCTCAGAGCATGGAACTCCCTTTGACGGAATTCCTGTATAAGTGGAAAATGCTGCTGCTGAAGCCTGTGCCAGATAAAGAGAAGTTCCACATCCTGTAAAGATCAGCTCATCATATTTTTTCTCACTGAAGAATACCTTGTCCAGAGTTTTGAAAATATCCTCCAGAGTATCATTGACAGCCTGAAAAGAAGCCGGCTGCCGGTACATTTCTTTATAGGTCAGTTCACTGTTTTTTTCATTTATTATTCTTCCTCGAATTTAATTTTCCCTTGTGATTTTATTTTAATTGCTTTTATCTTCTCAGGCCTTTCCTTCTGAACCTGCAAGACGGATGATCTTTTTGATGTCTTCTGTCAGAGCATCATTTGCAAGCTGTGACAGTTTCCATGAATGTCCCTGATGATTTGTCTTCAATGCTTCTTCATAATGTTCTACATATTTATAACGGATTTCTGTACCAAAGTTGATCTTCGCAACACCAAGCTTAATAGCTTCTTTGATGATATCTTCTCTCATACCTGTACATCCATGAAGAACAAATGGAATATCTGTAAATTTCCTTACTTCTTCCAGAACTTCCAGTTTGATATCCGGTTCACCCTTATAATATCCATGAGCATTTCCGATTCCGATAGCCAGGGAATCCGGCTGGCACAGATCCAGGAACTGACGGACCTGCTCCGGATTTGCTACATTTTTATTCTCCATCTGAGCACCGGCTTCATCTAATCTTAAAAGTTCTCCGATTTCTGCTTCTACAGGAACGTCGAAACATTTTGCCACTTTGATCACTTCATTTGTAAGTCTGGCATTTTCTTCGATCGGTTTTGTGGAACCATCGATCATCAGGGACGTAAATCCATTCTTTAATGATTTCATGCAGATATCAAAGCTGTCACCATGGTCCAGATGGATCGCGATCGGTACACTTACTTTATTTGCACACCATTTACATACTTCTACAAACCAGTCATCTCCGGAATATGCTCCTGTAGCCACATAATGAGCCAGAATCGCAGGTGAATGCATTTCTTCCGCTGCTCTGCAGATCGCCCAGATAATATCATAGTTTCCACCCTGTGTGTTCATTGCAGGCACTGCATAATGTTCTCTTCGTGCCTTTTCAAGCATTTCCTTACTTGTAACTAACATATTTTCACTTCTTTCCCCTGCTCCCGGCAGGTTATATTTATTTATCTTTTCATTACTGTTTACAATAACATTTTTTTCCCCTGTGCTTTCCCTGATGACCAGTCTGGCTGTAAAGCTTATTTTTTTTTATCCACCCCCATCATGACGGATCAGTGACAGAAAGTGCTTCCATTGCAGATTTTGCCACTTTCTTCTTTCTGTATCTCCACTGTAGTAAGAGCCGGGCTTACATAATTACTTATAAAATCATTATCAAATCCAGTCACCATCAGATCATCCGGGACTTTTCTCCCGGTTCTTCCTGCCACAGAAAGTGCCACTGCAGCCAGATTATCATATCTTGCCACTATTGCATCAACAGAAGGATTTTTTTCCAGCAGTAACTGCAGCCTCTTTTCCAGTTTTTTTATATCCTCACATCCGGAAATCCTCTGCTCCTGTGCAAAAGTAATTTCTGATTCTTTTATCTGATCAAAAAATCCCTTCCAGTGAATATCCCTGTCACATTGTTTTCCTGTTTTATCAAGATAAACAAAATTTCGGCATCCGTTTTTCACAAGATGTTTGACACATTCTCTGCTGCCTTCATAAAGCCCTGTATCTACCACAACCGTATCCCGAAGATCACAGCTGATCTCTCTGTTTAAAAACAGTACCATAGGGATCCCTGACTTCACCAGAAGCTTCAGTTCCCTGTCCGTTACACCGGAAGCACTGACAAATAAACCATCAAACTGTCTGCTTAGAATCTGACTTACAAACTCATCTTTCTCCTGGCTCTCACAAAGAGAGATCATATATCCCCGTCTGTAAGCATCCCTGCTCATCTGGCTTACCAGCTCGGAAAAATAACCGCTACTCAGTTCTTCCGCAATAAAAAGAATCTGCAAGCTGCCTTTTCCATGAAGAGCCCTTGCAATATTGTTGGGATGATACTGAAGTTTTTCCACAACCTCAAGAACACGCTGCCTTTTTTCCTCTTTCACATAACGATTTTTGTTAAGTACATAAGAAACTATTGTTTCCGACACTCCTGCTTCTCTTGCAACATCTTTTCTTGTTACTTTCTGTCGTCCACTCTCCACTGTTCTGTTCCTTTCCGGATGACTTTCTTAATATACACACGAGTGTATATTTTTTTCAAAGATTACACAGACATCTCTGCCTGTGTAATCTTTCTTATTATTCTGCGCAAGCTTCTTCCATTACATCGAAAAGAACATAATTATCAACTGGTGTTTCTTCACAGTCACCGCTCTCAACAAATGATTTCTGCTGCAGTTCATAATAGCCTTTGACATCATCCATATGATCCCTGATGAATTCACTTGTTGTCCAGTCTGCTACTTCTACCTGATCAAGAAGGGAATTTTTTTCAAGTTTAATCTTGTCAGCAATCCAGCCGCACACTTCATCATCATGGCTGTGGTCTGCACGATAGTCAAATCCTTTGTAAAGAGCTCTTGCAAATCTTACAAGTACGTCATGATTTTCTTCAGCATATTTCGGCATTGCAATCCAACTTGCAAGAGATACAGTTTGATCAATAAATGTTTTGTTATCTGCCAGCTGTACACCATCATCTCCAAGTTCCTCAAGAACTTTCAAAGAGTTCGGTACCCATGTTGCACACGCATCAACACTGCCAGAAAGCATTGCTGTTACAATGTTTGTTGCATCCATATCCATTGCTGTGATATCATCCATCGTCATACCTCCTTTTGCAAGAGTTTTATTCAGGATATCTTCACTGGATGTTCCTGAAGAATAAGCAATTGTTTTTCCTTTTAATCCTTCAATTGTATCTGTTCCTTTTTCCTTACTTCCGATTACAGCATCACCATTAGATACATGTGCAAGTGCAAAAATATCAGCTTTACCGTTGATGCAAAGTTTGTGGGCTCCCTGTCCGATATATCCAACATCAATAGATCCAGATTCCATAGCCTGAATGATTGTTGGTCCATCGGAGAACTCTGTAAGCTGTACATCAATATTCTCATCATCAAAATATCCAAGTTCAATTGCAGAGATAAGACCATTTAAACTTGCATAATCAGGCATATAGCTACATTTACAGTTACTTTTCCGGTTCTTCCTCTGTTGCTGCACTTACGCCCATTGCTCCGCCACAAATGACCATAGATGCGGTTACTGCCATTGCTGCTAACTTTTTCCATGTTTTTCTCATAGTTCTACTTCCTTTCTTTTCCATGTTTTAGG
>ENA-OQCD01000228-OQCD01000228.1-human-gut-metagenome-genome-assembly--contig:-NODE-228-length-15265-cov-2.840600_pt1 | contig 15265 bp, 17 predicted proteins | sample MGYA00242755_ERZ504571 | MGnify/ENA primary metagenome ERZ504571 (study PRJEB26092, sample SAMD00036274) | human gut metagenome | host: Homo sapiens | study: EMG produced TPA metagenomics assembly of...
CTGAGGCCGCAGCGATGAAGGCGCGCGCCGAGCAGATGGAGAAGGAACGCAAGCAGCAGACGATCATCGGCGGCATCGTGGTGGCGGTGCTGGTGATTCTGGTGGCGATCGGCGCGTTCACCGTGTACCACAACATGCATAAGAAGGCCGAAACGAAGGCTTCCACCGAAACCGTGCAGGAAGCGTACACGGCGTTGCAGAAAGTGAAGAACACTCCGAAGCTCGTCGATAAGAAGGGCGGCCTGCTGATTTCCAAGAACGGCTACGGCAAGGCTGTGGAGGGCGCGCCGACCGTCGAGCTCTACATGGATTTCCTGTGCCCGGGCTGCGGCAACCTGCACCGCCAGTTGGACGCCGACCTGCAGAAGATGGTCGATGCCGGCCAGATCAATCTGGACCTGCATTTCATGGCGTTCATGGACCGTTGGTCCACCGACGAGTATTCCAGTCGCGCGGCGAACGCGGCCATCTACCTGGCCGAGCATGACAGCGACCCGAACCATCTGATCTCCTTCCTGGAGAAGGTCTACGCCGAGGATTTCCAGCCGGAGGAAGGCTCCGCATACAAGTCGGTGAGCGACGCCAAGATCAAGGAGCAGATGATCGCCGCGGGTGTTTCCAAGGATGTTGCGGACAAGCGTTTGGCCGCGATTATCAGGAATGGCTTGATGCGATCGACACTTACACGCCGAAGCGTTCCGAACTGTGGCATCAGTCCGGCAGCTACAAGGGCAGCATGACCACGCCGACCGTGATCATCAACGGCAAGTATTGGGATATGGACCAGCTGACCACCGCCCAGACGACGGTTAAGGACGGTCTGTTGGAATCGATCGGCCTGAAGGACAGCGAAGTCGGCGTTGCCGGCAAGATGCCGTCCATCGGAGCCAAGAAGGGGCCGATTTCCGTCACCACGGGCGAATAACCCCTTACGGGCAGCCGGCGCGTCTCAACCCGCAATGCTAAGTTGACTGCGGTGGAAGCGCTGGTTATGCTATTCATCGTTCCTCTGTTGTTTTCATAGCAAAAGAGGACATGCCTCCTTAGCTCAGATGGCCAGAGCGGCCGCCTTGTAAGCGGCAGGTCGTCGGTTCGATCCCGACAGGAGGCTCGAACCCGTATGACGGGCTTGGACCTCTTACCATGGGTAAGTGCTCCAGAAGTCTTCCCCCAACTTGAGACTTCTGGCAAAGCGGACGAGACGTCCCCCAACCTGTCTCGTCCGACCCGGGGGCAGGACATCCCCTTCTCTCCTGCCCCCTTTTTATTTTTCGCTTTTCGCACCTGCTTTCAAAAATGTGGCGGTATGGATAAAACCATCGGAAAGCACGGCGACCGTTCCAGCTGAGCCGTTACAATAACGGCGTTGTAGGCAGCGCTGAAAAGAGGATAAATGACGAGAAGGTGGACCCCTCGGAGATTCGTGACGCTTCGTCGTGTCCGCGTCATGGCATGCGTGGCCTCATTGACCTTGACTTCGGCGTTGGCGTTTGGTGTGGGCACGCGCAAATCCGTGGCGTTGACCGTCAATGGGGAGACCACCACGGTGACCACATATGCGATGAGCGTGGACCGTCTGCTGCAGGAGCAGGGCGTGAAAGTCAAAACGCACGACCTGGTGGAATCGACCAGCCCGACCAGCATGCTGAAGAACCATGATGTGGTGAACGTGCAGAGCGCATACCAGACCACCATCACCATCGACGGCCAGGAAGTGCCGTTCTGGACGGTCGCGTCCAGCGCCGAGCAGTTGCTGGACTTCTTCAACCAAAACGAAACCGAAGCGGCGAAAATCACCGTCAATATCAGCAACGTCTACAACAAGCTCACCGGCGGTCTCATCATCAACCAGAAGGGGCCCGTCACCGTCATCGCGGACGGGAAAAGCTCGGTGGCGCCGAACGGCAAGCTGCCCGCTGCCTCCATTCTTGACGCCAAAGGCATCACGTTGGGCAAGGAGGATCGCGTCAGCGTCGAAAAAGGACGGCAAGACGACCATTCTGCGCGTCCGCCGCGTGACGCATGGTGAGGAGACCCGCACGAAGGAAGTGCCGTTCGGCACGCAGACCATCATCGACCCGAACCTGCAGCCGGGCGAAGTCACGATACGGCAGGAAGGCGAAAACGGCGAAATCCAGCAGACGTACGCCGTCACCTACGTGGATGGCGTGAAGGAAAGCGAGACGCTGACCGAAGAGAAGACCACGAAAATCGCCATCGACAAAGTCATTGCGGTCGGACCGGAAAAAACTACGGACGATACCGACAAGTCCGACAAATCCGACAACAGCGGCAACGGCAACAGCAACGGCGATAACGGCGATTCCGGCAAGACGGACGACGGCAAGAACGATTCGGGTAAGAACGACTCGAATAAGTCCGATTCGAATAAGTCCGATTCCGACAAAACCGATTCGAACAAGTCGGATTCCTCGGATAAGAACAATTCGAACAACAACTCGAATAACAATTCCAACAACACCGAGAAGGACGATCCGGCACCGACCCCCACACCAACCCCTGCACCGCAGCCGACTCCCGCACCCCAGCCCAAACCGCAGCCCACGCCGCAGCCGAGCAATCCTTCCGCAGCTGCCGCTTGTACCATCCTTCCGCGGCACAGGCACAGGCCTACGCTTCCGGCGCGGCGGCGCAGCGCGGCTGGACCGGCCAGAACTGGACGGATCTGGTCAAACTCTGGAATCGCGAATCCGGATGGAGCTGGAGCGCGGAAAACGTGTATTCGGGCGCATACGGTATTCCACAAGCGTTGCCGGGCAGCAAAATGGCCACGTTCGGCGCGAATTGGAAGGACGATGCCGCCGTGCAGATCGACTGGGGTCTGAGCTACATCGCACAGCGGTACGGCAGCCCGTCCGCGGCGTGGCAGCACTCCGAACAGACCGGATGGTACTGATCCGGCTAATCGCCAACGATTTTCGTACCGGCATGAACGGATAATGAGGGAATGACAGAAGAGGGAATGACGGAAAAACGTGAACGAGCATACGCAGGGCCATTTGCTGGGGGCGGCCGACATCCGACGCATCGCCGCCGACGCGGGTATCAGCCCGACGAAGAAATTCGGGCAGAATTTCGTGATTGATCCGGGAACCGTGCGTCGCATCGTGCGCGAGGCCGGCGTGACCGCCGACGACCATGTGCTGGAAGTCGGTCCCGGACTGGGTTCGCTGACGCTGGCGATTCTGGAAACCGGCGCCACGATGACGGCTGTGGAAATCGACCCGCCGGTCGCCGAACGCCTGCCGAAAACCATCGCCGAATTCATGCCGGACGCCGTGGACCGCTTCCGTGTGGTCAACCGCGACGCACTTACCGTCAATCCGGAGAATCTGCCCGATTTCAAGGATGACGATTCCTTCACGCTGGTGGCCAATCTGCCGTACAACGTGGCCACGCCGATTCTGCTCACCCTGTTGGAACGTTTCGACAATCTGGGCACCTTCCTGGTGATGGTGCAGAAGGAAGTGGCGGACCGTTTGAGCGAGAAGCCCGGTTCGAAGATCTACGGCACGCCGAGCGTGAAGCTCGCATGGTACGGCACCGCGGAACGCGTGGGCGTCATCGGCGCAACGTGTTCTGGCCGGCCCCGAACGTCGATTCCGCGCTGGTGCTGTTCAAGCGCTACCCGGGCGGTCACACCCCCGCCGCGGACAATGCGGACGGTTCCGTGGTGGATCGCGAAACCGTGTTCCGTTTGATCGACGCGGCTTTCGGGCAGCGCCGCAAGACCCTGCACGCCGCATTGAAGAAAATCGTGCCGTCCGAAGCGTTCGAGAAGGCCGGCATCGACCCGACCCGTCGTGGCGAGACGCTCACCATCGACGAATTCGTGGCGTTGGCACGCGCGTTGGATGAGGTGTTCGCGTCATGAGCACCATTGATTCGCCCGCCATCGGAACGGCCACCATCACGCCGTGAGCGTGGACTGCCCGGCGAAAACGAATCTGACCCTGCATGTGGGCCCGTCGCATGCCGAATGGGGCGGCCGTCATGAACTCGACACCATCTATTGCGCGGTCGGCGTATACGACACCGTCACCGCCACGCGCAAAGCGCCGGGAAGCGGCTTCTCGCTGAATCTCGAGGGCGCGTATCTGGGCGACCTGGCCTCTTCCGGCAGCGATATGCGCCGCAACCATGCCGTGCTGGCATTGTTCGCCATGGCCGAAGCGAGCGGCCATGAGCCGGACGTGGCGTTGAACATCGACAAGCGCATCCCCGTCGGCGCGGGCATGGCCGGCGGTTCCGCCGATGCGGCGGCGACGATTCTGGCATTGAACACGTTGTGGGATCTCGATTGGCCGATCGAACGCCTGCAGGAAGTCGCGGCCACGCTGGGCGCGGACATGCCGTTCTGTCTGACCGGCGGTTACGCGCGCGGCACCGGTTTCGGCGAACGCATCGAACAGCTTGATGACGATGGCGATATCGTACGCGATCTTACGGAACGTGGGTTTACCGGCCATCTGCTGGTCGGCGCATACCGTGCGGAACTGCGCACGCCGGAAGTGTATGCCACATTCGATCAGATCGGTGCCGGCGATGGCGATGAGAACCACCTGCAGAAGGCGGCGGTCTCCCTGCATCCGCGTAGCGACAGGCGATCGAGGAAGCCTTGCGTGCGGGAGCCAGCCAGGCGTTCGTCTCCGGTTCCGGCCCATCCGTCATCGCGTTCGTGCCGACGGAGGATGCGGCGGACGCCGTGCAGCGGGCATGGCAGGACAGCCGTTGCGTCGATCGCATCATCGCCACGACGCCCCAGCCCGACCGATTGTGCATATCACCGCATGACACATATCACCGCATGACAGTAAAGTTGATGGCAATTGGTTTGTTCAAAAGGAATTCGTAAATGACCCAGGCTAACGACGAGCGCGCCGCGCGCAAAGAGTACATTCGCCGCCGTCAGAAGACGGTGTTCAGCATCGTCGGAGCCGTCATGGTGGTCGCCATGGTGGTGTCCCTGCTGTTCTTTTTCCATGTCGGAGGCTGGGCAACGTCAAGTCGGCCGCCGTACAGCCGAACTACGGCCAGCAGCACCGTGCCCCATCAAGGAAGCCGACGCAACAAGGCCAAGTATGTGGAGAATCGCAACATCACGCTGCGTGTGCTCAACGGCACGAAGTTCTCCGGCTTCGCCAAGGCGGTGAGCGACGCGTTGCAGAACCGCGAGTTCAACCCCCAGACGCCGGACAACTACACCAAGAAGGTGGATCGCACGATGATCGTCTTCGGCAAGAACGGCGTGAATCAGGCGTACACCGTGGCAAGCAATTTCACCGACGCCATGCTGGTTATGGACGACCGTCAGGACCAGCTGATCGACGTCATCGTGGGCGCACATTCGACAATCTGCAGGATACGAAGAAGGTTCCCGCCGCAGGCAAGGCGATCACCGGCATCCAGGGCTGCGTCGCGGTGGACAAGATGACCGACCTGCCCAAGGCGCCCGAGCATGATGCGGTGAATCCGCAAAGCTGACCGCCAATCGAAATCGATATAGGCAATATGAAAAACCCGCGCTCCCCCAATCGGGAACGCGGGTTTCGTATTCGAGCTGTTCCAAGCACACTGTTCCATGCATGCGGCGAAACCACCGCATGTCAATCGCTATTCGCCCTGCTCCTTGTACCAGCGTTCCAGCTCGGCAACGGCCACGTCACGCTCCACCGGACCGTTATCGAGGCGGTATTCCAGCATGTGCTTGTACGCCTTGCCGACCATCGGGCCTGGTTCGATGCTTAGCAGCTGCATGATCTCGTCGCCGTTGAGGTCAGGACGGATCGCGTCGAAGTCTTCCTTTTCTTTCAGGTCGCGCACACGCTGTTCCATCTCGTCCATGGCCGCCGAGAACATCATGGCCTTGCGCTTGTTCTGTGTGGTCGTGTCGGCGCGCGTAAGGCGGTTCAGACGCTCGTACAGCGGGCCAGCGTCCTTGACGTAGCGGCGGACCGCGGAATCCGTCCACGGCTCCTCCACGTAGCCGTGGAAGCGCAGATGCAGGTTGACCAGCTCGCTGACATCCTCGACCATGTGGTGGTCAAAATGCAGTGCCTTCAAAACGCTTGCGTGTCATCTTCGCGCCGACGGCGTCATGACGGTGGAAGCTCACCTTGCCGCCCGCTTCGAAACGACGGGTCTTCGGCTTGCCGATGTCGTGCAGCAGAGCCGCCAGACGCAGCGTCAGGTCCGGGGCCGGCACCGGACCGTCGGGACCGGTTTCGAGGGCGACGGCGCGTTCGATGACGATCATGGTGTGTTCGAACACGTCCTTATGGCGATGGTGCTCGTCGATTTCCAGCTGCAGCGCGGGAATTTCCGGCAGCACGATGTCGGCAAGACCAGAATCGACCAACGCTTCGATGCCGGCGCGCGGGCGATCGGACAGCAGCAGCTTGACCAGTTCGTCGCGCACACGTTCGGCGGAGACGATTTCGATGCGATCGACCATGTCGGACAGCGCTTCGGCGGTTTCCGGCTCGATGCGGAAGCCGAGCTGCGCCACGAAACGCACGGCGCGCATCATGCGCAACGGATCGTCGTCGAACGACTGCCGCGGATCGACGGGGGTACGCAGCACGCCTTTGGCCAAATCGTTCGCACCGCCGAACGGATCGACGAATTCGAGTTCCGGAACACGCAACGCCATCGCGTTGACGGTGAAATCGCGGCGGGAAAGATCGCCTTCCAGCGTGTCGCCGTAATTGACTTCCGGCTTGCGCGAGTCGGGGTCGTACGTGTCGGAACGGTAGGTGGTCACCTCCACTTTCACCTCGGTGCCGTCCTCACGCCTGCGCATCGCGCCGAGCGTGCCGAATTTGCGGCCCATATCCCAGAAGCCATCATGCCCAAAACGGCGCAGAATATGCTCAAACTGCTCGGGACGCGCCGATGTGCAGAAATCCAAATCATGCGATTTGCGATGCAGCAGCAGGTCGCGGACAGGACCCCCGACCCAGTGCCAGTTCGTAGCCTTCCGCAGCAAACATACGTCCTAATTCAATGGCCTCTGGCCACACTTCGAAGTTCACGCCATACCTTTCAGCACCACAAGTTTTTCGTTTACCAGCATACCGTTACCCCACCTGCACACAGAATTGAGTATGGTTGGAATCATGATTACGCCCGCAGACCTTGCACGCATGCTTGCCCATGCTGCGGACGACCATGCCCAAAATCCGCTGGAACCGGACGAACTGCTGTACACATCGCAGTCGGTTTCGCTGCAGCAGCTGCAACAACTACAGCAATTGCAGCAGCGCACGATCATCACGCCGAGCGCGCCTACGCCGGCGATGATGCCGCGCCGGCGCACCGCGGATGGTCCGACCACGTTCGCATCGCTTGACGCGCAGGAGCTGCCGGTGGTGCGCGAGTATTCGGCGGGCGGGCTGATGTTCGACGACAAGGGTCGCGTGGCGATCATCGCACGTCATTCACGCAGCGGGCATTTGGAATGGTGCCTGCCGAAGGGACATATCGAAAAAGGCGAAACGCCGCAGCAGACGGCCGTGCGCGAAGTGCATGAGGAAACCGGCATTCTGGGCGAGGTGGTCGATTCCATCGCCACCATCGACTATTGGTTCACCGGTACCAGCCAACGCGTGCACAAGCTGGTGCACCACTTCGCGTTGCGGCAGATCGGCGGCGAGCTGACCGTCGAAGGCGATCCCGACCATGAGGCCGAAGACGCCATTTGGGTGGATTTTGCTGATTTGGACGATGTGCTGAGCTATCCGAACGAACGGAAGATAGCATGGTTGTACGCAAGGAAACTCAACAGACAGGCGTAATAGTGAATCAATCCGCACAACGGCACGTTTCGCGTGGCCTTCGCGCGTTATCATCCATCCTCGCCATGGTATTGACCATGGCGTTGATGTTGTTATACGCACCCACGCCATCGGCAAGGGCCATGGAATCGACCACATCGGCGGAGTCGACGGACGGTATGTTGTCCATCAACTCTTCCACGGCCGTATTGACGGACACCTCCGGATACCATCTGAACGCCACGGTGACCAACACGACCGGACAGGAGATTCCGCGGGAACGCTGACGCTGGCCATGAACGCCTTCTACACGTTCGTTTCGCGCAACGACATCCAGGATTGGTCTGAAGGCAACGGGCGAATCCCCACCCCGCAATCCGTGGGACAGGCCGATGTGCCCGCGTTGCAGCCGGGAGCCAGCACCAACGTGAGCATCGACGCGGACGCCATCAGGAATCGCTCGCGGCCATCAACTCTTGGGGGCCGAAGCCGGTGCTGCTGAGCTATTCCGCCAACGGAACCCCCCTGCTCAATCGCATACGTTCGTGACGCGCACCGGCGCGGGACTCCACACGCCCAGCACGCCGGCGCTGCACATCACCGTCGCCCAGCCGCTGGCCGCCAACGGGTGGACCACCGACAGCAAGCTGCTTGGACAGCTGGTCGATGAAGGGGGTATTTCCTCCTCGAAACTGGCGAAAATCGCCATGCCCAGCAAGGATGACGACGCACGGCTCAAATCGTTGCAGCAGACCTTCGCCAAGCACGACATGCTGCAGGTCGTAGGAGATCCGACCTACCTGCAGGCGATGGCGATGCCAACGCGGGTCGACGGCATCACCCAGCCCGCATTGTTCGACATGACCGCCTACAGCGCCATGAACAACGCTCCGGCCTACAGCGCAACCGGTATCAACGACCGTCAATGGTCCGCAGCCAAAGCCCGGAAAACCTATCAATCGGCATTGGGCGACAGCAACGCGGACATCACCGCATACGCGTGGCAGGGCAACGGCAATTGGACCCTACAAGCGTTGACGAAGGCCCGCCAGCAGGGGTACGGCACCGTCATCGCCACGCATGACTTCGAAGAGGACGATGCGGCTACCGTACGTACCGGCAAGACGGTGGTCTCCACCGATGCCGGGGGACATCACCGTGCTTTCCGCGCAGAATGTGCTTTCCGGCCTGGCCCAAGGCAAGGCGACCAGTGACGATGCCAACGCCGACAGCGAGGGAACCACGGCCGGCAGATTGGCGCGATTCGTCGCGCAAAGCGCGTTCTACCAGATGGAACAGCCTTATGCGGAACGCAACCTGCTGGTCTGTCTGAACGAGGATTCCGACCCCAGTGTTGTGGACGCGCTGATGAGCGACATCGAGCAGTCGCCGTGGCTGAACCTCACCGATCTCGCCACGTTGAAGGATGCCGACATCTCCGAAGATGCGGCCAGCATGTCAACCGACCTTCCCCAAACGGACGGCCTTACCGATGGCATGCGCAGCGACGTCCAGCAGACTCTGAGCGCGCTGGCGAACTCATCGAGCAACATCAAACGTTTCAATACGTCGATCCTCGTCAAGCCGAACGGAAAAGACGAATCCGACGTCAACACCTGGAGCAGGCAGCTGACGAACGCCCACACCATCATGGCCCTGCACGCGTTGGGCGGCGAGAGCCCTTCCAGAAGCACGATGGCGGAAGGCGCGAACCAGCTCGCGGCCCTGCTGATCAACGGTGTGGCGATCACGCCGACGGAAAGCGTGAACGTGGTCAGCGAAACCGCGAAAATGCCGGTGACCATCAGCAACAGCCACCCGTACCCGGTAAAGGTGAAGGTCTCGTCGCTGACCGATTCCATGCAGATCGTCACGTCCCGATTCGACACCGTGCAGGTGCCGCCCCACGGCGAGGCACAGGTGGCGTTCACCATCCGTGTGTCCACGTCCGGCACCGCCAACGCCACCATCAGCCTGTTCGACAGGAATGGTGCAGCGTTTGGAGCCACGCAGGTCACCCACATCACCAGCGCGCTGCAGATCAGCGACAAGAGCGGTTTCGTCATCATCGGCTTCGCCGTGCTCTTGGGCGCTGTGGGACTGTGGCGTCAATTCAACCGTAAGAAGGATCCCGACGAATGAGTTCTTCCGTTGGCCGTAACTCACTGATCATGGCCTCCGGTACCGCCGCTTCGCGCGTGACCGGCCAAATCCGCACCATCCTGCTTGCCTGGGCCTTGGGCACCACCGGCTATGCCGCCAACGCCTACCAGGCCGGTTCGATGATTCCGCAGGTCATCTACACACTGGTTTCCGGCGGCATCTTCACGCGGTGCTTGTGCCGCAGATCGTGCGCACGCTGAAATCGAAGGACGCCGAAACCAAGCTCAACAAGCTCATCACCCTTGCCATCACCTTGTTGTTGGGTGTGACGCTGCTCATGGCCGTTGCCACGCCGTTGTTGACCAAACTGTATGTCAACGGCAGCGCCGAAACCATGGCCCTCGCCACCTCCTTCACCTTGTGGTGCATGCCCCAGATCTTCTTCTACGGCCTGTATACGGTGATCGGGCAGATTCTCGCGGCGAAGGACCATTTCGTCACGTATGCGTGGAGCTCGGTCGGCGCGAACATCATCAGCTGCATCGGTTTCGGCGCGTTCATCGCGATGTTCGGCAGGGCCACGGAACGTCCGCTGGACTTCTGGACGCCGACGAAAATCGCGCTGACCGCCGGCACTTGGACGCTTGGCGTGGCGTTCCAGGCGCTGGTGCTGTTCATTCCTTTGACGAGAATCGGCCTGAAATACCGTCCGAAATTCGGCGTTCACGGCATCGGACTGCGTTCGATGGGACCGGTCGCCGCGTGGAGCCTCGGCATCGTCGGCGTCGATCAGATCGTCAACATCATCGTCACCCGCGTGGCCACCAGCGCGCCGTTCAAGGCTTCGGAACAGCTGCATATGAGCCAGTTGGACGTGGCCGGCAACGCCTCGTATCAGAATGCGTACACCATCTACATGCTGCCGTATTCGCTGATCGCCGTGTCCATCGCCACTGCGATCTTCCCGAAAATATCGAAAGCCATCGCGGACCGCAATATCGACGAGGCGCGCAAGGATCTGAGCTCGGCCCTGCGTAATCTCAATCTCATCATGTGCTTCTTCGCAGCGGCGTTCATCGTGCTTCCGTTGCCGATCATCCTCGCACTGCTGCCGTCCATCAGCGTGCGTGAGGCGCTGCTCATCAGCGCGCCGCTCGCCGCTTTGGGCATCGGCCTGCCACTTTCCAGCTCGTATTTGGTCATCCAACGCACGTTCTACGCGTTCGAAGACGGCAAGCATCCGTTTATTTTCATGGCGATCACCATGGCCATCCAGGGTGGCGTCATCATCGCGTCGACGTTCATTCTGCCGCCCACGCAGTGGATCACCGTCATCGGATTGGCGATTTCGGTGAGCTTCATCCTGCCGTATCCGCTGCTTACGCACATGCTCCGCTCCCGTTTCGACGGCGATGTGGACGACAAGCGCATCATCACCGCCTATGCGAAGGCGCTGGTGGCCACGATAGCCGCCTGCGTGATTGGCCTGCTGTGCCGCAACGGCGTCTACCGGCTGGTCGGAGCGCATATCGGCCCCGACGACGGCACTATGAACTGGGGTCAGGCGGTTCTGTCCGCGATACTGCTCACCATCGTCATCGCCATCGTCTATCTGGCGTGCCTGTGGGCGCTGCGTGCCGAGGAGCTCACTTCGGTCGTGGGCATGCTCGCCGCCCGCATACCGGGGCTTGGCAACAAGCCTAAGTCTGGCGGAACGGCCAGCCCCAACGGTAAACTTGAGCAAAGTACCGCCGAAAACGGCGACCAAGAATAACAGCGTAGGTAGAACAATCGTTACAGAGTTGAAGGAAACCATGAAACCTCAACTGGGAGATACCATCAGCAACCGCTATGTGCTGGTTTCGCCATTGCGCGAGGAAACCGGCTTGCAGGTTTGGAAGGCAAGCGATCACGTGCTTGCCCGGGATTGCCAGCTTTTTATCGTCAACAACCGCAAGGCTTTGCAGGACGTCAATGCGACGGCCTCCATGCTGGCGATTTCCCACGACGCCCATTTCACGCAGGTGCTGCAGCTTCAGCACGTGGGCGAGGTGGCGTTGGTGATCACGCAGCTCGATGCCGGCATGTCGTTGAGCGAGTATCTCACGCAGTCCAGCAAGCCGCTGAGCTTCACCGCGATCCGTTCCATTCTTGGTGAGGTCGTCGAAGCCCTGCACGTGTTGCAGAAAGACAATCTCACGCATTTCTCGATCAGCACGGACACCGTGCGATTGACCCGCAACGGCATTGAAATCGCCGACGCGCCGGTAAGCATCATGCTGGCCGATACTTCGCGCGTGCAATCCGTGGAAAACCAGGAGCAGCTTGCGATTCGCCAGGTCGCTTCCCTGCTGTATTCCCTGCTGACGCGCACGCCGTCGACGCTGTCCACGAACTACCATCTTGACGCGATTTCACCGAACGTGCCGATGGAGTTCCGCGTGATTTGCAAGCGTGGTCTGGATCTCAAGGAGAAGGACGGTTTCCCGACCGTTCCGATGGCCACCATCGCCGAATTGGAGGCGTTGCTGGGCGACTACGAGCCGCTGGCGAAGCTTAACGGCCCCGATATTGCGTTACCGTCCGCGGATTCGGAATGCTCGATTGTGAACGTGCCCCTGCTGCAGATTCTCGAGCAGGATGCCATCGCCTTGCCCGATACGCTGGCTGAAACCGGAAGCATTCCGGAAATGACGTTCGAAGCGCCTGAACCACACACTGATTTCTCCGACAGCAAGGAAGCCTTGGCCAAGGGTATGGCCGCGACCGGCGGTGCCGTGAAATCGCTGTGGAACAACAGCCGCGAACTACTCAGCGAAGAGGACCTCGACGGATCCTCCGAAGATGTGGATTCGCCGTTCTCCTTCCCCATCCGTGTTTCCACGCCGTCGCCGCAGGGCGATTATCATACGGACGATTCGCAATTGGAGAAGACCGGTCGCATTCCGGTGATCGGACCTGACGGACGGGTCATCGAGCCGGGCGAGGAATCCGCACGCGCGTTGAAGGCGGAGCAGGAAGCGATCGACGCGGCATATCAGAACGAAAACGGAACCCCCGTTGCGGTGCCGCCGAGCTTTGCCCCTAAAGCCTCTTCCTCCAGTCCGGCCGAGGTCGCCAATGCCAAATTGTTCGGCAAGCTCACCACCAAGGTCGTGGCCATTGTGGTCGCGTTCATTGTGGTGGCCGTCGCATTGGGATTCGCCATTCATGGTTTGACCAAGAAGCCGGATGACGGCATCACCAATACGAATTCCAACAATCCGTGGCCGGAAATGAACCTTGACGACGTGCCTTTCGGCGATAATGGCGATTCCGGCAATGGCAGCAGCTCCGCCAGCGATGCAAACAACGATTCCAACGATGCCAACAGCTCCGACAACGGCAGCTCCGATTCCAGCAAGCCGAAGAAAACCACGAAGAAGAGCCATTCCACCAAGAAGGACGTCGACAAGGTGGTGACTTCGGATAAGAAGGTGCGGAAGGTTCCGGAACCGAAGATGCCAGAGAACACGACTCCGTATGAGATCGACAACCGCCAGTTCCTGTCCAATCCGGACGGACAACAAGGTTACGGTTATTACCTCCACCTCAGCCAGCCCCAGAAAGCGTATCGCATGGTCATCAAGATCCGTTCTTCCGGCGGCCAGGGCTACATTCGCGTGAACGCCAAGTCCAGCCCGAACCAAGGTGAACAGGTCGCCCAGTTCGAGTTCGACGCCAGCGGCACCACCGAAATCAAGTTCAACAAGGCCGTGGAGACCCAGGACATCCTCTTGTGGGTGCCGTTCGACAGCCTTCCCGGCAACCAGCTGTACATCGATTCGGTGCAGATTTTCTGACGCATCGGCAGACAAGGAGGGAGTGCGGATTGTTCCGCACACCCTCTTTTTGTTTCACGTGAAACAACGTGACGGATAGCTGACTTTTTTTGAACGCTTTTTTGACGCTTTTTTGAACGCCATCTGCAAAACCGCCCGCAACCGTCGTGGAAACTGCATTACAGTAGCAACCATGAGTGATATGCGTGATGTGGTGATTATCGGTTCCGGCCCGGCTGGCTATACTGCCGCGATCTATCTTGGCCGCGCCGGCTTCGAGCCGCTGGTCGTCGCCGGCGCGCTGACGCCCGGCGGCCAGTTGGTCAACACCACCGAAGTGGAGAATTTCCCAGGCTTTCCCGATGGCATCATGGGTCCGGATCTGATGGACAATATGCGCAAGCAGGCGGAACGGTTCGGCACGCATATCGTTTGGGACGATGTTGTTTCGGTTGCTTCGAATGCCGATTCCGGCATCAAAACCGTCACCCTTGACGGCGGCGACGTGTACGACGCACGCGCGCTGGTCATCGCAACAGGCTCAAACTATCGTAAGCTGGGCGTGCCAGGCGAGACGGAATACGCAGGCAAAGGTGTATCCTACTGCGCCACCTGCGATGGTTTCTTCTTCCGCAACAAGCCGATTGTGGTGGTCGGCGGCGGCGACAGCGCTTTCGAAGAAGCTGATTTCCTGTCCCGTTTCGGCTCGTCCGTCACCCTTATTCATAGGCGTTCCACGTTCCGTGCTTCCCGCATCATGGTGGAGCGTGCGCAACGCAATCCGAAAATCGATTTCATGCTTGACGCTGTGGTGCAGGAGATTCGCGGCGACGAGAACGGCGTACAGGAGGTGGAGGTGCGCAACACCGCCACCGAAAAGACCTCTGTAATCCCCGCTAACGGCGTTTTCATGGCGATTGGGCACACTCCTGCCACTGCTTTTCTTAACGGGCTTGTAGACGTCGATTCCGCCGGTTATATCACGGTCGATGGCGCCAGCACGCGTACCAGCGAACCCGGCGTTTTCGCCGCGGGAGACTGCGTGGATAGCGTCTATCGGCAGGCCATCAGCGCGGCGGGCATGGGGTGTCGCGCCGCGCTGGACGCGCAGGCTTATCTCGATTCGCTCAAGTAAGGCTCAAATCGTTCAAATCATTATCGCTCGCCGAGCTCGATTGGCTCGGTTCGTTCAGCTCTGCTGCTGCATAAGCAGGTCGACGATGCGTTTCATATCGTCTTCCGATTTGAACACGATTTCGATTCGCCCGTGCTTCTTCGATCCCTTGATGGAGACCTTGGTGCCGAAACGCTGCTCCAGACCAACCTGAACGGGGGTACCAGCCCACGGATTGAGCTTGCTGACCTTCGGCTTCTTGGGCTGGTCGCTTTCGGCGGCCTTCATCGACACGATTTCCTCGGTGCTGCGTACGGACAGTCCCTCGGCGATGATGCGCGTGGCCAGCTGTTCCATATCCGCTTCCGTCGCAGTCCCAGCACGCGCACGCGCGTGGCCCGCGGACCAGCGAGTCCGGATCGCGACCTTCT
>ENA-OQCD01000229-OQCD01000229.1-human-gut-metagenome-genome-assembly--contig:-NODE-229-length-15227-cov-2.491060_pt1 | contig 15227 bp, 19 predicted proteins | sample MGYA00242755_ERZ504571 | MGnify/ENA primary metagenome ERZ504571 (study PRJEB26092, sample SAMD00036274) | human gut metagenome | host: Homo sapiens | study: EMG produced TPA metagenomics assembly of...
CAATGTTTTATTGATGACAATAAGGGGAATTTTACTGTTGCACGGAAGCTGGATGTCAATGAAAATCCGGATATAGTTCCTTTATCCGCTGTTGTGCAGTGCAGAGTTGATGTAGAGCGACAGCAGAACGAGGAAACATATACAACAAAGGATGGAGAAACCGTAAGCTATCAGCCACCGGTATATAAGTATGAATTTGATTATACTATGCGTATTAAGGTAAAAAATCCATGGTTTGATGATATGGATTTTCGTTTGAATACTTTTTCCATAAGCAGCGATAACAGAGGTGAATTGATGGAAGTGGAGCAGACAGGTCATCAGATCATAGCCGCCCTGACACCAAATGCGGTTGGAATGCAGCAGCCTGGGATGAATATGAACAACGGAATGCAGCAATCTGGAATGCAGATGAACAACGGAATGCAGCAATCTGGAATGCAGATGAACAACGGAATGCAGCAGCCCGGCAGTTTATGGAAATGTCAGTGCGGTGCAGAGAATACCGGAAGGTTCTGCGAATACTGTGGCCAGCCAAGACCATTTTGAGTGATGATAGACAGAGTGGACAGAATTGTTCACTCTGTTTGTGATAACAGGGGTTGAGAATGGATGGTTTCTCTGAAAACTATATAATAAAATAGAGCTTTATAGTATACTTATCACAGAGGTGTATTAATGAGAGAGGAATTTTCATGACATACAATAAAAAAGGGCACTGTCGTATGGAGGAATCCTGATAAGTGTATTTCTGGCGTATTTCTGCAGGCTGGTAAGACCGGAAAATGTTTTTATGAGAAATCTCGCAGATCAGTGTCGTAACTGTATTTATCTGGGAATGTATTGTGCCTGGGTGATTTATCTGGAAAAGCATGTAGTGCATAGAAAAACGCGCAGATGTCTGACTGCAATTGGCTGTCTGATGGTATTCTGGTTTTTTGTACGGACAGTAAAATTTCATATTCTTCATGATCCGCTTGGAGAACATATCTGCTGGTATCTGTATTATATCCCGATGATCCTGATCCCGGTCCTTGGACTGGCAGCAGCGATGTTTCTAGGGGAAAAGGATGGAGAGAAAACAGTCAGAAAAATTATTGCCTTGCTTGCTTTTGCGGTGGTTTTGATCATCAGTGTTTTTACAAATGATCTGCATCAGCTGGTGTTTCGGTTTTCCGGGCGGCCGCCGCTTTCAGATAGAGATTACAGCTATGGTATTCTTTTTATAGTGATCCAGGGATGGATCATATTTTGCCTGATATGGATGGAAATCATGCTGATCAGAAAAAGCAGGATTCCGGGAAGAAAGCAATTTTGGCTGCCGGTTATTCCGGGAATATTGCTTCTGGGATGGAATATCGGGAATTTACTCCGTCTGCCTCTGATCAAAACAATTGCCGGAGATATGACAGCGGTATGCTCCTTTTGAGGCGGCAATTTACCAGGGATGTATATTATGCGGCCTGATACAGACGAACAATCGATATTTTGAATTATTCCAGACCTCCGGAGGACTGGATGCAGAGATTACGGATGATTCCTTTCAGCGTTATTATCATTCCGGTGATTTTTCTGAGCTGTCACCGGAACTGCGTAAAATTATAATAAATAGATCAGCTGTACAGGAACAGGGAATCCGGATCAACCATATTCCTATAAGAGGAGGACATTTGTTCTGGTCAGAAGATATTTCGGTGCTTCTGGATCAGTATCAGGATATCCGGGAACAGCAGGAGGAGCTGACTGCCAGAAATCGTCTGTTGCAGAAAACCTATCAGAAAAGAAGCTGAGCGGAGAAAAAACAGAAGAACAGAACCGACTGCTGAACATGATACAGAATCAGACAGCCGGGCAGCTGGAATTGCTGTCACAGCTGATGGATGAGCTGGAAAGAACGGAGTCAAGGGAACACTATGACCGGATCCTGGGAAAAATCGTGGTTGTTGGTACATATTTAAAAAGAAGAAAAAATCTGGTATTGACACAATATGCATCAGACGGAAATCTGCTTACAATGGAGGATCTCAGACAGAGTCTTGCGGAATCCTGTGACAGCTTAAAATTATGCAAGATCCGGGCGGCTTATTATGTCGAAAATGGGGAAGTACAGCTGAATGCAGATGATATACTAAAATGCTATGATACCTTTGAATGGCTTGTGGAACGATTGTTTGATACAATGCAGTCTGTTTTTTTACCGTGTGTCGCAGATCGATGATGCTCTGCGGATCTCGGTTCATATTGTAGCAGAAGCAGATCTTCGGGGATTAATGTCAGAAAGACCGGAATTAAATGTGCAGCAGGAAGATGAAAACGAATGGTTTATCGGATGTATCGTATTCAGAAAGAGAGGCGGAAGATGACTGATTTTGCGGAATGCAGTATGGCAATGCAGGATTTTCTGATGATCCTTCTTGAAATCTGCCTGATTCTGGAATTGATCCTTCTGTTGATAAGGATAACCTGTTTTTACGGGAAAAAGAAAATTATAACGGCAGTGACTGTTTTTGCAGTTTCTTTTATGCTTATGGGCTTTCTGATGAATGATCACAGATATTGCCAGGATGAAAGTGCATATCAGCCAATGCTCCGGGGGTGTCCGGTCAGTGTTTTGATGGCAGCGATGGTGGTATTGTTGCTTTATCTTTGCCGGGCAATCTGTAGAGAGAGACGCAGATATCAACATTCTTTGTCTTACTGGTCCGTGAATGAAGCTGTTGATGATGTTCTGCGGGGTGTGTTTTTCAGATCCTCTTGGAAGAATCGTTTTGTGCAATACCAAGATGCAGGAACTGAGCAGGATAATGACAGGCTCCTATCTGCAGGATTATGAGGTATTGCGGAAAGTAATAGATGGAGGATCCGAAGCAAAGGGACTTCGCAGATTAAGCAGCGACAGTAATGTATTTTATTTTCCGGATGCTTCCGTCTTGGATGTTTCAGGAATATCGTCTGCAGGAGCCAGATTGTGCAGGATATCTGCAGACAGTGGCAGTTAATGTATCAGAAATTTATTACAATGGTGAAAAGATCAGAGCAAATAATGAAAAGCTGGAAATCCTGAATCATAAGCTGGAGGAAATGTATGAAAAATCGGAGATAAAATAAGAGAGCAGGAGACACTTGCCATGAAAATGCAGGTTCATGACAAATTTTGGCCGAAGCCTTCTGTCAATACGCAGGATATTGGAAAGAAAAGAAAATCAGGATAAAATGGATGAACAGCTATCTGCACTAAAGCATCTGGTCTATATTCTTACAGATTCTTCTGTTGAGAATATGGAAGAATTATGCGCGGATACGATCAGGCATGCAGAAGAGCTTGGAATTTATGTTCAGATCAGCGGAAATTTACCTCAGCATCCCTCCTACAGGCTGCTGACAGACAGAGCGATCCGTGAATGTGTGACAAATTGTGCCAGACACGCCCATGGCAGTACGGTTCTGGTGAAGATAGACAAAGGTGCAAATGAATACAGCATCCGGATAACGAATGATGGAGATGCACCTGAAAAAAATGCAGAAGAAGGCGGTGGTCTGTCAGCACTGAGAAAAGCAGCGGAGTCAGAGAAATGTATTATGCAGGTTTCTTTTTCACCGGAGTTTTGTCTGGCGTTAAAAATGCCGCTGGCAGAAAGGATGGGAGTTTATGGTACGGATACTGATAGTAGAAGATCAGAGGATCATGCAGAAGTATTTTGAAAGTATTATTATGCGGGAACCGGAATTCCGACATGTCCAGACAGTTTCGGATGCCTGTGAAGCTGTAAAGATCTGCTCTTACTCGGCAATTGATCTTGTGCTTATGGATGTGCAGACATTTTCATAATCATGATGGGCTGAGTGCCGGAAAGATCATCAGGGAAAAATATCCATATACAAAGGTATTGGTTGTTACTTCGCTGATCGATCCCAAGGTGCTGGAAAGAGCAAAGAGCGGATGTGCAGACAGTCTATGGTATAAGGATCACGGTGAAGAGGAAATACGGAGTGTGATCTACAGAACGTTAAATGGGGAGCATGTATTTCCGGATGTGGCACCGGAGGTGGAACTTAACTGGATCACAAGCGGTGATATCAGTCCCAGACAGCTGGAGATGCTGCGCCTGTATATTCACGGGATGTCATATTCCGAGATCGCAAGGAAGATGGACTGCTCTGCTTCAGGGGTAAGATGGAATTTTCAGGAAATGATCGCCAAGGCGGGATACAGCTGTAAAGAGGATCTGATAGCAGCTGCACTGGAAAGTAAACTGATCGTAACCACACTGAAATAGGAGATCCACAGAATGCAGAAACATATTCAGAACAGAGGGAGTTTGGCGTGAGCTGACGGGACATTCATAAATACATCATAAAATTTTGAATAATAGAAGAAAGAGGAAACAGACATGAGTTGATTTTTGACAGAAAAAAATAAAAAAACAGGAATACTGGGGAAGCTGAAATGGATTCTTTATGTATTTTTATACTTTTTCCCTGGGCGCCATTGGTGCATCGGAGAAGTATATCCGTGAAGGGCGCTGGGGAATGGCAGCAACAGAGATCATACTTGGATTGCTGTTTCTGTATCCAACCTTCCGGGAAATTCAAAAAGCATTAAAGAAGAAAAAAGCTGGAGAAATTGCCTGCTGGTTTGAATCCTATGCCCAGAATAACGTCTCATTTGAAAAGCTTGAGCGAAGGAACTGGGAAAGGTGCAGTGAAAAAGCTGGAAAAATTTATTGCGGGGGGATATATCCGGAATATCCAGATAGACAGAGAAGGAAATTATATTATGATCACTGCACCGAACAGACGCGTAAATGAGAAGATCTATATTACAGTTACCTGCCCCAGCTGCGGTGCAAAGAATCAGGTAATAAAAGGTCGTCTGAGCACCTGTGAATATTGCGGACAGCGTCTTACCCCATGACAAAAGACACCTTTCGGATCTGCCCTGTTAAAGGTAAGATCCTTGTGCAATATGCTCAATGCATAAAAAGGATATTTTATAAACAAAATTATATAAGTTGCATATAACTAACGCATGTAACATAACAGAGTTGTACAAATATCTGTACATCCATAGATAATTGGGATGAAATCATAGAATAAATTTATAAAAATAGCTAATAAAACTGGATAATATGTTCAAATTATGGTACATTTATTGTAGCAGTCAGAGGAAATATTGCGGCCTTTTTTTAGGAACCGGGATTTTCGAAGGGCTGAACAAATAACATAGAACTTATTTATTTGGTTTTATTGTTTCTTTCCTGGGAGTGCAGAGAAGGAGGGAACGGATAAGAGCAGATAATCATAAGGATATAATCTTTATAAGGAAGGTGAGCAATTGGAAAAACTATACTAAGTACAAGCTGAAAAGCAGTGATGAGCTTGCATCAGTGCTGAACGGCAGGGACAATCTGTTTGTAATCGCCTGTAACAAGTGTTTCAAGGAATTTGAGACCGTTGACGAACCGGATTGCAAAGAATTCCTGAAATTTGCTGCGGAGCAGGGAAAAACCGTCACAGGCAGTGCGAAATTCGATTTTCTGTGCAACAAGATGCACACAGAAAGAAAATTACAGGATCTGCTTCCGGAAGGTACAGAGAATGTAGTTGTGATCTCCTGTGGTCTTGGTATCCAGACAGTTGCGGATCTGGCAGGCAAGCCGGTGATTGCAGCAAGTAATACCCTTAACTACAGAGGACATCACGGCATGGCACTTACCAAGAAGAGCTGCGATGCATGTGCACAGTGCTATCTGAACATTACCGGAGGCGTCTGTCCTATCGTCGACTGTTCAAAGAGTCTTGTCAATGGACAGTGCGGCGGAGCAAAGAACGGTAAATGTGAAGTAGACCCGAATAAAGACTGTGCATGGGAAAAGATCTACCAGAGACTGGCAAAAACAGGGCCGTCTGGAAGAGTTCCTGAACCAGCCGGTACAGGTACGTGATTACTCCAAGGTTAACTTCAAGGTGATCAACGATTACGTGAAGTCTATCAGAGAAGACAGACTGAACGGATACTATGGCGGCGTTCATCCGTCAGAGCACAAGGAATTCAGCGAGCATATCGCACTGAAGAAATTCCCGGATCCGAAGACTGTAGTGATCTCCATGTCCCAGCATCTTGGTGCACCTGCCAACCCGATCGTAGAGGTAGGCGACACTGTAAAAGTCGGACAGAAGATCGGCGAAGCTGCCGGATTTATCAGCGCACCGGTACACTCCAGTGTAAGCGGAACCGTAGTTGCCGTTGAGCCACGTATGCATGGCACAAGAGGCAGTGAAGTCATGGCTGTTGTCATTGAATCGGATAGGAAAAAAATACTCTGCACGAATCCGTACAGCCACATGGTGACCTGGATAATCTGACTCCGGATGAGATCATTGAGATTGTAAAAGAAGCAGGAATCGTTGGTATGGGTGGTGCAGGCTTCCCGACCTGTGTTAAACTGAAACCAGCCAAACCAGTTGATACTATTCTCCTCAATGGATGCGAATGCGAGCCATATTTAACAGCAGACCACAAGGTTCTCCTTGAGTTTGCAGATGACATTATTTTTGGCCTGAAAGCGATCCTGAAGACAACAGGTGCCGAGAAAGGTATCATTGTCATTGAGGATAACAAGCAGGATGCCATCGAATTAATGCAGGAAAAAGTTGCGATATCGGAAATATGGAAGTTTTTGTTGCAAGAACCAAATACCCGCAGGGTGCTGAGAAAACTCTCATTAAGCGCGTTATGGGAAGAAAGGTTCCGAGCGGCGGTCTCCCGGCAGATGTTGGCGTTATCGTAGATAATATCAGTACTGTAAAAGCAATCTCCGATGCAATCCAGAAGGGTATGCCTCTGATCGAGCGTGTTACAACAATAACAGGCGAGAAGATCAAGAACCTGGCAACTTTATCATCAAGATCGGTACCAGCGTAAAAGAACTGATCGATTACTGCGGCGGATTTACAGATGACGATGTTTTGGTCAAGATGGGCGGCCCGATGATGGGATTCCCTCTGAATACTCTGGAAGTACCTATGATGAAGGGCTCCAACGGTATCATCGCCATTGATACAGACGAGACCAAAGAGCAGCCATGTATCAAGTGCGGACGCTGCGTGGACGTATGTCCGATGGAACTTTCTCCTCTGTATTTCGTAAAATATGCGAAAGAAGAGAACTGGCAGGGCATGAAGGACATGAATGTCATGGACTGTGTTGAGTGCAGATGCTGTCAGTATATCTGTTCTTCCAAGATTCCGATCATTAACAGTATCAAAGCCGGAAAAAATGCAGTAAGGGGGATGAAGTGATATGTTGATTACCCAGTTAAAAGCAAAAGAAGCAATCACATCACTGACAGCCGGAAAGAAAGTTTTCATTATTAACTGTCATGGATGTAAAGAGGTTCATTTTCCGGAAAAAGAAGCTGTTGAACTTCAGAAGGAGCTTTCCGCTGAAGGAAATGTGACAGGGATCATGACAACGGATTATATCTGTAATCCGGAAAATATGCAGTTACGTCTTCAGAAACATATGGATAAGATCAGGAAAGCGGATCTGGTCCTGGTATTCTCCTGTGGTGTTGGTGTACAGACCATCGCAGAATATCTGGAAGACAAGATGGTATGCGCAGCCTGCGATACATACCCGGTACCTGGTTTCCAGGGTGTAACACCGTTAGAATATAAATGTGACCAGTGTGGTGAGTGTTATCTGAACCTTACCGGCGGGATCTGCCCGATCACAGCATGCTCCAAGAGTCTTGTCAACGGCCAGTGCGGCGGTTCCAAGAATGGTAAATGCGAAGTGGACAGTGATATGGAGTGTGGATGGGAGCGCATCTACAGACGTCTGAAAGAGATCGGACGCCTTGACGTACTGAAATGCCCGACACAGATCCACAATTTTGCTACAGATGATGAAGTGAAATAACAGGTTAATCCTAAATTTTTAATGATTGGAGCAAATATAATATGAAAATGAAAGAATTATTCGATCGTGGTGAATTTGCAGTTTCAGCAGAAGTAGGACCGCCGAAAGGAATCCATGTAGATGAGCTGGTAGAAGAAGCCAAAACATACCTTACAGGTGTTCATGCAGTTAACGTAACAGATAACCAGTCTTCTGTTATGCGTCTTGGATCTCTTGCAATGTGTAAGGTTCTTAAAGATGCAGGCATGAATCCCATTTTCCAGCTTGCATGCCGTGACAGAAACCGTATCGCTCTGGAGTCTGATCTTCTCAGCGCAGCTATGTTTGGTATTGACAATATTCTCTGTCTTACCGGTGATCATACTAAAATGGGCGATCATCCTCAGGCAAAACCGGTATTCGACCTTGATTCCGTATCTCTTCTTCACACAGTGAAGCTTCTGGAGTCTGGCGTAGATCTTGGTGGAAACCAGCTTGTTGGAGAGCCTCCGAAATTCTCCAAGGGTGCTGTTGTTTCTCCATGCAGTGATTCTGTTGATGCACAGCTTGCGAAGATGGAGAGAAAGGTTGCAGCAGGCGCTGACTATTTCCAGACACAGGCTGTATTCGAGCCGGAGAAATTTATCAAATTTATGGAAAAAGCAAAACAGTTCGGAAAACCTGTACAGGTTGGAATTATTATTCCGAAGTCCGCTGGAATGGCGAAATTCATGAATAACAATGTTGCCGGCATTCATGTTCCGGATGAGATGATCGAGGAGCTGAAGGCAGACAAAGAAAAGACAAAAGCTGGAATTACCGGTGTTGAGATCGCTGCACGTATCATCAAAGAGTGCAAGCCATACTGCCAGGGTGTACATATCATGGCACTTGGCTGGGAGTCCAAGATTCCGGATCTGCTGAAATTAGCTGAAATCTAAAATTAAAATTACACGGGCCGTCTGAACCATGAATGCAGGAATCTGCGTTTGTGGAGGATGGCTCGTTTTTTGCTTACTATGAAATAGTATTGTTTTAAACAGAAATAAACGATATAATTTTATTATTGGGAAGTGAACGGGAGGTACCGGGATGGAAAAGATTATCCCTTTGGAAATCTGTGCGGATATTAAGATCTATGATTATAAGAAAAAAGTAAAATATGATGAGAAATAGGCTAAGGGTAAATGAATTTATTTATCCTTAGCCTAAATTATTAGCTTTGTTGATAATAATTATGCCGGTAAAGATGATCGTCTACCTGCTGCGCCAGGTGGTCCATTTCCTTTTGTGCATCAGCACCCATGGCAACATTATAAAACGCATAGGAAAACTGCTTACTGAAGAAAGGATATGCGGGGGTCTGCGGTCTGGTAAAAGAGGTATTCCGTAATTGGGAAAATAAAATATTGCTGTTGCCGGAACCGGCCTGAAAGCTGTCCATTACGTCATAAATCTCTTTTAAAACGGGAATACCCGTTAACTGACTGATCTTCAACTGGTTCTGCAGACTGAAAACATAACGGATAAATTCACAACATTCTTTGGGATATTGTGTCTGTCTGGACATGCATAATCCCCAGCTTCCATGGGGCGAAGCTGCTTTTATACCATGGGGAAGAGGAATTATGCCGATATTGCTATTTCTTTTCCGCGATTGAAAATAAGCACTGGGCAGGGAAAGACTCATGGCAAAGTGTTCAGGGAAATGAGCACTGAGATTTTCCACATGGGTATAATGATATTTATGAAATAATTCGCCCAGCCAATTCATGGCAGCGACGGAGGCTGGAGAGTTAATATATCCAGAGGTTGCCGTCAGCGTATCGTTAAAAAACTGCCATTGTTTTGCACGATAAATGGCAATCCTGCATAGCTGTTCCATTCTCCGGATTTTGGAGAAAGACCACGTCCGGAGTCCATAAGCAAAGGATAGGGAAAAGAGGTTTTGGCCTGTATTGTATGGCAGACATTCAGAAACTCATCCCAGCTCCAGGCATCTTCCGCAGAAGTCGGAATGCGGATACCAAGGGAATGGAACAACTCCTTGTTATACAGAATACATAAAGTGGATTCCGTATAACCCAGATGATATAGCTTTCCCTGATAGGTTCCCTGTGTCACAATGGGAGACAGAAAAGAGGATAGGAAAGACGAATCCATATATCCATCAAACGGCAGCAGAGAATTCATATATGCCCAATAGGGGACATCAGGACCGTCCAGAGACAGAATATCCGGGGCATTTCCACTAGTAAAGCTCTGCAATAGCGAGTCACGCAGAGGAACCTTATCGTTGGTGAGAAAAGTCGGTGTTACGGAAAATTCGGAAGAGGTCAGATTAAATTGTTCGATCAGAGAGACCCAAAAATGTTTCTCATTATCTTCCATAGGACATAAATAAATTGATAGGTTTATTTTATCTTTGGAGCGGTCTGTTACAAAAGTGCCTTTTCCTTGCTGACGTATAATATATCCTTCAGATTCCAGACATTTCAGGGCTTGTGTAACAGTGCTTTTACTTACATTTAAAGTACGCATTAATTCATTGTCGGAAGGGATGAGATCGCCGGGACGATAATATCCGCTTTCGATTTTCTGGACAAAATTCATTTTTTTATAAGCATGTATTTTTGGTGTTCTGGTGTTCATAAAATCCCTCGCATTTTTGAAAAAGTGATTGACAATATATTTTTTGCTATGCTAATATCATAGCATAAGTTATTCGAACAAAACAAGAACAAATAAAAAAAAACTCTCTGCAAAAGCGGAGAGTTAAAAAAATAAAACTGGTTAGTCGAACAACCGAACAACCAAAAGGAGGAGAAGATGAAAAAAACATTTTCAAAAGAGATATTGTTTGACAGAACACCGCGGGTCTTAAGCGGGATGCAACGGAAGTCCGTTTTTTGCTGGGCGGAATCGGAACAGGTAATTTCTCTGTAAATTCAAGAGGAAAGTTCCTTGACTGGGAAATCTTTAACTGGCCTTCGAAAAATACGAAATTTCCCCTTTCCTTTTTTGCAATCCGTACGGAAAACAAAGAACTGGAAAGACCTATATCGAAAATTCTGGAATCGAGAATGGTTCCGCCATATACCAGCTCGCACGGATACCTTCAGGCTGAATTAGTAAATCTGCCAAGAATGGAAGATTCGGAACTGATTTGTGAATATCCTTTTGCAAGAGTGAATTTCAAAGATTCCGAATTGCCCGTAAAAGTGTCAATGGAAGCATATACACCGTTTATTCCTTTAAATACAGATGATTCCAGTATTCCCTGTGCAATTATCCGATACACGGTGAAAAATATTGCAGACTGTCCGACCAAAGTAAGCCTGGTAGGCACACTTCCCAATGCATCTGGTTTTGAAGGATATGATGTTATTGAGAACCTGAAGCTGGCCGACAGCGTAAAAAATGAATATCGGGAATTTGATGATGTGAAGGGATTGTATTATTCACCCGAACATTTGAAAGAGGATCATCTACGGTATGGAAACATGGCGATTCTGACCAGTGGATCCAAAGTAACCTATAAAACACAATGGTTTGACGGCGAATGGGTGGATGGAATACAGGATTTCTGGGATGACTTTACCAGTGATGGACGATTGGAAAAAGAGACCGTATCTGACAGTGTGGGGTGTGAATTTGCACAATTTCATAATTTCAGTTTCCTGAAAAGAAGAGAAAAGATCGGATCCATCGGAGCCTGGGAAGAACTTCAGCCAGGAGAAGAAAGAACTTTTGAATTTGTCATTACATGGTATTTTCCTAACAGAGTAAAGGCATGGATTGAATTTGATGAGGACTACGAGAAATTCCAGCGCGGTGAATACGGAACAGTGAGAAATTACTATGCAACAAAATTTACAGATGCATGGGATGTAGCAAAATATGTATACCATAATAAGGAACGACTGGAATCCGACAGCAGAAAATTTGCCGATGCTATGTTCCATAAGACTACATTACCTTATTATGTGGTGGATGCTCTGACTGCAAACATTACGAATCTTCGAAGTAATTTATGTTTCCGGCTGGAAGATGGAACCTTTGCCGGATTTGAAGGGATACGAGACTATATAGGCTGCGGTTACGGTAGTGTGCCTCATGTATGGAATTATGCACAGACGGTTGCATTTCTGTTTCCCGGATCTTGAAAAAACAATGCGTAATGTAGAATTTTTGAGAGAAACAGATGAGACAGGATGTATGTCTACACGAATGTTTTCCGTATTTGATCAGGACGGTATGCAATGGTTCCGGCCTGTGATGGAGAACTTGGAAGTGTTGTTCGTGTCTACCGGGATTTCAAGAATCTCGGGGATGTGGAATTTTTAAAGACCATTTGGCCCAAAGTAGTGTTGGCAATGGAATATGCCCTGAAACAATGGGATCTGGATGGAGACGATGTACTGGATGGTCAGCAGAATACAACCTATGATATTGAATTCTACGGGCCGAATCCTATGACGGACAGTATCTTCCTGGCAGCACTGAAATGCTGTGAAGAAATGGCTGAGATCGTAGGGGATGAAGAACATCATCAGTTATACGCAGATGCTTACGCAAAAGGAGCTGCAAGAGCCGATGAACTGATGTTTGACGGGGAATATTATATTCAGGTACAGAAGGAGATTGATAAATATAAATATCAATTCGGAAAAGGCTGCCTGTCAGATCAGCTTCTCGGACAGTTTCTGGCATATATGGCCGGAATCGGGGAAATTTTACCGAAAGAGCATGTAAAATCTGCGATGGAATCCGTATTCAAGTATAATTACAAAACGGATTTTTATCATACGGACAGTGTGCACAGAGCATATGCAATCAATGAAGAGCATGGAATGGTAGTAGCTACCTGGCCGAAAGGCGGCAGGCCTAAATTCCCGTTATCCTATGCCGGAGAGGTGTGGACAGGAGTAGAGTATGAAGTAGCCGTTAATCTGATTTATTCAGGTTGTGTAGAAGAGGGTCTGACGGTGGTAAAGTCAATTCGGGATCGTTATGACGGATACAAGAGGAATCCGTTCAGCGAGATCGAGTCCGGTCATCATTATTGCAGGGCAATGGCAAGCTGGGGAGTGCTGAATGCATTATTGGGACTGCAAAGTGATATGTATCGCGGAACCTTGTCATTCCATCCTGCAATAGAAGGTGAAATGTCCAGCTTCTTCATTTGTGGAAAAGCATGGGGTATCTACAGTCAGAAGGAAGAGAATGGGAAAATGTGCAAACATATTGACATCCTATATGGGACGTTAGATGATATTCATCTACAAGAATAAGGGGGGTACAATTATGATGAAAAGTATTTGGAGGAAAATGATGGCACTGACTTGTGCGGCCGCTACGCTGTTTACAATGGCAGGATGCGGAAATGCAGAAGGGACTGAAGGCGGTGCAGAGACGATGGAAAGCTCTACGACCGCAGATGAGTCCGGACAGATTACGATCGAGTTTGCAGAGCATGTTGCTGATATTCAGGCACAGGAGCCGCATCTGCAGAAGATTATCACCGCCTTTGAAGAAAGCCATCCGGGGATTAAAAATTGATATTACGGGCAAAGAAGTGTCCGAGCATAAGACACAGATGACTTTACTGGCAGGAGAAAATAAGCTTCCGGATGTATTTTGGCTGGAGCAGGCAACCGCAAAGGAGTTTGCACAGAATGGGTATTTATATGATCTGACGGATGCATTGGATCAGTATGGTATCAATGACAGCCTTCTTCCCGGACTGGTGCATGCATGTACCGTTGATGGCAAAGATATGGGAATGCCCAGTGAAGTTATGATGGTAGGATTTTATTATAACAAAGATCTCTTCCAGCAGGCAGGAATCGAAAAAGCGCCTGTTACCTATGAAGAGTTCCTGGATGTGGTAGATAAGCTCAATGCAGCCGGAATCACACCGCTGACCGTGGGGGCGCAGGATAATTACAGTATCTGGGCATTTTGAGACAATGCTGGCAAGATATGGATTCTTTGAAAAGCTTGACGGCCTGAGGGACGGAAGCATTTCCTGGAATAACGAAGATTTTATTCACTATTTTGAAAAAGTAGAAGAAATGCGTGAAAAGGGAACTTTCACAAAGGACATTTCCAATATGGGATATTTTGAAGCAAAAGAGCAGTTCCTGGGTGGAAATGCAGCAATGTTCAATTCCGGAGCATGGGATATCGGTGAATTTGAGAAAAGTGATATGGCTTCTAAAATCGGATTCTTCTGGGGACCTACCTTTTCCGACAGCCAGTATGAGCAGCAGATCGGAATCAAGGCATCCGGCGGTGTTTATGTAGTATCTTCAAAGGCAGCAGAAGAATCCTGCGTTTGTTAGATGCAATTATGCAGTTCTGGCAGTTCTATTACGGCGAAGAGGGAACCAGGATCATTGCTGAGGATACTGCGACATTACCGTGCTCTACATATAATGGACAGATTGATGAGAGCCAGCATCCTGTACTTTCCAGATGATCACGGCATTAAATGATGATTGGAAAGCAGTAACGGAGCCGTTTAATTCACTTTCATCCAATGTGGCATATGGATATTTTGATGCTACCTTCGGTGTTATGACCGGCGTTTACACACCGGAAGAAGCAGCTGATTATGTAGAAAATTTACAAAGTGCTGAAAGATAAAATCAAAGGAACGGTATGAAATTAAGTAATACCGTTCTTCTCTATAAAATGGAAAGGGAGAAAGCTATGTATTGGTTGAGTACAAAGAAAGCAAAAAATCATTATGCTGCTTCCGACTCTTATGATTTTATGCAGTATTTTATTATTATTCCTGTGTTTTATCGCAATTTTATTTATAGCTTTACGGACTACAGTGGTCTTGGAAAAGCATCCTTTGTGGGAATAAAAAAACTATATTGCTATGTTCCATGATAAGCTATTTCTGATCGCATTGAAAAATACATTTTTGGTATTGTTGTTCAGTGTGATATTCCTGATCATTGGATCTTTTATGGCAGCATTATTGATGAACAAGAATTTTCATGGAAACGCATTTTTTAAAATGGTGATTTTTGCTCCCTACGTCATAGCACCTATTATCATAGGAATTATCTGGGGATATATCCTGAATCCTAATTATGGGCTGGTAAATAGTGTATTGCGTAAAATAGGACTGGATATGCTTGCGATTGAATGGATCGGTGGAACTAAATGGTCTCCATTGTCGTTGGCAATGGTATTCACATGGCAGGTACTGGGTTTCCATGGAACTATTTTTTTTATCCGGAATCAAAGCAATACCGGGAGATATTTACGAAGCTTGTGATATGGATGGAGCCAATTTGTTACAACG
>ENA-OQCD01000230-OQCD01000230.1-human-gut-metagenome-genome-assembly--contig:-NODE-230-length-15220-cov-3.528059_pt1 | contig 15220 bp, 18 predicted proteins | sample MGYA00242755_ERZ504571 | MGnify/ENA primary metagenome ERZ504571 (study PRJEB26092, sample SAMD00036274) | human gut metagenome | host: Homo sapiens | study: EMG produced TPA metagenomics assembly of...
GCGAGCGAGGTGCGGCAGATGCCAAGCCAAAAGCGCAGATAATACTGGATGTCTTATCGAGCATTTTGGCAACGCAGATGCCGTGCCGCAGCTGCCGGAGCGGTGCTTAAGCCGCAAGGCGGGAATTATGCGGTGTTGCCTTATCATCTTATTCAGGCACTTTAAGGCACGAAACAACACCTTTAGGCTAAAGGGCTGAACCGTACTATTCCACGCTGCTTTCCCAATAAAAATTCCCCCGATGCAAAAGGCTTATCTTCTGCATCGGGGGAATGCGATTTTATGGTTTGATTTTACTCAATCACAAGCAGCAGGCTCATTTTGAACTTGCCTTGCGGGGTAACGCTGTGCAGGCCGTTTTTGTCAAAGCGGAAACTTTCGCCTGCGTTCAGCTCGTAATCCTGACCCTCATAGTCAATGATTGCTTTGCCTTCCAGTGCGGTCAGGATGGCGCCGGGGGCGCGGTGTGGGGGCAGGCTGGTGCCCGCATCGAATGCCATCAGCACAAACTTCATGTTGTCTGCGTGGACAAGGTCAACATTGGCAATGCTGACCTCTTCGTAAGAAATCAGGTCTTTCAGGGCTGTGGGCTGGCCAGCTTTGATGATGTTGTTCAGGATAGCATTCTCCTTTTTCAAAATAATTTCAGTATAGATCATACCGATATCCGTGCTGGTTCCACACAGTGTTTTGGGCGGAACAGCCAGAAAATCATCCCCCGCAAAGGGGACTGCCCGGCCATCTTCGCCTAAGATAAAGCGGCCGTTGCCCATAGCACCCACATACAGGGTCGTACAGTCATAGCTTTCCGGCGTAATGGTAGTACCCGCCCCAAGGGAAAACCAGGTGACCGGCACCTCTTTGCCAAGGTTTGCCGGGCGGGAGACTGTCATACAATCACGGATGGGGCGCATTTGCGCAATGGTAAAAGGTTGGTGTTCCATGCGGTATACCTCACAGTGAGATTCGTAGGCTAAAGCATCGGCATTTCTATTGGCCGCCTGTTCAAAATGGATTCCTGCAGGTTCCCGCAAAATCACATTTCCCCGGCACAAGCTGGATGCCCTGCAAAATGCAGGCGGGCTGCGGTGTTTTTACTTCAGCGTTGTGGGGCGGTCCAGATAAATCACTTTGTTGTCAGAAATAAAAGTCTGGAAGTTATACAGGATCAAGATTTGGTCATAGCCCTCTTTTTTTAATCGTGGAATCTAACCCATAGGCCAGCCCGCGGAAATCCACCACGCCAATTTTCGCATAATTCGCCGTCAAGTAGGGGATAAAGCTGTTGGCATAACTGTCCTTTACCACCAGGATGCTGCCCGTCCCGTTGCCCTCAATCACCGAATAACCGTTGTTGCCATCCAAAAAAGCTCCATACTTGTCACGAGTATCCAGCTTGGCAAGGTTCATCAGGCCCTCGGTTTTCACCGGTTCATAATCTGCTTCGCCGTTTACTTTATAAACCGTCATCTGGTTGGGCAGATCATAATAGCTGAAACTGTCCGCCTGTGCATTCCAGCGCCGCGTAGCAGAATAATGCGTGCCGTAAAAATCGGGGACGGTAATTTTGGTATAGGCATTGCAGTCAAACGGCGTCAGATTTTTCAGCGTGCAGAACTGCTGATAAGCACGGTAAGCACCATCCGGTGTCCAGTGGTGGTCGGTCTTAAAGTACAGATACTGGTCCTTATTGGCGCGGTAATCGTCGCGCATATCGATCACATCTGCCCCGCTGGCCTGCACTTGGGCAAAAATGTCATCCAGCATGGCATCTTCGTCCACCATGGGGGCATTGGCCGGCAGCATTTCCGGGTAGATATCGCTGGCCGAAGGTGCCAGCAAAAAAAGTGACCCGGCCGGGGTAGCGCTGGGCAAAGTTTGTGACGGCACTGATATTTTTCCCCAGCTGCTTCTCAGTATCCGTACTGACAGTAAACAGCTTGGTGAACATCCAGCCATCTTTGCCGTTTAGGATGCCGCTTTCCTCCGTTTTGCCAAACGCGAGGGCATTGACGGCGCTTTCCAGGTTGATCCACCCATCGCGCAGGGCAACCTGGTCCTGCAGATAGGTAGAAAAATCATCCTGCCATTTGCCGTTCAGCAAAATTTTTACGCTGAACACTGGCATTTGCGCCAGTTTGCGGTTTTCCAGCTCCGAGTTCTCGCGCTTGGGCCAGAACAGGTTGACCAGTGCAAACCCGCACAGCAAGGCGGCAAAAACAATCAGGGAAGCTGGCGGCAGATGACGGTCGGATCTGCGGTGAACATATTTTTCCATAAAGCCATCCCTCCCCTTAAAAGTTTGCATACAGTGCGGTGGAACCCGTTGCTGCTACCACATACGCCGTGCACAGAACAAAGCAGACGCCGCAAAGCGCTGCCCGTAGCGGGGCTTTGCCTTTGCACCACTGCCAGAACCGTCCCGGCAGTTGGGTGGAGCAAACGCAGCACACAACCAGTAGCACCGCATAATTGCGCAGGAAATACAGCGCCGAAACGCCGCCCTGCGGGATGAACAACCGGCTGAGCAGCAGCCCCAGCGGTGCACCGGGGGCGTTGCAGGTGAACAGCCCCCAGCCCAGCACCACCAGGAACAATGTGTAAATGTGCGGCCAGACCTTGCCTTTTTTCAGGTACTTCATCAAAAAGTTCTTTTCGATGACAAGCAGCACGAAATAGTAAAGGCCCCAGCAGATAAAGTTCCAGTTCGCGCCGTGCCAGATGCCGGTCAGCGCCCAGACGGCCAGCCATGTTCAGCATCTGGCGCCCGGCACTGCAGCGGTTGCCGCCCAGCGGGATATAAATGTAATCCCGGAACCAGCCGGAAAGGCTGATGTGCCACCGCCGCCAGAATTCGGTAATACTGCCTGAAATGTACGGCAGGTTAAAGTTCGCCGGGCATTCAAAGCCCATCATCAGGCTCAGGCCGTTGCTCATCTCCGAGTAACCCGCAAAGTCAAAGTACAGCTGCAAAGAGTACGCAATAATGCCCAGCCATGCCAGCGGCAGGGAAGCGTTCGCCAGCCCAATGCCGCCCGTTCCGATGATATCCTGCCAGAGCGCCGCAATGGAATCCGCCAAAATCACCTTTTTGGCAAGGCCGAACACAAACATTTCAGCACCATCCTGCGCTTTTTGCAGGGTGCAGCGTCCCTGTGTCTGGTGTAGGACATCCGCCATATCCCGGTATTTCACGATCGGGCCAACGATCAGCTGCGGGTACATCAGAACATATACCGCAAAGACCACCGGGCTGCGTTCCGCTTTTACCTTGCCGGTATACACATCCGCAGTATAACTGATGAGCTTAAACGTATAATAGCTGATGCCCAGTGGCAAAACATCCAAAAAACTCAGCTTGGCAAACCCGGTGGAAGCGATAACGTTGAGCGTGTCCAGCAAAAAGTTCGTGTATTTGCAGTAGACCAGCGCCGCTGCCGTCAGCACAATGGCAGCAATCAGCACGATTTTTCGCTTGCCCCCGGCGGGCAGGCTGGCAAGCAGAAGCCCCGCCGCATAGTTGATGGCAACCATGCCCACGGCCAGCGGCAGCCATGTAATACCGCCCCAGCAGAAAAACAGCAGGCTTTCCACCAGCAGCACCGCATTTTTGACCCTGCCCGGCACAAGGTAATACAGCCCCAGCGCCAGCGGCATAAAACAGAATAAAAAGACAACGCTGTTAAAATTCACAGCGGTTCCTCCTCTCTTGGTTCAGGGAGTGTGGGGAACAGCCCACCAAAAAAACAAGGCCGCAGCCTGTTGGGGCGCGGCCTGTTTGGTATCGGTTTGTGCTATCAGGCAAGTGCCCCGTCAATGGCGGTGTCGATTGCGGAATAATCCGGGCCATTCACACCGGCAATGACCATGACCACAACATTGCCTTTTACCACAATGCGTGCATCCTGTGCCTTGGCAACTTTATCAGCAAAGTCAGCATACAGCGTGCTGCTCATTGATTCCTTATAGGCTTCCAGTTCAGCTTTCACGGCGTCAGCGGTGCCATCTTTGACTTGGGCGGCGAATACCAGAGCACAGTCTGCCTGGTCGTTGGTCACATCGCCCTGGAAAGCAACAATGTTATCCGGGGTCAGGTTCATCTCGTTCTCCATGGAGAAGTCATCGATGGCACGGGCATTGGGCACTTCGTTCACAGCCTCAATGGCGGTCACGATGGCGCCCAAATCCACGCTGGCAGTGGCTTCCTCGGTGGAGGAAGCATCGGTGCTGGCTGCCTCAGAAGCCGTGCTGCTGGCAGCTTCCGAAGAAGCACTTGCAGAGGAAGAAGCGCCGCTGCCGCAGCCAGCCAGCAGGGTGGCAAACAAAACGGCTGCCGCCAAGGCAGAAATCAATTTTTCATAATATAGTTCTCCTTTGTTGGTTCGGGGTTCAAATTTATCTCTTTGGCCCTCTGGGAATTTAGATCACCTACTATAGTACACCAGAATAATGTACTTATATAGGATACACGATTTACACCTGTTTTTCAAGTCCCGCAGGGTAAATCTCACACACTTTCACATCCACAATTTTGCGCAAAAATACCGGCGCTTGACAAACTTCGCCCGCCACCTTACACTTTGAAATACAGAATCCATGTAACTTATAAGGCAACACCGCACAATTCCCGCCTTGCGGCTTAAGCACCGCTCCGGCATCTGCCGCACCTCGCTCGCCGTATCGGCACTTAGAATTATGCGGTATTGCCATAAAATAATGGAGGAATCCCCCTTGCAGAACTACAAAGCCAGACAAACCGCCCTGCTTGGCATGCTGTTTGCCCTTTCCATGGCGCTCTCTTTTTTGGAATCCATGCTTACCCCGTTTTTTGGCCTGATGCCCGCCATGAAGCTGGGGCTTTCCAATATTGTTGTCATGTACGCCGTTTTGTTTTTGAACCGCCGTTCGGCGCTTTATCTTGTGCTGCTCAAGGCGTTGTTTGCGTTGCTTACCCGCGGCGTTACAGCCGGGTTTCTTTCGCTGTGCGGGGGCGCGCTTTCCCTGGCTGTGTTCTGCCTGCTTCTGGCATTGCCATTCACCATCACAGGCTACATTTTTTCGGTCAGCGGGGCACTGGCGCACAACTGCGGCCAGCTGCTGGGGGCTGCAGCGCTGCTTTCAGACAAAATGGCAATCACCTATGCGCCGATACTGCTGATAGCGGGTCTTATCGTTGGTTCCTGCACCTATATGGTATCGCGCCTGATCTTTCCCGCTGTCAAGAGAATTATTCCGCCGAAGAGCAAAGCGGAAAGCAAAATTACATTTTAAGATAACGTCTTAAAAATTTTTAAAAAAGTGTTGACATTTCACATTTCTGCGGCTATAATATAACCATAGCACAGGGAACAAGTTCAAAAAAGTGAACGTCTTGTGCGGCTCATAAAACTAAAAACCAAGAACAAACCATTATTTTGATTCGGAGGTATTTCTTATGAAAAAGTATGTTTGCACTGTCTGCGGCTACATTGCTGAGGGCTCCATCCCCGATTTCTGCCCCGTCTGCAAGGCTCCCGCTTCCAAGTTCATTGAAAAGACCGATAATTCCTATGTGACCGAGCATGTTGTCGGTATCGCCAAGGACGCTCCGGAAGATATCATCCAGGGCCTGCGCGAGAACTTTAACGGCGAGTGCAGCGAAGTTGGCATGTACTTGGCCATGAGCCGCGTTGCCGACCGTGAAGGCTACCCGGAAATCGCCGAAGCTTGGAAGCGTTACGCTTTTGAGGAAGCTGAGCATGCTTCCAAGTTCGCAGAACTGCTGGGCGAAGTCCTGACCGACAGCACCAAAAAGAACCTGCAGATGCGTGTGGATGCCGAGTCTGGTGCCTGCGCAGGCAAGATGGAGCTGGCCAAGAAGGCAAAGGCTCTGAATCTGGATGCCATCCATGACACCGTGCATGAAATGGCAAAGGACGAAGCCCGCCATGGCCGCGGCATGCAGGGTCTGCTGGACCGTTACTTCAAATAATTGAATTCCTAAACCGCAAGGGGGGTCGGGTAACACCGGCCCCTTTTTGCTGTCATTTTTTCTGTATTTATTCTCCGCGGCAGGCAAAAAGTTGTCCTGATCATCACAGGCAGCATAAAACGTTTCGCTCAACTGGCCGATGCCCGCGCGAGAAAGTTGGGTGTTCAACCAGGTGCGGTCCTTTCCGCTGGTGTGCAAGTTTTCTTCAATCAGCTTGCCATCCAACACCAGGTCATACCACTTGCTGGCCGGATCTGTCTGGATGGCAAGGTCCTGCGGGGTGACCGGGCGGTTGAAACTTTTGGGTAAAAAGCTGATCTGGCCGCTGGTTTCCAGCATGGCACACTGCACTTCATTCAAATCAAAATATCCGGCTACTCTGGCTTGTGCTAAAAATTCATTCAGGTCTATTTTTGCGCGGTCCAGCTCCGCTTTATAAATCGTTCCGTTCTCCATCAGTGGAATGGCCTGTCCGCTCAACCAAAGGCGGACGTTCCGGTTTTTGCAGGTGCCGTAATGCACCGCAAAAGCTGCGATACCATACACGATCATGGCGGTAAGCGGGCGGTACCATTGTTCCAGGTTGGTGGCCATCTCTGCCGCAATGGAACCAATGGTAATGCTGTTGACATAATCAAACAAGTTCATCTGGGCAATCTGCCGTTTGCCGCCCAGCCGCGTTAAAATAAACAGTACCGCCAGCGAAACCACACTGGCAACAAACACATTGATAATTTCCTGCACTGCCTGCATCTTTCCCATCCGCTCCCTTATCATTGCCATCAACCCGCATGGTAACCTTATTGTGGCCCCACCAGCGGTGCATTATACGCACAATGTACCAACGGGGCTTGCACAGGAAGGGGAAAATGTTATAATAAAGTTGTTTCTGTATGCTTCGACTTCCGGCGGCTTTGGGCCCGCTGCGCCGGAGCCGGGCAGGAATTGGCAGCAACTGCCAGCTTGATAAAGAATTGATATCAGGATGTGAAATCATGCAGATTTACCTTTTGCGGCATGGGCAGACAGAATATAACGCCCAACACCGGTACCAGGGTCAACAGGATATCCCGCTTTCCGCCGCGGGCCGCGCCCAGCTGCGCCCGGCCGGGTTTATGCCGGATGTTGCCTATGTCAGCCCGCTCATCCGTGCACGGCAGACGGCGGAAATCTTTTTCCCCGGCTGCCCGCAGATCATTGTACAGGACTTGCGGGAAATGTGCTTTGGCAGTTTTGAGGGGCGGCATTATATCCACATTGAGCACGACCCCGACTACCTTGCCTGGCTGGAAGCCAACAAGACTGCTGCCCGCCCGGATGGGGAGCGCATTCAGGATTTTTGTAACCGCAGCTGTGCCGCCTTTGCCAAACTGGTGGAAGAAAGCCTTGCGCAGCACAAACAGCAGCTGGTGATTGTAGCGCACGGCGGCATCCAGATGGCGGTTATGTCCCGTTACGGTCTGCCGCGGCGGGATTATCACGATTGGTGCGGTCCCAACGCGGGCGGCTACCGCCTGGATGCCGCCAACTGGCAAACAGACCACACCTTGCAGCTGTTGGAAACCGTGCAGTATACCAAAGCCACACAAAGCGAGGTAGCCTTATGAGCAATGGCTTGATTCATTTATACCACGGTGACGGCAAGGGCAAAACCACAGCTGCCATGGGCCTGGCTGTGCGGGCGCTGGGCTGCGGGCGGCGCGTGGTGATCGTGCAATTTTTGAAAGGCGGTGCAACCGGGGAACTGGAACCGCTGCAAACCCTTGGCGCTACCTTCTACCGCGGCAAAGCCGGGCAGAAGTTTGTATTCCAGATGAATGAGGAAGAAAAGGCCGCCACCCGTGCCCTGCAAACTGAAAACCTGCGCCGGGCGCTTGCCGAACCGGCGGACCTTTTGATTCTGGACGAAGCCTGCGCCGCCTGGAATCTGAACATGGTGGACCGAGAGTTGCTGCAACGCCGTACTGCACAAGCCTGCCGAGCAGGAACTGGCAATGACCGGCCGCGACCCGGCCCCCTGGATGCTGGATGCCGCAGATTACATTACTGAAATGTGCTGCCGCCGCCACCCATACGAAAAAGGCATTCCGGCAAGAAAAGGCGTTGAATTTTAAGTTTGCCGCAGCGCAGTTCCATACAGGGAAGCGCACCAGGCAATAAGAAATTAAAAGTATTTAGGACAACCAGAAAAAGAGAAAAACAGCCTGCCCAAACAGCAGGCGGGGAGGGGTATCATCATGGCTACACATAGCCGCCAAATGTCCGATGCATTCCGTACGACAGTATTTCTAACCCTGTCCGGCGGATTTCAGGACGCTTACACCTACATGGGCCGCGGCAAGGTTTTTGCCAACGCTCAAACCGGCAATATCGTGCTGATGGCCACCAATTTTTGTGAGGGTGATTTTGCCAAAGCGCTGCGGTATCTTTTGCCGCTGCTGGCCTTTGCTGCCGGTGTCTATTTTGCCGAGGGCATCCGCAACCGCTACCACCTGATGGAGAGATTCCACTGGCGCCAGCTGATTTTGCTGATTGAGATTGCACTGTTGTTTGTTGTTGGCTTTATCCCCAACAATCTGGACTGCTGGCCAATATGCTGGTCAGCTTTGTCTGCGCCATGCAGGTACAATCTTTCCGCAAGGTGCACGGCAATGCATATGCCAGCACCATGTGCATTGGCAACATGCGCAGCGGTATGCAGTACCTGTACACCGGCCTGCACACAAAAGACCGCGCTGTATTGCGCCGCGCCATGCAGTATTTTGCTGTAATTGCACTGTTTGCTGTGGGGGCCGCTGCCGGCAGTCTGCTGACCATCCATTTTGGCAACCGTGTGATCTGGTTCTGCTGTGCTTCGTTGCTGGTCAGCCTTAGCTTCATGTTTATCCGTGAAGACATTGAAGAGAACCCTGAACTGCAGCGGGAAGCCGCCGCTTTGCACCAGGATGTAAAAGCCATGGAGCACACCATCGGCAAAACCTTGCAGGAGCAGCAGGAAGAACTGCACCCCTTAAATCACAAGTGATATGGACAATATATAAAATTTGAACAAAACTTTCGCAATCTCGCTTGTCGTTTTCCGGCACAAATGCTACAATACAGTCAAATGTTAAATATGTGCGCGAAAGCGAGGGATTTCCGTGAAAATCATCACCGTTACACTTGCTCCTAACCAGGCTGTTCTGACCTGCTATCTGCAGGACCAAAGCCCTAAAATGCCAAATGCCGCCATCCGCCCGGCTATGCTGGTCGTGCCCGGCGGCGGCTACCAGTATTGCTCTGACCGTGAGGGCGAACCGGTTGCCCTGGCTTATATGGCACAGGGGTTCAATGCGTTTGTTCTGCGCTATACGGCAGATGCAACCACCCCGATTGACAAAGCGTTACAGGATGGTGCCGCCGCAATGGATTACCTGCGCGCCAACGCCGCGGAGCTGGAAATTGACCCGCAGCAGATCGCCGCCGTTGGCTTTTCTGCCGGTGGGCATTTGGTTGCTTCGCTGGGCACATTGCTGCCCAAGGCACAGCGCCCCAACGCCCTTGTGTTGGGCTATGCCGCAACGCTGGGCGCAATGTGGACCGTCGTTGGCCGCCAGGAGCCCGACCTGCACGCGCTGGTTCGATGATGACACCCCGCCCACATTCCTGTTTGCTACCCAGGGGGACGCGCTGGTTCCTGTTAAGAACAGCCTTGTTTTTGCAGATGCTTTGGCTGACCACAGCATCCCGTTTGCGCTGCACATCTTCCCGACCGGAGCACACGGCATTTCCCTTGCCACTGCCTGTACCTCCGGGCCGAAGCTTCCCGTGTCAACCCGGCAACCGCCCAATGGCTGCCGATGAGCGTTGACTTTTTTGCAAAAGCTGTGGGGCTGCCTGGGCGTTACCGCACCGGATACCGAGCTTGCCGCCCAGCTTGCCGCCGGGCCGCTCAGCCTGAATATGCCGGTGCGCAGGTTGATGAAGAACCCGCAGGCCAGCGCTCTGCTGCAGGCTGTGCTGGGGGATATGTGGCAGGCCATTGTGTCTAACCCACTTTCTCAGGGAATCAGCCTGCGCGAAATTTCCGGCTTCCTGCAGGCGGCATTGCCGGAAAGCGCATTGAATCAGCTGGATGCCCAGCTAGCCAAAATCCCGGTTGAATAACCCCAAGGAGCTTATCATGCTATTTATTGAATATCCCCAAATGCTCTACCTGCCAAAAGGCCAAATGCTGGCTGGATGAAAACGGCGTTGCTTACACCGACCGCCATATTCTGGAGCAGCCCCCCACCTATGAAGAGCTGAAAGAATGGCACGCTCGCAGCGGGCTGCCCCTGCGCCGCTTTTTTTTAATACAAGCGGCCTGAAATATAAATCGCTTGCCCTGAAAGACAAACTGCCCACCATGACCGAGGATGAGCAGCTGCACCTGCTTGCCACAGATGGTATGCTTGTCAAGCGGCCTTTGGTGGTCGGGGATGATTTTGTCCTTGTCGGATTCAAGCCTGACGAGTGGGCCAGCACCCTGAAATAATCCACCTTCTAAATAGCAAAGCAAAAACAGCACCGCAGTTTGTTGCACACACAGTCAAGTAAGACGATGTGCACGGCAAAGATTGCGGTGCTGTTTTGTTTTTATTCTTCCCAAAACCGCCAGAGTTCCCGTTCCAGCTTTTCTGTATCATAAATCATTTTCAGGTGGCTCCAATGCGGGGGCATCAGGCGGCGGTAGTCCGGCATGGCAAAGCGGTTATCGATCAGCAGCACCACGCCTTTGTCCCGCGGGGTGCGGATCACACGCCCGGCGGCTTGCAGCACCTTGTTCATGCCGGGGTAACGGTAGGCGTAGTCAAAGCCGGAACCGCGTGTCTGCTCAAAATAGTCCCGCAGCTGCTCCTGCCGGGGTCCAACCTGCGGCAGCCCTGGGCCCACGATGCCTACACCAATCAGCCGGTCGCCGGTCAGGTCAACGCCCTCCCCAAATACGCCGCCCATCACGGCAAAGCCAAGCAGGGGTTGGCTGGGGCCCGGCACAAACTGGGCCAAAAAGGCCGCTTTCTGCTGTTCATCCATCGCGTTTTCCTGCTTGATGCAGTTGATTTCCGGGCAGTGCTCCTTGAACTGTGCATAAGCCTGCTCCATATACGCATAAACTGGGGAAAAACGCAGATAATTCCCGCAGCGCGCCCGTACCATCGTCGCCAGGCTTTCCTCCACAATGGCAAGGCTTGCATCCCTGTCCTTATACCGGGTGCTGACATTGCCGATGCAGAACAGTCCCTGATTGCCCGCGGGGAAGGGGCTACGCAGGGTAACGGCCCGTGCTTCCGGCACGCCGCACAGGTCCTTATAATAACTGGCCGGGGCCAGCGTTGCACTGAACAGCACCGCGGCGCGCCCAGGGCAAAACTATCCGCCAAAAAGGCGCTGGGGTCAAGGCAGAGCTGCGCTGCACGCACCTCGCTGCCGGATGCCGTGATTTGCAGCACAAAATGATCGTCAAAGGTATCCGCTACGCGCAGCCAGGCCCGCACATCAAAATACAACTGCAGCAGTGCCGTGTGGGTTTCATCCGGTTCTCGGTGGTCGTCCAGCCATGCTTCCAACGGTTCACACAGGCGGTTCAGCAGGTGATCAAACTCCTCGCTGCGCTCTTTTAGAAAGAATGTTTTGCCAAACCGTCCATCTCTGGCGGCAGTTTCTTCCTCGGCACGGTGGCGCCATTCAATAAATACATCATTTACTTTGGTCAGAGCGTTTTTCAGGCTGCTTTTGCCTTTGCCCAACAGCTTCTTCGCTTCATAAAAGCTGGTTTTGGTCAGGGCAGCACTGTGCATTTCCCGCGCACGCCCCGGCAGGTTGTGCGCTTCGTCCACCAGGAAGATATAATCCCCGGCAGATTCAAAAAATCGCACCAGATGTACAACCGGATCAAACAGATAATTGTAATCCCCAATAATCACATCGCTCCACAGGCTGCTGTCCAGCCCCAGCTCAAAGGGGCATACCGTGTGGCGTTCTGCATATTCCTGCAAGGTTTCCGCCGTCAGGCAGGGGACATCCAGCACATCCCAGAGAGCGCCTTTGATGCGGGCATAATACCCGTTGGCATAGGGGCAGGCTTCCGGGGTACACTCCCGCGTCTCACACAGGCAGATCTTGTCTTTCGCTGTCAGCGTTACACTGCGCAGGTGCAGTTCCGGCTCGGTATCGCGCAGGATAGCCAGTGCGTTTTCCGCTGCCGTACGGGTTGTGCCGCGGGCCGTTAAATAAAAATCGGTCCCACCCTCTCATTGCCCATAGATTTCAGGGCAGGGAACAGCACGCTCATGGATTTACCAATCCCGGTTGGTGCCTGGCACAAAAGCTGGCCGCCGTCCCGGCACACTTTGTATACCTCGCCCGCCATCGCGCGCTGCCCGGGGCGATACGCAGGGAAAGGGAACTGCATGGCCTGCAAATCCGAGTTCCGGGCCTTTTTCCACTCAACCGCCCGCCGCGCCCAGGGGGCATATTCCGCCAGCAGGGCTTCCACTTCCTCCTGCAGCTGCTGCGCGGTGTAATGCCGCTCAAACCGCAGAATCAGCTCTTCATCTACCTGGAAATAGGTCAGCTGAACCCGCATCTCTTCCAACTCATGCTGTGCCGCATAAATTGCTGCATACACAATAGCCTGTGCCCAGTGCTCCGGTGCAAAATCCGGGGTAATATCTGCCGCCGGGCATGCGGTGGTCTTGATCTCATCCACCACGGTAACACCGTCCGCTGCGGTAAAAATGCCATCGGCGCGGCCTTCCAGCGTAAATTCAATTTCTTCATACGCAAAATACCGCGAAGAAATACCTCCGCGGCGTAATCGGCATGTTCTTTTACAGCGGCGCGCTGCAATTTGCGGTGGATGCGTGCGCCCTCATTGGCGCGGTCAAAACCGGTAAAGCGGTTGTCAATGCTGCCAACCCGGCGCAAGAATTCCACCAGCTGGCGCACCGGCAGCGTGATTTGTATTGGGGATACAGGTTCCTGCAAGGGCTCGTCCTCCTGTCAGGGGCAGTCAGCTGCGGTTATAGGTATGGTCACACACCTGCTCAATTTTCTCGCGCAGGGCTACAAAATCTTCAAACGCGGATATTTTGCTTTTTGGGTTGCGCAGCAGCGCTGCCGGGTGCAGAGTTGCCATAAACAATGTACCCTGCTTATCAAAAAACTTACCGTGGTCCCGCGTGACGGAAAAGTCTTTTCCAATCATCTGCTGGGCGGCAATGCGGCCCAAGCACACCACAATTTTTGGGCGCAGCAGCCGGAACTGCATGCGCAGCCACGGGAGGCAGGCGGCGGATTCTTCCGGGGCAGGGTCGCGGTTTTCTGGCGGGCGGCACTTAACAATATTGGCAATATAAATATTTTTGCTGCGGTCAAGGTCAATCGCTTCCAGGTAATGGTCCAGCAGCTGGCCGCTGCGTCCCACAAACGGCAGGCCTTGTGCGTCCTCGTTGGCGCCGGGGCCTTCGCCCACAAAAAGAACCTCGGCGTCCGGCACACCCTGCCCAAACACCACCAATGGGTGCGGGTCGTCACACAATCCGCAGCGCTGGCACGCCAGGCATTGCTGTTTCAGCTCATCAAAATTCATGAATATCCCTCGTATTGCCCCCTTGCACAGGGGACTATAATATAATAAAAGACAACCGCTGCCCAAACAGTGGTAAAAAGGAGCTATCATTTATGCATCCAGACGCTTGGCCGCCCGGCTGGCCTGTATCCTGCTGGGTTATCTGTTCGGCAGTTTTCTTACGGCAGAAGTTGTCGCCCGCGTTGTTTCCGGCAAAAGCGCGCGGCAGCTTGGCACCGGCAACCCCGGCATGGCTAATATCATGGCCCAACTGGGCAAGGGGGCCGGGCTGCTAACCCTGGCAGGTGATACGTTAAAAACGGTTGCTGCCTGCGGTGCGGCGTATTATGCTACGGCACCACTGATCGGGCAGGCGTCGATTTTATATGCCGGGCTTGGCGCAGTGCTGGGCCATAACTATCCCGCATGGGCAAGGTTCCGCGGCGGCAAGGGGGTTGCGGTAACCTGCGTTTGGCTCGTTTTGTATCTTCCGTTTTGGGGCACGCTTTGCTGCATCGCTGGCGGGGCACTGGTCCTGTGGCTCGGCTACCTGCCGTTGGGGGCTGTGGTGATCCCAGCGCTGGCCATCCTGCCCGCGTGGCTTTCTTATGGCCCAGAAAGCGGCATTCTAACTTTTGGCCCTGGCCATCATGATGTTCAGCCGCCACTACCACGGCCTGCTGCGGATTCGGCAGGGGACAGAGCCCCGATTTTTCCACGCCGCAATCCAAAATGAACAACTTTATCATAGCATATTTTCACCAGCCTGAAAAGCTGTAAACACATGAAAAAACGATATGATCTTAGAACCATCCAGTCATGCCGTTGTCGTCCGATTTTGAGGTGAAATCTCACAATCTAAACTATTTATACCGTAATTGCCCATAAAAACAGCAGAACAACAGAAACCCTAACAATCCCAAGGTAATAAGTTTGTGTAACTTGGTGCCTTGCGTTATCGACATATCAGAATTACAATATAATTATTACGGAATTGTAAAATGGAGGCAAACTGAAAATGAAGTATTACTTGGCTTACGGTCCCAACCTCAACCTGGTGCAGATGCGCCAGCGTTGCCCCAATGCCCGTGTGGTCGGGTATACATATTTATTCGGTGCGCGCCTGGTCTTCCGTGGTTCCAAGAACGGCTGCTTTTTGACCACGGATTTTCAGCAGCCTGGTGCCCGTCTATGGTGGGCTGCGGGGTTTATGAGATTTCTGATAAAGACGAGCAGGCTCTGGATGTCTATGCGGGGGTTCCTTATTTCTACCAGAAGCAGACAATGCAGGTACAGTGTGTCTGGGACGTCACTACGCGACGGGAAGTTCTGCATAATATTGAAGCAATCCTTTACACCCTGCCCGCCAGCCACCCCTTGGGTGTTCCTTCCCGCCGCTATCTGCAGGAGTGCAAGAGCGGGTATGATGACTTTCATTTCAGCTTCCTTCCGCTGCGCCAAGCTCTGATTGACAGCAGCCCGGAGCCGCACACGAAGTAAAGGAAACACTTTTGTGTGAAAGAAAAAGGCAAAAGCAAAAGATAGGCAAGCGCGAAGCGACGTCTACCGTTTTGTTTCTTGCTTTGCGAAACAAATTTGAAAAATTAAAAAAATAAATGAAAATAATCTGTTGACAAAATGTGGATACTGCTGGTTAT
>ENA-OQCD01000231-OQCD01000231.1-human-gut-metagenome-genome-assembly--contig:-NODE-231-length-15170-cov-3.121186_pt1 | contig 15170 bp, 21 predicted proteins | sample MGYA00242755_ERZ504571 | MGnify/ENA primary metagenome ERZ504571 (study PRJEB26092, sample SAMD00036274) | human gut metagenome | host: Homo sapiens | study: EMG produced TPA metagenomics assembly of...
CGGAAAAGGACTGGCGCGAAAAGCGTACCCCGCTGAACATGAAGTTTCATATGCTGGCCTATTCGCCCTGTGCAGATCACATGGCTTACCAGCTTTTTGCGCGGAACATCAAGCAACTGGCCTTCATCCGCAAGTATCACGAGGTGGACTATCAGCGGATGAGCCAGTCGGTGTGGGAGCACAGCCAGCTGATCCATGCTATCCGCAACAACGACGTGATCTCGGCGGTCACGATCGTCAAGCTGCACACTCTGAACTCCAAACAGTATGCTCTGACAGAAAACTTTGAAGAGGAACAGAAAGAAAACTGAGCAATCTTTATAAAGGCCTGATTTGATCGCATCCTGTCCTCGAATAGGCTGAAATGCCCAGATTCTGTGAACATAATATTTTATTTTTGATATTTTTGTATTGACAAACGGCAAAAATACGCGTAAAATAGAATCAAAGATTTGATAAAATATCAAATCCGGACAGAAACAGACCATACAGGAGGAGAATACTATGAAAAAGATCACGCGCCGCACGTTCATGAAAGTTATGGGCACTACCGCCGCTGCCGTCGGTCTGTCTGCCTGCGGCGGCTCCGCGGGCAGCACCGCTGCCTCCGCATCCAACGCAGCTTCTTCGACAGCAGTTTCTGCACCGGCCGCGGCCGAAGCACTTACCTTTAAAGTTGCCTATTCTGAGTCGGAAGACAGCATTTACGGCGAAGTGATCAATGCGGCCTTTGACGAGATTGCCTCCAAAACGGAAGGCCGCGTGGCGTTTGATGTCTACCCCAACAACGCGCTGGGCTCCATTACCGATATGCTGGAGCAGATGCGCGCCGGCGCACCCATGATCTGCTCCATGGGCTTTGATAATCTGGGCGATGTGGTGTCGGACTTTGCACCCGCATCCTTCCCGTATGTGTTCAACAGCCTCTACGAGGTGCAGGCTCTGGCAAAGTCTGACTGGATCGCCGGTATTGAGAGCGAACTGGTCAAGCAGGACATCCAGCCGCTGTGCTACGGTGCCATCGGCTACCGCCATTTCATCAGCACCTTCAAGATCGAAAAGGCAGCCGACTGTGCCGGCCACATCATGCGCATGGGCCCCTCCTCTGCAGCGCAGGGCTTCATCACCGTCATGAACGGCACCCCCACTACCTCTACCTGGGCCGATAACTACTCGCTGCTGCAGACGGGTGTGATCGAGTCCTGCGAGGCTCCGCTGTCCCTGCTGCTCAGCTCTTCGCTGAACGAGGTGTGCAAGTACCTGTGCCTGTCCGGCCACTTTGTGAACCCGTTCTCCCTGTGCATGAACCCCACCTACTGGGATCAGATCTCCGCCGAGGACCAGCAGACCATCAAGAGCGTGCTGACCGACGCTGTGTTGAGATGGCAGACCAGTCCATGGCCAAGGAAGACGAGTTCGTACAGCAGTTCAAGGATCTGGGCGTGACCGTGAGCGAGGCAGATAAGGCATCCTTTGCAGCCGTTGTGCCGGATCTGTTCACGCTGCTGGGTCTTGACCCCTCCATTTACGATACGATCCGTGCGGCCATCGAGGCCAACACCTGATCTTCTGCAAGAAAAACGGATGCCGCCTGAGCAAATGCCTTCAGGCGGCATTTCTGGAATAAAACGAGAAAGGAGGAGATTCCATGGCGCAGGATTCTCCCAAAAAGAACTCCACAGCAAAGTGGATCGTGATTCATATCCCGGAGCTGATTGCTTCGGTGGCACTGGTTTTTGCCATCACCCTTACCGTAATCAATGTGTTTACACGGTACTGCCTGCATTTTACCATCAAGGGCTCGGATGAATATGTGTGCATCGCGTTTGCGTGGATGGTATTTCCGGGCACTGCGGCTGCATACCGCCGCCACATGCATTACGGCGTCGATCTTCTGGTCAACGCATTCCCGCACAAGGTGCGCTGCATCGTTGATGTGGTGGTGCAGCTGATCATCACGGTCATCATGGCCATCTGCACCTATCTTACATGGATCCTGATCCAGAATGTTGGCAGCAAGATCATGACGGCCACCCGCATTTCCTACCGTGTGCTGGACAGCGGGATGCTGGTGGGCTTTGTCTGATGACGATTTACGCCGTTGTGTTTCTGGTGCAGGCCGTCCGCTGCTGCCCGCGAAACTCAAGGAAGGGGGGCCGACGGAATGAACATCAATATCTGGCTTCCGCTTTTGTGCATCGTGGCGCTAGCTATGTTCAATGTGCCCATCTGGCTGGCCCTTCTGGGCGGCGCACTGCCGTACTTCCTGATCCTTCAGCCCACCCTGCCCGTTCAGATCGCGGTGCAGCGCGTGGTGGCCGTTACCGAAACTTCGTCTTACCTGGCGATCCCGTTCTTCATCACGGCGGGTGCCATTATGAACTACGCGGGTATTTCCAGCAGGCTTCTGGATCTGGCGGACGGCCTTGTGGGCCATCTGACCGGCGGCCTTGGCCATGTGAACATTCTGCTTTCCGTTCTGATGGGCGGCGTTTCCGGCTCAGCAGCCGCAGACGCTCCATGGAAGCAAAGATTCTTGTGCCGGAAATGCTCAAGCGCGGCTACGATGAAGAGTTCAGCGCAGCCATTACCATCGCTTCCTCGCTGATCACCCCCATCATCCCGCCGGGCATGGGCCTGATCGTGTTCTCGTTTGCCACCCAGATCTCGGTGGACGTATGTTTGCAGCGGGCTATGTGCCCGGCCTGCTGTGCATGGTGTTCATGATGATCTACGTGTACATCGTCTCCAAAAAGCACGGCTATAAGGCTCCCGCGATAAAATGGCATCTCCCAGAGAGCTGCTGCACCTGCTGCGGCAGGCATTCTGGGCCATGCTGATCCCCTTTGGCATCCTGCTGGGCCTGCGCGGCGGCATGTTCACGGCCACCGAGGCCGGTGCCATCTGTGCATGGTACTCGCTGTTCATTGGTGTTGTGATCTACAAAGAGATCAAGTGGTCCCACATCTGGACGATCCTCAAGGAGTCTGTGCTGGGCACTGCCACCGTTATGATCCTTATCTGTGCGGCAGGCGCACTGTCCTACTTTATGACCTACGAGCGTGTGCCCCAGGCCCTGGCCGAAACTATGCTCAGCATGAACCTGACCAAGGTCTCCTTCCTCCTCATGACCAACGTGATTCTGCTGATCATCGGTATGTTCATGGAAGGCGGTCCGGCCCAGATCATTCTTGGACCGCTGCTCATGCCCATTGCGATCCAGCTTGGCATCGACCCCATCCAGTTCGGCATCATGTTCGTGTTCAACCTGGGCATCGGCAATATGTCGCCGCCGTTTGGCATCGTGCTGTATCAGGTCTCCGGCCTGATGGGCCTCAAGTTCACCAAGGTGGCAAAGGCCTGTATGCCGTTCATTGCCATTATGCTGCTGGTGCTGGCGATCATTGCCTTCTGCCCGAAGCTGATCCTCTTCCTGCCGAACCTGCTGTACGGTGCTTGAGAAAACTGAAAAAAAGGAGAGCAAGCCTTATGAACAAGATGGTTGTTGTGACCGGTGCGACCACCGGAACCGGATATTGTGTGGCACAAAAGTTTTGCAGCCAACGGCTATGATGTCTGCATTACCAGCCGGGATCAGGCCCGCGCACAGGAAGCTGCCGCCCGCCTGAAAGCAGAGAACGACGGGAAGATCGAGACCTTTGGCTACGGGCTGGAAGTGCTGGACGAGCCGCAGATGGCGGCCATGTTCGACGATTTAAAGCAGAAAGGCCATCTGGTAAGCACCCTTGTGCTGGTGGCCGCAAACATGGGCATCAACATGCCCAACTTCCTTGAGGTGGATTTCAAGGACTGGATCCGTGTGATCGATACCAACATCGGCTGGAACTTCATGTTCTGCCGTCAGGCCGCGAAGCACATGCTGCAGCTGGGCGGCGGTGCCATTGTGGTGATCGGTTCGGTCAACGGCATCCGCACCACCAAGAACCGCAGTGCATACTGCACCTCCAAGTCCGGCCTGCACGGTTTAGCCCGCAACCTGGCTGTGGAGCTTGGCCCCTGCCACATCCGTGTCAATACGGTGGTGGCCGGCGGCATCAAGACGGCGCGGTACTATGCACGCCCGGAGATCCAGAACTCGCCGCACAACAAAAACCCGCTGGGGGATATTGCGGAGTTCCAGGACATTGCAAACGCAGCCTACTTCCTGGCCGACAACGAGCAGGCCCGCATCATTACCGGCGCAGAGCTGGCAGTGGACGGCGGCAGCCTTGCACAGTTCGTCTACGAAGAGGAAGGCATCAAGCTTTCGGACGGTACCGTGATCGCGGACTGACCCGGAACTGGAATACAGACAAAGGAGCTTGCATATGAAGTGCATCTGGCTGGGACAGGCTGGTTTTTGTTCATCACCCACGGCGGGACCACGGTGATGATCGACCCCTATCTTTCCAATACGCTGGAAGAAGAGCAGGGCCCGGCCTATCACCGGCAGGTGCCTGTCCAGCCGGAATTCCTTTGTACGCCGGATGTTCTTCTGATCACCCACAGTCATGCCGATCATATGGACTTTGGCACGCTGGATGTACTGTTTGAGAAGGTGCACAGGCCGCTCACAGTGCTTGCCGCCGAAAAAGCGTTCTGGGCTATGCGTCAGCGCTACGGAGGCAAGGCTGAGTTCGTGCTCATGACGCCCGGTACCGAGGTGACGCTGGCAGACATGCATTTTACAGCGGTGTCGGCGGCACACAGCGACCCAAGCTCCATTGGCTTTGTGCTGGAAGCGGACGGGGTATTCATCTGGCATACCGGCGATACGCTGTTCCACCGTTCTCTTCTGGCCCAGCGCCCGGCGGTGGTCGATCTTCTGATCCTGCCCATCAACGGAAAAGGCAATAACATGAACGCTGTGGACGCGGTCCGCCTGACCCGCATCCTGCAGCCTGCGTATGTGCTGCCGATGCACTGGGATCTGTTTTCTACGTTTGGCTGCGCCGTGCAGCCCTTTGCCGACCTGCTGGCGCAGGACCCGGTGCGTGTTCTGATCCCTGCACACTACACGGAATTTGTTTTATAAAGGGAGTGATTTGCGTTTGAAGATCACAGATATCAAAACCTTTAATGTTTATACCTACCGCACGAATTATGTGTTTGTGAAGATTGAGACCGACGAAGGCATTTCCGGCATTGGCGAAGGCACGCTGGAATACAAGGAACATGCCCTTCTGGGTGCCATTGAAGACCTGAAGCGGGTGCTGATCGGCCAGGATCCGCGTGAGGTGGAACGGATCTGCCACGAACTGTACCGCGACTCCTACTGGCGTGTGGGCCCGGTGCTGCAAAGCGCCATTTCGGCACTGAACATTGCCATGTGGGACATCAAGGCCAAGGCCCTGCAGGTGCCGCTGTACGAGCTGCTGGGCGGCAAGGTGCGCGACAGTGTGCGCATGTATGCCAACGTCTGGTTTGCCGGTGCAAAGGAGCCGGACGAGTTTGCCGCTGCCGCCAAAAAGGCTGTGGCAATGGGCGTCACGGCCCTCAAGTGGGACCCCTTTGGCAAGGCATATCTCTACATGGACAATCAGGAGTTTTTCCATGCCATCGAGATTGTGGAAGCGGTGCGTGCTGCTGTGGGCAGCAGCGTCGATCTGCTGATCGAGGGGCATGGCCGCTTTGATGTGGCCACTGGCATCCGCATTGCCAACGCCCTGAAACCCTTTGACCCCATGTTTTTTGAGGAACCCACCCCGCCGGACAGTCTGGATGCACTGGCGAGGTGCACCGCAAGTCGCCGGTGCCCATTGCGGCGGGTGAGCGCATTTACAGCGTCACCCAGTTCCAGCAGTTCCTAGAAAAAGGCTGTGCCGACTTCGTGCAGCCGGATGTGAGCCACTGCGGCGGCATTTCGGCCGTAAAAAAGATGGCAGCCATGGCAGAGCCTATTATGTGGCGCTGGCCCCGCACAACCCCAGCGGGCCGGTGGCCAATGCGGCCACACTGCATCTGGCAGCATCCACGCCGGGCTTCCGCATTCTGGAGATCTGCCTGACCGATGTCAACTGGCGCGGGGAGCTGACAAATGAGCACGTTGTGTTCGACCATGGCAAGATCCGCACTCCCGGAGCGTGGGCCTTGGCCTTGCCCTCAACGAGGAAAACTGCGCAAAATATCCCTTCCAGCCGGTGAACCTACGGCATTACAAGGGCACCCTGACCAATGTGCGGCCGGCGGGTGCAAGCTCGTATTATTTTGATGGACTTCCTGCCGTGGACTAAAGGAGGCTGAGCGCTTTGAAGATCACAGATCTTGAGCTGTTCTACCTGCAGCCGCGCTGGCTGTTTTTGAAGATCTCCACCGACGAGGGCATCTGCGGCTGGGGCGAACCCATTGTGGAGGGTCGTGCACACACCGTGGCCGCCGCTGTGGAAGAATACCGCCCGGTGCTGATCGGTGCAGACCCGTGCAAAATCGAGCATCTGGTGCAGCTGATGTACCGCGGCACTATTACCGCGGAGGGCCGGTGTTCATGAGTGCCATCTCCGGCATCGAGCAGGCTTTGTGGGACATCAAAGGCAAGTATTACCACATGCCGATCTACGAAATGCTGGGCGGTGCCTGCCGGGACCGGGTGCGGATGTACGGCCACCTGAAGCCTGCAGCCATCGCCGGGGATTTCCCGGTGGAGGAAATGCTGAAAATTGCAGACCAGCGTCTGGCCGAAGGTTTTACTGCCGTAAAATATTCGGTCATCCCGCCCATCCGGCCGCTGGATAACCTGGAAATGCTCCACGCCATTGTGGACCGCTTTGCGGCGGTACGCCAGCGTGTGGGCAGCAAGGTGGACATCGCCGTGGATTTTCATGGCCGTGTGAGTTCGTCCATGTCCATCCGGGTGCTCAAGGAGCTGGAACCCTATTATCCGCTGTTTGTGGAAGAGCCTGTTCTGCCGGAAAACACCGAAGAAATGGTGCGTGTTGCACGCAGCACGTCCATCCCCATTGCAGCCGGCGAGCGGCTGTTCGGGCGCTTTGGCTTCCGCAGGCTGATCGAGCAGCAGGCAGTGTCTGTAGTCCAGCCGGACCTGTGCCACTGCGGCGGCATTTTTGAGGCACGCAAGATCGCAGCCATGGCGGAGACCTACTACATGCAGGTGGCCCCGCACAACCCGCTGGGCCCCATCTCGCTGGCGGCCTGCCTGCAGCTGGATGCCTGCATCCCGAACCTGCTGGCGCAGGAGCACCCGGCCATGCCGAACCGGCAGGATCTGGGCGTCGGCATCCTGAAAAGCCCTTCGTGATCGAGAGCGATGGCTGCATCCGTGTTCCAACCGGGGACGGCCTTGGCATCGAGGTGGACGAGCAGGCTATGGCAAAGCTGGTGTCGGACGGGCACTGGGACACGCCGCACCTTTTCTTTGAGGACGGCAGCGTTGCGACTGGTAAGTTTGCAAAAACGGCAGATACAGCCTTGGCTGCCTGCCGTTTTTTGTTTGCTGGAAAGGAGCAGATATGGTTTCTTCTTCTGTGGTACGTCTGGCAGGCTTTGGATGGCAGGCGGAAGTTCTGCCCGCCTATGGCATGAATCTGATCCGCCTTGCCCGCAGCGGCAGCGAGCTGCTGCGCACACCGGAAGGAGAGACGCAGCTCCGGCGGGAACCGCAGGTGTACGGGATGCCGCTGCTGCTGCCGCCCAACCGGACAGCCGGAGGAGCCTTCACCTTTCAGGGCACCACGTATCATCTGCCCATCAATGAGCCGGTGTACGGCAACCACATCCACGGCAGTCTGGCCCGGATGCCGTTCCGGGTGACCGAACAGACCGCGACCAGCGTGACCGGCTTTTACGAGAACCGGGGGGAGCGCTACCCGTTCCCCTTTGCCATCACGGTGACCCACTGCCTGACGGAGACGGGCACACAGCACCTGTTCACCCTCTGCAACACGGGCCCCAAAACCATGCCGCTGGCGTTCGGCCTGCACATTGCATTCCGCGCAAAGCCGTTTTTTGCGGTGCCCATCGGGCAGCGGTGGGAGGTGGACGAGCGGTACATCCCCACCGGCAGGCTGCTGCCGCTGACCAGCGAAGAAACGGCCTACCGGGATGGCAGCGATGCCTGCAGCGGAAAATTGATCCGTGGGTTTTATACCGCAGCCGGGCACACCGCCCGGATCGGTGGCCTTTGCATGAACGCGGCGGAGCCCTTCAATCAGTGGGTGCTGTGGAATGGCGACGGCACGCAGGATTTTATCTGCATAGAGCCCATGAGCGGTGCGGTGAACGCCCTGAACTCCGGTGTGGGGCTGGTACAGCTGCAGCCGGGGGGAAGCAAAGACCTACACCGTCCGGCTGTACCCCTGGCTGCCGTAACGGCGCAAAAAGAAAAAATGACAGCCTGAAAAATAAAATCAAGCCCTTTTGGCCTCTGTAACGGAAGCCGGAGGGCTTGATTTGTTTTCAGAAAAGAGATATGGATAGAATGCACAATCGCAGGAAATGGAAATTGTGAAAAACGCAGATTGTTTCCGATTTCGAGAAATGTTTTTCTTTTACAAGCTGGAAATAGAGGTTCTGGAGTTTTCGGATAGAACATGGTACAGTAAAGCCACAGGAAAACGTGAGAATCTGAAACGAAAGGAGAAACGATAAAATGCTGGGCGAGCGGCTCACAACGCTTTTAAGCCTGATATCGCAGGACGAATATAAAACGGTGGATGAATTCGCGCAAAAGATGAGCCTGAGCACAAAAACCGTGCGGGGGCTGCTGCAGGAACTGAACGAGCAGCTGCAGACCCACGGTGCGGAGGTCCTGCACGAGCGGGGAAAAGGCTACCGCTTGAAAGTGCAGGACCTGGATAAGTTCCAGACCATCTTCCTGAAGGCAGATTCCAACATTCCGCAGGATTCCAGAGGCCGGGTGCGGTTCCTGATCGGATATTTCCTGAAGGACGACTGCTACACAAAGGTAGAGACCCTGTGCGAAAAGCTGTATGTAAGCCGCAAAACGCTGACTTCTGATCTGCGGCAGGCAGAGGATTTTTCAATCGGTTCCAGCTGACACTGGAACGCAAGCCGCACTATGGAATGCGGTTGGTGGGAGATGAGTTCCACAAGAGGCAGTGCCTTTCCGAATATTTACAGGAACGGAACCCTGGCATGGAGCACACAGCACTGGAAGAAAAACGCGCAGGAATACGAACTTGCACAGATGCTGGTGGAACTTCTGGAACAGGAAAACTATCACATCACGGATGTGGGGCTGAACAGTCTGGTGGTTCATGTTGCAGTGGCGATCCAGCGCATCCAATCGGGCCAATACATCCAGATGACCGAGGAAGAAAACCAACGTGGTCTGCAGGCGAAAGCTATGAGCTGGCGCAGAAATGTGCAAAGTGCATTACTGAATTGGCCGGTGTACCTTACCCGGAACAAGAGGTGCGCTACCTGGCGATCCACTTGGCCAGCAAGCAGACGAGCCAGAATTTTGTGATCGACAGCGATGTGCAGGATGCTGTGACAGAAATGCTGGAAGAGATCTACCAGATCTTCCAGATGGACTTCCGGGATGATCTGGAGCTGATTCTTTCGCTCAGCACCCATCTGGTACCGCTGATCATCCGCATCAAGTACGGAATGCGGCTCAAAAATCCGCTGCTGAAGGAGATCCGGCAGCGTTACAGCCTGGCGTACACCATTGCCGTGCAGGCAAGCGCCGTGCTGGAGCGGCGGTACCGCTGCATTCTGGATTCCAACGAGGTCGCCTATCTTGCGCTGACCATCCAGCTTTCACTGGAACGCAAGCGCTCTCACATTGAAAAGAAAAATGTGCTGCTGGTCTGCGCATCGGGCGCGGTACGGCCCGGCTGATGGCTTACAAGATGCAGAAACAGTTCGGCGACCGCATCGATCAGATCGCCATCTGTGACCAGCGCAGCATTGGCAGGCAGGATTTTTCAAAGATCGACTACGTTTTTACGATGGTGCCCATTCAGGAACCTGTGCCGGTGCCCATCTGTGAGGTGAAGCAGCTCCTGGACGAAAAGCGCAGCGGTGCCATCAAGGGCTTTCTGCGGGAGGAAGCGCATGATATCCTGCAGTATTACCCCCAGCCGCTGTTCTTCCCGGAGCTGGAAGCCCAAACAAAAGAGGAAGCGCTGCAAAAGCTGGTCTTCCAGGTGGAAAAGCTCCACCCGCTGCCAACCGGCTTTTACGAGGCGGTGTGCAAACGGGAGAAGATGGCACATACCTGCATGGGAAACCGTGTGGCAATGCCGCATCCCTGTCAGGTGCTGACCGAGGATACCTTTGTAAGCGTGGCAGTCCTGAAAGCGCCCATCCAGTGGGACGAGCAGCACGAGGTGCAGGCGATTTTTCTGGTGTCGGTATCGCGGCAGAAAAACAAGAAGCTGCAGGATTTTTACGCCACAACGGCACGGCTGCTGCTGGATGAACAGCGTATTGGGCAGCTGATCCAAAAACGAAGCTACCAGACTCTGGCAGAATGCCTTGAGGCTGTGGACAACGAAAGGACGGAATGATATGGACGAGACAAAATACGCAAAAGCCTTTGAACTGATCATGAATGCGGGCAACGCAAAGTCGCTGGCGTTGATGGCGGTGGAATCTGCACGGGAGTTCGACTTGAGGAAGCGCAAAAGCAGCTCAAGGAATCGCAGCAGGAGTTCCACCTGCACATCAGGCGCAGTCGGATATGATTCAGGGTGAGGCAAACGGAAACCCGGTGGAGCTGAACATTGTTCTGGTCCACGCACAGGATCACCTGACCATGGCGACCATGGCGCAGGACAACGCACAGGAATTTATAAACCTTTACCGATTGGTGAAGGAATTACAGGATACCGTAAACGAACTTAAAGGAGGAAATGAACAATGAGGATCATGTTGGCTTGCAATGCAGGAATGTCCACCAGCCTGGTAGTGGCAAAGATGCAGGATGCTGCAAAAGCACAGGGCAAGGATTACAAGATCTGGGCTGTGGAGCAGGGCGAGATCCAGAACGAACTGGGCAATTTTGGATGTGCTGCTGCTGGGCCCGCAGGTGCGCCACATTCTGCGGCGGGTGACCAAGCTGGTGGGCGACCAGGCTGTGGTGGATGTGATCGATGGCCCTTCTTATGGCCGCTGCGATGGTGCAGCTGTGCTGAAGCAGGCCGAAGATCTGTATGCAGGAAAGTGAGGAAATCATGGCAAAGACAAGCAAGTTTGAAAACACGTTGATGGACATTGCGGACTTTGTGGACAGCAATGTGTATCTGCGCAGCATCAAGGATGCATTCACCGATTATGTTCCGTTTATCATTGCAGGTTCTTTTGGTTCGTTGCTGAATGCGCTGATCGCCAGCCAGACCACCGGCCTGGCAAAGTGGGTTCCAGCCCTCAGCAACCTGGCTCCGGCCTTCACCGCCATGAACTTTGCAGCCGTTTCCTGCATGACCATCCCCATCATCCTGCTCATTGCCATGAACCTGGCAAAGGCAAAAAAGATGCCTCCGTTCATTACGGGTGTGCTGGCGGTGATCTGCTATTTCGCCATGGTGCCCAACACCATCACAGTGACCATTCAGGAAGCGACCGGCAAGGCCAGTGGCCTGAGCGGCGGCGTTCTGGGTGCACAGGGCCTGTTCGTGGGTATGTTGGTGGCTGTGCTCATCACCAACCTGTTCCATTGGCTCACCAGTATTGAAAAGATCAAGATCAAAATGCCGGCATCTGTTCCGGCAGGCATTGCAAACTCCTTTAACATCCTGATTCCGGTATTCGTCATCATCGTGTTCAGCTCTGTTTTTGGCACCCTGTTCCAGCTGGCCACCGGCTCTTATATCAACGAGTTCATCTACGCCGTTGTGCAGGCTCCGCTGTCGGCTGCTGTGCAGAGCACCGCAGGCGTGATCATCATGGCTGTGTTCTGCCAGCTGTTCTGGTTCCTGGGCATCCATGGCGGTCTGGTGGTGGAGCCCATCCGCAGTCCCATCTCCGCTGCCGGTCTGGCCGAAAACATTGCTGCCGTGCAGGCTGGCCTGACTCCTGCCTATCCGTTGACCCGTGGCTTCTGGACGGTGTTTGTTGTTGTGGGCGGCGCTGGCCTGACCCTGAGCCTGATCTTTGCCATCCTGATGTTCTCCAAGCGTGAAGATCACCGTCCATTGCAAAGCTTTCGCTGCTGCCCGGCATCTGCGGCATTGGCGAGCCGATGGTCTTTGGCCTGCCGCTGGTACTGAACCCTGTGTTCGCCATTCCCTTTATCCTGAACTCCGGCATTGCAGCTGCTATCGGTCTGTTTGCCATTAAGATCGGCTTCATCTCCTGCAGCATCGTGGACGCACCGTTCGGTCTGCCACTGTTCATCAATGCTACCATTTCCTATGGCTGGCATGGTGCCATTGTGCAGCTGGTGATCCTGATCGTGGGCACCCTGACCTACATCCCGTTCGTGCTGATGTCCAACCGCATGGCGGAAAAAGAAGCACAGAAAGAGCAGTAAGCAAAGGAGAACGAAATGGGATTTCCGCAGAATTTTCTCTGGGGCGGTGCCACAGCAGCCAACCAGTATGAGGGTGGCTACGCGGAGGACGGAAAAGGCCTTGCAGTCGCGGATCTTATTACCGATGGCAACAAGGAACAGCCGCGCCGGATCTTCTACCGTTTCCCGGATGGACGTGAGGGAACGATCGGGCTGGGCGAATGCATCCCGGCGGGTGCACAGGGCATCCTGAAGGATGACTATTACTATCCCAGCCATGTGGCCACCGACTTCTACCACCACTACAAAGAAGACATTGCTCTGTTTGCAGAAATGGGTTTCAAGGTGCTGCGGCTCTCCATTTCCTGGACACGAATCTTCCCGAACGGAGACGACCAACAGCCCAACGAGGCAGGCCTTGCATTCTACGATAAAGTGTTTGACGAAATGCTGACTCATGGCATTGAGCCGCTGGTCACCATCCTGCACTTTGATATGCCGGTGCACCTAGCCACGGCCTATGGCGGCTGGGCAAACCGGAAGCTGATCGATTTCTATCTGCGCTATGCCAGCACAGTGTTCCAGCGTTACCGCAATAAGGTCAAATACTGGGTCACCGTGAACGAGGTGAACGTGCTGGGTGGTTACTGGACACTGGGCCTTTCCAACGATGCAGCATCGGAGGCCGGAAGCAAAAAATCGTATAATCAGGGCGAAACGCCGGATGCAGAGGCAGGGCTGAAATTCCAGGCACTGCATCATTTGATGGTAGCTTCGGCATTGGCAAACAAAGCGGCAAAGATCATCAACCCGGATTTCCAGATGGGCGCGATGCTGGCGCTGTCCGGCATTTATCCGGCCACCTGCCACCCGGAAGATGTGTTTGGAGCCTATGCGTTCCGGCGCAAGGCGCTGCTGTTTTCGGATGTATTGTTCCATGGTGAGTATCCCAACTATGCACAGTCGATTTTTGACGAATATGGCTTTACGTTAAAAATGGAGCAGGGGGATGCAGAAATTTTAAAAGCGTATCCCTCGGATTTCCTAGCCTTTTCCTATTACCGAACCACCGTGTTTGACCGCTTCTCGGCCAACACCACGACCACCGGCGGCCAGCAAGGCGCGCCCAACCCCTACCTGCAAACCACGGCATGGGGCTGGCCCATCGACCCGGACGGCTTGCGCTATGTGCTGAACGAGCTGTACGACCGTTACCAGAAGCCGCTGTTTATTGTAGAGAACGGCATGGGTGCAAAGGATACGGTCAATGCGGACGGTACCATTGAGGACGACTACCGCATCGACTACCTGCGCGGCCATATCCGTGCCATCAAGGAAGCCATTGAAAAGGACCATGTGCCGGTAATGGGCTATACGCCCTGGGGATGCATTGATATCGTTTCGGCAGGCACCGGCGAAATGGCAAAGCGCTATGGTATGATCTATGTGGATATGGACGACAAAGGCCATGGCACATTGAAGCGTTCCCGTAAAAAATCATTTTACTGGTATCAGCATGTGATTAAAACCAATGGAGAAGAACTGGATTGATTTTGAAGGATCAGCAATTTTGACAGCTATCCGAACTGCAATCAAAAACCTGAGAAGATAAAATCTTTCCAACGAGATAAAACAGTTCAAAAGCAAATCAAGCCCATCGCTTTCTGTAATGGAAGGCCGAGGGGCTTTTTGTGTAGCTTGAAAAATTACGAATGGATGAGTATAATAATAAGGAGAACGACACTTCAGCTTGAAAAGGGGTCTATATGGCAAGGTTTGTACCATTTATCATAAAAACAGACGGCAGTCAGAATATCAGTGTGAAAATCGTGCGCATGAAAAAGTCTGACGCGGTACAGACTGAAAAAAAAGAACCCGTCTGGCAAACAAGCTGGTTGTCAGATTATATTCAGGATGATGCCTTTGAAAAGTATGCCTTAAAGACGAGTGATGGCGAATTAGTTGCGCTGGCTGCATACGAAATATTGGAAAATGACGTGATGGTTCACATTACCTACATTGAGAGCCAGCCGGAAAGCAATCCGACAATTGTCGGGCATTCTAAAAAAGTATCAGGGCATTGGCCGGGTGTTGATTGCGTACGGAATCAAGCTGTCGATTGACCATGAATGCGGCGGGACGGTCACGTTCGAGGCAAAGGTTCCGGAGCTGGCAGAGCATTATGTCCGGGACTATGGAGCTTGTCCATTGCCGAGTTTTTGGCGGAGCACCGCGTTATGAACTCTCTGGTGAGGCAGCAATGAACATCTTTGTAACTTACTTGAAATGAGGTGTGTTTGATGAGTGCAAAAGAATATTTTCAGCGTGATGCAGAGCGTGATGCATTTTATCGCACATTTTATCAAATTTGCAGACGCTTTAATGTCACATGGTCAACAGCAACTCCGGAAGTCAGAGCTTTTATTGAAGAAGCTACTCGTGTGACCTATGAGCAGGAAAAGGCAAAGCGGAACGGAGTTTCTCTTAGTACAGTGAAGCCGTTCTTTTGGAGATACAGCGTGCTAAAAGAAAAAGCACACCGTTGCCGTGAACGCTCTGCAATTTTGGCTGCCGCTCAGGCTGCTATTAAAAACCCGAGAGCATAAGGACCTTATAGCGAATTATCGTTAAAAATCAAGCGTAAAAATAAGGCTCACCGTCAATTTTGGCGGTGGGCTTTATTTGTTCGCTCATGTATGAGATGAATTGCGTTTAACATAGAGCTGCTTCCCAG
>ENA-OQCD01000232-OQCD01000232.1-human-gut-metagenome-genome-assembly--contig:-NODE-232-length-15168-cov-2.557343_pt1 | contig 15168 bp, 17 predicted proteins | sample MGYA00242755_ERZ504571 | MGnify/ENA primary metagenome ERZ504571 (study PRJEB26092, sample SAMD00036274) | human gut metagenome | host: Homo sapiens | study: EMG produced TPA metagenomics assembly of...
GCCCATTCTCATTGTAGAAGTGTAAAAGTAGCAATCCATACAAGGAGACAATGAAGGGAAACCATAAGGCATACACGGCTACCTGTCATTCTCCATTTGCAGAAGTGTAGAAGTAACAATCCGTCAAAGGAGACAATGAAGGAAAACCATAAGGCATACACGGTTACATGCTCATTCTTCATTTGCAGATGTGTAGAAGTAGCAATCCATCAATGGAGACAAGGAAAAGAAACCATAAGACATACACGGTTACATGCCCATTCTTCATTTGCAGATGTGTATAAGTAGCAATCCGTTAATGGAGACAATGAAGGAAAGCCATAAGGCATATACGGTTCACAGCCCATTCTCCTTTTGTAGATGTGTAAAAGTAACAATCCATTAATGGAGACAATGAAGAAAAACAATAAGGTGTATACGGCTACCTGCCATTCTCCATTTGCAGAAGTGTAAAAATAACAATCCATTAATGGAGAATAGGGTATGGAAAGGGCAGATTTCCAGTACATACGTCTCCCTTATTCCTGAATTATGGGCGTAAGTCACATGATTCAGGAGAGACAGCCACCTTTTTTATGGGGAGAGCAGCCGGCAAATGCCTGATGGAAATGACCCGAAAATCACAGGAGAATAGCCGTACAATGGGCTGATACACAATCCTATTGGAGAATGTTGTCCCCATTAGGGGACAGCAAGTTTGTGTTTTCGTTTAAACGAAAACAGGACGTTTAACGGAGAATACACCGATAAACCGTTACTTATTTCAAGCTCCAGCGTCGCTTTTTACATATCTAACTATAATTCATTTGAAATCACAAAACAGATTGAACCGAATGTGGTTAGTTTGTCTGTTTATTTCATGTCCGAATCATTAGTATGCTATGTTGCAAAGTTCGTATTCATTATGAAAAAATCCGCTTACGAGAACAAGATATTCAGGTAATTTGCCATCCTTTCCCCAAAGAAGTTTTGATGTTAAAAAGTTCAGAAAGCGTTTTGGCTATGTCAAATCCGAAGGCTTCGAGTGACGGACGCACTTTTTTCCGGGTGTCGGCATGGTGTGCCGCAGTTACGCGTACACTCGTTATCTGAGCAGTGAAGACATTTACCTATATAGGCAAATGAACGCCCTCCATATTTCCGTTCCATATCCAATAATTCGTCTCTCGATTCGTATCCGTTCCGGTAAAATGAGTTTTTGTGTATATTCAATCGGAATATCTTTGTCTTCAGGGATTATCTTCGTTGCCATAAGATGTGCATACTTGTATTGTCGGAGAAACGATTCCGTATCAAAATCAAATGGAGGACACCCCCAACTTTTTACCGTAATTGGTACATTGTTTGCAAAGTTCAAGAAAATGTGGTTCGTCACGGAATTCGGCGATATATCCTTCAACAGTGATGTCTGAAGTAAAATTTTCTACAGTGTATATACTCATTGTTTCAAAATCATTGTACCGCATAAGGAGTCGAAACGGATGTTTTCATTTTGGAAAAGTCTGTCAATGTATCCGCTTTTCTGCATTTCAGACGCGGTCAAGCAACTTAAATTCGGGGTATCTAACAATGCTATCGAATCGCACATGGACAACGCGATGTCAAGTTCATGTGTCGAGAACATGATACATTTTTTCTCGTCGTGGACAAGCCTACGAAGCAACGCCACAAGTTCGTAGCGATTAGGCATGTCAAGAAAGGAAGTCGGTTCATCAAGGAGAATGATAGGAGTATCCTGTGCCAATGCACGAGCAATCATCACACGCTGCATTCGCCATCCGACATTTTATCCATCGTGCGGTTTGCATAAGCCTCCATTCCCACCGAAATGAGCGATTGCATGACTATCTCCTTATCTGTTTCTTGCATCCTACCTATCCAGTTGGTATAAGGAGCACGGCCTATGGCTACGACATCCTTGCACCGCAGGTTGGCGATGCGCGTGCGCTCGGTCGTGACGACAGCCAGCGTTTTTGCCATATCTTCGGTTTTCATGCAGGCGATGTCGTGCCCGTCGAGAATGATTTTTCCGGAATAACACCGGTTCAGACCGGCTATGGCGCGGAGCAACGTCGATTTTCCTGTCCCGTTTCTTCCGATAAGGGCTGTCAGTTGACCTTTTTTTTTATCGTGGCATTTTACCTCGTGGAGCAACGAGTTTTTCTTTGTACTATGAAATGACTGTAATTCTATCATGCGGTGATGGATTTGTTGCGTAAAACCACCCATACGACGATTGGGATTCCCAATAGAGCTGTAATGGCGTTGATCGGCAAGGTGAATATTTTAGAAATGATTGTCGCAAAGAAGCAATATCGATGCTCCCGAAAGAATTGTTCCGGGCAGAAGGACATGATGATCGCTATTTTGGAAAAGCATTCTTGTGACATGAGGCATAGCGAGACCTATGAAACCTATCGGACCGCAAAAAGCGGTTATCGTTCCGGCGAGCAGCGTTGTCGAGAGAAACAACAGGCTGCGTGAACGCCGAATATTCAGTCCCATTGTTACGGCATATTCCTCTCCGAACAGCAGGAGGTTAAGCGGTTTGATGGTCAGTACCGCCAACAGCAGTCCGGCAAACACCGATGGAACAAGAATCAGAAGTTGTCCGGAGGTGACGTCACCCAAAGCCCCCATCGTCCAAATGACAAAGGCTTTCAGCGATTCCTCTTTGCTGAGGTACTGCAATATCTGCACGACAGCACCTACGCCCGATGAGAACATCATGCCCAGAATCAGGATTACCATGATGTCTTTTATTCGCTGTCCGACGGCAGTTATCACGAGCAACACGACAGCCGCACCCACCCACGCTGCTCCGGCAATGCCTATTGATGAACCGATCCCGGCAAGTACCACAAGTGCCACACCGAGACTTGCACCGGAACTGATGCCAAGGACATAGGGACCGGCAAGAGGATTACGGAAGAGGGTCTGCATCTGAAGACCGCTGACCGATAAGGCAGCCCCGGCCAACAGTGCCACTATAGCTTTTATGAGGCGTATGTTGAGTACGATTTTTTCCGTGGCACGGGAACAATTTCCCCCGGTCAGTGCTGCCCATACATCGCGGATCGGAATGTTGACAGCTCCCACGGCCAAGTCCAGTAAAAAAAAGACCGACCGTGAGCGTAATCAATATGGAGAATAATATAGTCGAACGGGAACGCATCTATTTCAGTTGCTTGTAATACACACACTCTTCCTGCACCAGTTCAGGATGGAATATCTTCACGAGGTCGCGGAGCACGATGTCAGGATTCACGACGGCAGACTCGTAATAGTCGTTACCCCCGGCTGTGTTGGTACGGGCGTTGTTGTTATACACCTCTCCATTTTTGAAACATCGGGTATCGGTGAATTTCGGACATGATGCCTTCAAGTCGTCAAGGGAGTTCGCCATTCCCACGTTCAGCCACATGTCCGCATCCGACGCGAGCAGATATGCTTCTTCTAAGTCAATGGGGATAGAAGCGTTTCCCGTGTTCTTCTGGTAGATATAGCGGCCTCCCGCATCAGTAATCAAGCGGGCTACATAACTTTGGGTTGAAGGCATGAACCACGAGTCGCCATAGGGAACATTAAGCATAACCGAAGGAGTGCCGAGGGTACTGTCGGCCACTTTCTTTTTCAAGGCGTTGTATCTGACCGGGATTGCGGCAAAGGCTTTTTCACCCTTCTCACGTTTTTCCTGTGACTTCTGAAAGCACTACCATCCATTCGGCCTTGCCGAGAGGCGACTCTTCAAGATAATCGCCGACATACATGAACGGTATGTCGAGTTCTTCGAGTTTGCTTTCCATTGCGCTTGCGCCGTTCACCCCATAGAGCAGAACGAGGTCGGGATCGAGCGAGAGCAGCAACTCGTAGTTGATGTTCCCTTCATAGCCGACATCGCCAATACTGTCGCGGCGGGCTTGGATGTCTGGGTTGGAAATGTAGTCGATTCCCGAAACGCCGGTTATACACCGGACTTCACCGATTGCGTCAAGCATGGCGATATGAGTGGAAGACATCGCCACGATACGTTTGGCGTCTCCTTTGAGTACCTGTCCTGCAAACCCTTCGGGAACCTCTTCACCGTTGCGGACGATAAACAGCCATGTGGTTACACTGTCCGCTCCCTGCCAGGGATTCCTGACGGTTATCAGTACGCTTTCCTTCCCGCCCGCCCCTTTGATGTCGAAGCCGGAGGCATATTCGGGAGCATAAAGCAGCAGGTTGAAATCATTGATTTTTGAGCTTTTGTTGTGGCAGCCTGTAAATGCCAGAGAAAGCAACAAAATCAGGCTTAAATTCTTTAATGCGTTCATATTGATGCAGATTATCGTTTACTATTTTTGTTTTTTCCGAACTTGGGTGTTATGCCGATGAATATCTCGAAATTGATGCCCGGCATGGGACGGGACAATACGGAAAGGTATTCTTCATCGAACAGGTTGTTGATGCTGCCCTTTAGCGACAGATCGGCCCATCGGAAAGAGAGCTGTTTTTCCAGTGTCACGTTATTCATGAAGTAAGGGGGCAGATAGCCCGTCAGGGTATAGTCATTACTCGACATGGTATAACGCTGGCTGTAATAACACCATTTGTAAAGCAGGCTCCATGTCCGCCATGACAGACGTCCGGTCACCGTTGCGGAAAACTCCGGCACGTATGGCAACTGTTTGCCGACGGATTGGTCTGCCGGACTCATCGGTTCGCTCTCGTTGATCGAGGGAGTCCACGAGAAAGTTCCGTTCATATCCAGTTTCCAGTCCTTTCCGAGCATTATATCAAGGTGGGCGTTGGTCTCTGCCCCGTAAGCATGTACCTTTTTGAGGTTTCTGGGGGAGAAGAATCCCCTTGGTTGTGGGTAGCCAGATGATCCAGTCGTCGATGTGCGAATCGAACCAGTTGATACCACCGCTCAAAGCATATACATTTTTCTTTCCCCACCGAGAACGACAACCCCACGTCGTATGTGAAGCCGTGCTCGCTTTTCAGGTCGGGATTACCGCCCGGCAGAAAATAGAGGTCGTTCAGCGTGGGAAAACGGTAGTTCCGGGAGATGGATGCTTTCGCCACGATATTGCCTTTTTTCGACAGTACCCCGTCGATGAAGAAAGCCGGGATAACCGGGGCCCATTCCGTACCGAACATATCCTCGCGAAGGACAAGCGAGGCGCAAATGATCGACAGGCCGCCATTTCGCAGAAACGGAACCGGAAAACTCGACACGTCCCTTGTCATACCCGACAACAGCCTTGTTACCTTCCTGCGAGATGATATTTTTGTCCGCGCTTTCCACCAAATGCTGGTGTACGGAAACACCGGCCGTGAACAGCCATTTCTCTGAAGGAGCATAATCCCCGTCCGCACTTCCGTAGAACGTGTTAATCTTACTGCGTGAGCGGGTCATCGAAGCCATTTCGCCGTTTCCCTTGTCCCGCTTGTAATCATAGGCCATCCATGTGTGTATATAGCCGCCTTTTACACCGACCTTCCATTTCTCCCGCACGCGATCCCACGAGAGGACGCCGCGAAACGTCTGCTCCCTTTGGCGGTTCTCGAAGTCCATGTCGTTCCCGTAATCCGTGCTGAGCATCGCCAGTTCCCGGTTGGAATTGATATACCAGGCGTTTAGCCCGAACTTGTCGCCTTCGCCCGTGTTATAATAAATTTCCTGCAAGACGTGCAGATCCTTATAAGCCCCGCTGCGGTTGCGTTCCGTCGGGTAATAGGAACCGATGATGTTCTTGTCCTCGTCATAGATGTTTTCCTTCTTGTCCCGGTTTCGGTATTTGTAGTCGTTGGGGGAAGAGGAATACACCACACGGGTGGAGGACTGCCAGTGTTTGTCACCGTAGGTCAGGCGGAGAAACTCGTCGAACGTGCTGAACGACCCCACTCCCTGCACGTACTGCAACCCGAACCCTTCATGGTTGGCCGGAGAAGTGGAGAGCCTGACCAGACCACCCAAGCCGCCGCCCGTTTCGTTTACCGATGACGTTCCGTGCAGCAGCGAGGCATCATCGATAAAGTAAGAAGGGATGGTGGAAAAATCCGTCATGCCCAGCATCGGGTTGTTAATGCGCATACCATTCCACGTCACTTGGGTATGCGAGGGAGAGGTACCCCGGAAACCACGGTGGATAACGTGGCGCGTCCGTAGTTCTTGACAAAAACGGATGAGTTGAATGTCAGCACATCGGCCATAGACAAGGCGATGTTCTCTTTCATGGCGATGGAATCGAAACGGGTTCGTTGCACGCTATATCCTTCATAGGTCGTTTGCCCACCACCGTAACCTCCGGAATACGTAGTACCCTTTTGGTAATGCTGACGGAATTTTTCTGCTGGGCGGCAAGCAGAAAGGGCAGGCTTACCCCCACGAACAATAGAATAAGATGTCTTTTCATTTTTGTCCTCCTTCCTCGTTATTTCCAGCAGAAAGCTCCCGGAATGATTCCCACGTAAAATTCATCGATCAGCTTGCCTTGCGGCGAATAGCGATACACGATACCTTGTTGCTGGTAATCAATAGCGTCGGCCACATATACCTCCCCGTTGTTGGGATTGACCGTAAGGCCGTAGTATTTGGTGTCCCGAAACTCCAGAAAAGGCCGGACGGGAACACGGTCGGCTTCCACCGGCATTCGCCAAATATCGTTGTTGATCCAGTAAAGTATATCCCGTGTACCGTTGAGCTGGACTTCCGAAGGCCAGTCGCCCAGCTTAAACTTGAACTGTTTCTCTACGGTGAAAGTCTCGGCGTCTATACGATAGAGAGACGGTGCCTCGTAACCGTATGGGCTGCCCTCGTAACCGCCATCCGTGATGGTCCACATCTTGTTGTATTTGTCCATGACCAGCGAAGTAGGTTGTATGCCGATGGTCAGTTCGTCCACGACCTTGTCCGTCTCCGTGTCGATTTTCAGGATGCGGTTCTGGTACGACCAGCAGTTCACATAGACGTACTTGCCGTATTGTACCATTTGTTCGGTGGAACCCGATTCCATGTCCATGTCTGGACATTCGATATAGCCGGTAATCTCGTATGTCTTGGGGTTGATGATGAAGATACGGTAGTCCCATATCTGCGTCACATAGGCTTTCTCATCCGACAGAAAATGGATATACCGGGGTGAGGTGAAACCTGTGATACGGCCCACTTCCTTGAAAGTATTGATGTCGATGGCGAAAAATCACATGCGAGTTGTTCACCACGATCCAGCCTATACCGTCCCGGATAACCATAGACTGGGCCACATCGCCCAACTTGAACCCGTTGGCACGGTAAAACACTTCATTCTCCACTTCGCACGTGGCGGGATCGTAGTAGGAAAGCGTGGCATTGCTGTACTGGAAATTCCCCTCGTTGGTAATGAAAAGACCAGAGGCCGATACAGAGAAATCTTCCATCTCTCCGTAATCCCATTTCATGCAACTGCCGAAAACTGGCAGGCAGAAAAGAAAAAAGGCAAAATCCGTTGTATTGTTCTGTCATTGTCATTCGGATAAAAAAGAGTACCCGAATCATTACGGGTACTCTGGTTAAGGTATAAGGTTTAATCCTGCTGCGTATATTGTTTGTCCTTCATATTTTGGAAGGTTGGGTTATACCCACATTTCGTCACGCTCCAACTTTCCCCCGTAATCATTCCGTTTTCTATAAACTTGCCGAAGAAAGTGTAGTCGGTAAATTTCGTCAAACCGTCAAAAACAACCCCATGCAAGGTCTCCAACTTCTCCATGGAAAGTGTTTCCTGAGAAAGAGAAGTCGCACTTTTTTATCTGTAGCGTACCATCTATAGTCTGTAATTTATCACAAGTAATGCCTGTTGCTTTATTAACGAACAACCCTTCACCTCCTACGTGAAGCAATTCCGGAATATCCAGCGATTTACTTTGTAAAGATATTGCTAACGAACCCTCTCCCTCTTTATAATATACAGGAGAAGCTGAACAACAAACTTTGGATAGTAAGGGCAAGTTACAACTGGTAAAATTTCCAGATAAATAGAACTGTCCTCCCACTTCTTTCAAGACTGGCATTGTGATTGAAGCAAACATGGGTATTTGGATATATCCATATCCATCTATGATTTCCAAGTCGGGAAATTTGGCATGCTTCGCATTTGGCCTGTCACATTTAGATTTCCATATACATGTTGAATTGTCGATATGGTATAATCGATATTGTTGGTGGTTGGCTTACAAGTGAAGTCTTTGATATTCTTGAACGTGATTTCAGGGAACTTATTATTCGTGAGACTGGTGATGACAAAATTTACATTTGACAAATCTTCGGCTGTTTCAATTTTGGAGAGCTGCACCTTGTTTATAATTTCAATCTGGGGCGCTGTTTCTCCGAAGGTTTCAAATCGGGCGTTCGGCAACAGCAGTGTTCCGCTCACATCTTCAAGATAATCCAGCGTGATGCTTCCAAGTGTGGTGATCTTGCTCCAGTCGGGAAGTTGTTTGAGTGCCGTGAAATTCTTTATCTTTATCTGTCCCTTTATCGTTGTCAGTTTGTCCATTCCACCGAAAGCCTGAAGCACGTCATTTCGTTGGGGAACAAAACTACCGGTAGGAGGAGCTTCCATATTGGCTTCCATAATAATACTTCCGTTTACTGTTTCGATTTCCGGAAGGTTGATGGTTTCCAACATCACGGGGACGGTATGGAAATCAAGGCCACCGGTCTCTTTCAGCTTAAGGAAGCTCATGGAAGTCAGCTTGGCAAGATTGTTTACGGACAAGACCCCTCCGACACTTGTCAGTTCCGGTATTTCCAAAGACGCAATCGAACCGGCTGCTGTGTTCTCTTCATTGAGTCCTTGAAGATTCAGATCCTGACCTACAGTAGTCAGAACCGGAAACTCAAAACTCTGTAACGACGACGCATTGAACATCACGCTTCCTTCAATAGTTGCCAGTTTCTCGAATAGGACATACGTCACTTGGTCGTTATATACCGATATGTCTCCGGAGAGCGTTTCCAATGCTTTCATGGAAATCATGTGAAGTTCCGTAGCTTTCGAGGCGACATCGGCCGAACCTACCTGCAAACCTCCGGCCGAAACGATATTTTCCAACCCTGTCAAGTCTGCACCGTTGTAACTGTTACGAATGACAATGTTGCCAGTAACCTCTTTCAAAGATGCCAATGCAGATATGTCAGTGATTTTTTCTGCCTCTTCCGCATCAGAGCCGATAATCAGGTTCCCTTTGACAACGGTTGTTTTGGTTGCGGCAAAAGAAGCTACCTCCTCGGTGGTCTTCAACTCCACATCTCCGTCAGATTCTATCTCGCTTTTCACGACCTTATAGGTATATTCGCGGGCATCTCCGTTATAGGATGTCACCCGGAAGGTTCGTTCGTTATCCCAGTCCGTTACCGTTTCAGGATCAGGTATGATTGTTGCAGAAGTTGTGTACTTGAATTCCACTTCGGCATTGTTCAGCGATACCGTATAGGGAACGGTTATTGTTACTGTATTGTCCGCAATGTCGGCCGTGTACGATTTCCCGTCCACGGTCATTACAACTGACGTGATGAAATTCTCATCTGCATCTTCAGGTATAATTTCATCGTTTTTGTCACACGCACCCAAAAAGAACAAGGATAGGAGCATGGGAAGAAAATAATTTTTCATACTTGCAATTTTTATTATTTGGTTAAATCCTCAAAAGAAAATACTTCCGTTGAAACTTCGCCCAGCCAGCCGCTTTTGGCCAAGACACCGCATTGTACTTTGATAAAGTCAATATATTGCAGATTGGCTTCCGTTCCATCGGCATGGATGGCATTGGAAATTTTGAAACCGTTCCTTTGACCGCTTCCATCCACCGTACTGCCGCCTTCTATCTGGTCGTTTCCGAAATTATCCACGTACCCCCAGTCATAACTCTGATTATCCCAATAACCGGTTTGTGAATCTTGGGTGTTGCGGGCGGCCAGACAAGTGCCTGTCAGGGTGTAACTGTTTTCCGAAATCCAAGCCGGATAATAATAGTCCTGCGTATGATAAGCGGACAGATAGTCTACCCAACCGTTTCTACCATCGGAACTGATCCATTGGACATCCATTTTTTTGCCTTCCGGACGGTAATAAGTCACTTCAAAGTTCTGTATTGTTTCTTCCTTGCCTGCTTCAGATCCTTTCAGTTCGTACCACTCGTCATCCGGCAATCCGTTTCCGTTTATATCTTGCATGACCCATACGATACCCGGTTCGAACTGCCGTCAAAAGGCGTTCCCCTGAACACAGAAATCATATTGGTTACCCGAATTGGGAATACTGTGGTCGAAGCCGACGATGATATAACCCCCGAAAGAACCTAAAGAGACGTGCAGTTTGTCTTTCAAACGCTGTGTTGCCCATGCGACAGCCGCTTCAGGGGATGTTTTCGTTGCCGGTCATACCACCTATCGTGCTCGTCTCGTTGATAAATTGGCCGGGAGCTGGGGTATATTCATAGACTTTATTCCAGAGCTTGGAACTTCCCGAAGCCCGGAAGCCGTCTTGTTCCTTTTTGTCCACACAAACGACTTTTACGGTGGCAGTGACAGCCGTTTTCCCTTTGTCGATATTCCTGCTTATTTTTTCCGTCGGTGTGTCTTCCGACACAGTACAGGAGACGGTGTATTCTCCGGGTGCGGACGGCGTGAACTTGAACATGCGTTCCACTTCTCCTTCCATGACCTGACCGTCCACACTCCACTCAAAACGGGGATTGTCGAAATACTCCAACAACGGACGCAGGAAAACAGGACGGTCGGCAAAAGTGTACCTGTCCGTGGATGTTTGCAGGTAAGACGGGGTCGGGAATTTGACAACGTAGGGCATCGTTTCCACGACCTCTACGCTTACGTCTTTCGTTGTTGTCCCATCTATATTGGAAGCGTTGATTGTCACCGTATAAACACCGAGTTCTTTTTCATTGAAAGTATAAGTATTCTCGGTGGAAACGATTTTTCCTTCCCGTACCCATTCGATTTTGAACCCTTCGACATCCGAATGCTGAATATCGGGAGTAAATGTGTAATCGGTATTCCGGACGACTTTTAGCCCCTGCGAAGGTAGTGCCAGTGAGATGACCGGAGGGGTGAGTTCTTTCACTTCTACTTTCAGTTCCTCTTCGGCATAGCTTCCGCATTGTCTACTCTTAGTTTGACATAAAAAATCCCCGCATTCATTCCATGTACGTTGAAGAGACGGACCCGAAGAAACCAGCGTACCGTCTATCGTCCAAGCAAAAAGAGCATCTTCAACATTCTGGTATGTCGGGGCGATAGTCAATTCGTGATCGACCTTGACCGTGTAAATACCGGTCTCGCTGTCAAGTTCTATTATAGGTTGTCCTCCTACTTCTTCGGTAATGACTTCATCCTTGTTGCAGGAGGTGAACAGCATACAGGCAGAAATAATAAAATAGTGAAAACGATGCATGATGTGTGGATTTTAGAAAAATAACAGTGATACCCCCGACAGAAGGGATATCCCTGTATTCTTTTTATTGTATGGTGATATCATCGATACAGATATAAGCCGGAGTATTCAAACCGTATGCTCCCGAATCCGAACCCTCGAAGTTGAAATTTTCACACTTTGCACCCCTTCGGCATTGATTTCCCAATAATCCCATGTCGTGATAGGATCAACCTGTTGTTGGCCGTTACGATAATCGGCTAAAAGACGTTTGTAAGTGCGGATCAGACCGCCATTCGCATCATAACATTCCAGATTCACTTGGAAATACCCTTTCATCTCTTTCAGAGGAGTCGCTACCCCCGTAGAACCGAACTGATTACCATAAGTAATGACACCATAAGTGTATGAGGTGTTGCAGATCCACAGGCCGACCAATTTCCGGGGAACATTGAAATAAAATTCCGGTTTAGCCATCCATGCCTGATTGTAAGCATCCACATATCCGTAAACGACACCGAAATTGGAACCGCTGTGCCCGGCTTCCTTATTCTGTCCTTCCGCTTCCACCGCAGTGTTATAGACAGAACATTGGTTTAGATAAGAATACCACCAGTCTCCGGTATTTCCCGACTGATTGGAGCGGATGTTCCAGTTGGAAAGTGCGATGCCGCCGCTGGAATACTCTGTGCTTCCACCTACAGTATTAAACATTGAAAGGAAGAGATATTCTTCCGGAGTATTGTCGTAAATGGTGGTTACTTGAGGATACCCTTGGTACGAATAAAGATTTTCTCCGGCCGAGGTAGGTCCTGCTAACATGCCGGAATCGAAATCGTCGAAAGTGATAGTCAAGGTACCGTCCGGATTTGTCACAGCACGGGTTTGCGGAGTTCCGGAATAAACCGGTTCCATCAAAAAGTCATCGTCCGAGCTACAGCCGGAGAACAAGGCGGTTGCGGTAAATAGACAGGCACCTGCCAGAAAGCGTAATTTTCTTTTCAAAGGTCACTCGTTTTAATGTAAAACATATTATTAACAAACACAAAAAATTCCCGTTCGTGCGGACTTACACGAACGGGAATATGTCTGTCTTCAAATATTGAATGGCCGATGAGCTATTCCTTATTTGATTACGACCTGTATATCCCGCAGGTGTAAATCTCATTCCGGTCATGGCAGGTCTTCTGACTCGTCCCGGTCATCGTGCCTTCCCGGTATTACACCAGTGGCAAAAGTTCGATGTCCGTTTTTGTGGACTCACAGCAGCGGGTACTGTCCCGGATTTTTACCGGGTTCCCTTTTCATTCGGAAGGCGTAAACCTCCCGAAACCATTTCCCGACTGCAAAATTATCTATATTACATATCAATTCCAAATAATTCATAATATTTATAATAAAACACACAAAGCATGACAACCGTACTGTTTTAATTAGAGCATTCAAGTTTACGACAAACGAAGACGGTAATTATCATACACAATATCCATAAACCAACAAAACAGCTTGCCATTTTCCATAACAATGCGTTCTGGAATAGATAACTGTTAGCTGCAATTATGCAAGCAAAAAAAGCAGACAGAATAATGACTATTAATATCATGCACCAGAAATTAATCCTATAAATTTATGGAAAACAAGTAAGGGAATGGAAGTTCCGTTGCCGCATGGATGCAGGTGAAGGACCTTCTCTTTTAACGTTGGATACGCCAATGCACGCCAACGGAAGACTCTGATATTATCTGTTTGGAAAGGATATAGGATGTGCGTTACTTTGTCGCATATTCAGAATCTTAAAAAGAATTTTAGTATGGAACTGACAATTATTGAAACAAGCGCGTATTAGGAGTTGAGAAAGCTGGTCAGCACGCTGGTCGTACAGATGGGCGACTTCCAGAAAAAGATTGCCCCGCCTGCGCCGGACAAGTGAATGGATGCGCAGGACGTATGTGATGGACTTATGCCCAAACACTTTCTGAAGAGTTTCCAGCAGCATCCCCTTGAGTATGGCCAGAACGGCAAATGCGTGGCGTCCGATGTGCGGGGTGACCTCGCCCCGGAGTTGCATTTCCTGCCTATGATTCCAAGACTGAGCCGCATGGCATTGTATTCACCTACCGGAAAGACACATTCGGGGAGTCTTTCTTTTCATCCGTACCCCTATATTTTTCAATCAGTTCGATAGCAATGGGCAATAATTTTACGACATACGCCACTCCCGTTTTTATACGGTTGCCCATCAGCCATGTACCGCCGTCGGAGTCGGTATGGATATTATCGTATGTTATGGCTTTCAAGTCCACATAGGAAAGACCGGTGAAGCACATGAACAGGAACATGTCGCGCATGGCACGCTGGCGTTTGTATCTCGGTTCTATATGGATTATCCTTTGCAGTTCCTCTTCGGAAAGGAAAGAACGCCTCTTGTATTCGGGCATACACTCGAATGATGCGAACGGATGAACCCGTATCCAGCCTTTTTCCTGCGCGATATACATCAGCCACTTCAAGGTATTGACACGCCCGAAGACAGTGGAGTTTGCCAAAGCGCATGTACCGAGCATCCAGTTGTAGTAATCCTCGATGAATGATTTCTCAAGTTCTTCGATGACAATATCCTCTGCATTCTTCTTGCTTTTCATGAAAAGCAGGAGACTCTTGTAATCGGCAACCAGACCGCAGTAGGTGCTTTCGGCTTTCTCTATGCCGATTTTCTTTTTATACGGTTCCAGCTGTTCCCTGAAAAGGTTCATAAGGGTGTGGCATTCCTCTGAGAAGCCGACATAGCGGTTATAGACTTTCTTGGCTGTAACAAAACTGTCGTGGTCGCAGATGTACTGGTAGTGCCTGGTGATTTGCGCCTTGATATTGTCAAGCTCCTGATTGAGTGTACGGGCCTCCTCGGACTTGCCTTTGGCCCGGTTGGTTTTGACGTCCCACAAAGCGAGGGACACTTCTTTCTTACAACTGAAACCGGCTTGGGTTCCATTGATGGTGATACGGCCCATAATCGGTGTCTTTCCGTTTTTTACAGACTGTTTATTCTCAAAACACTTAGCTATACATGGTCTGCGATAAGCTAAGAGAGATTCCCCTTACACAAAAGCATGGCATCTCCTTGTCGTATCTCGCCTTTATACTTTTATGTATAGTAGTCTACCGGATCGAATGAACAAGACCTATCCCATACATAAACCAATTTAGACTGCTATGTTTATTTTTGAGGAAGAAGATGGAATGAGACCAGATACCCTCTTTAAGGCTGACTGTAAGTCGATTAAATGTAGAAAAAGATTGCTTTTGTCACAAGTAAAGTGTATATTTGCATTGAAAGAATCGTTCTTTGACAGAGGCAAAAGAAAACAGAATATTGTAATTCGCTCGTTTCTAAATCGTTACCTGATATTAATTAAACAGAAATAACTGTTTAATTTTCAATTAGATAGAGATTGTATGATGTTTCGATTTGTTGCACGGGTTCGACTATACGGCCTTTTTTCGGCAAATCCGATCTGGAACGGGCCAAAGCGATCAGCGGAGGAGTCGATTTTTCTGCAAGCTCCCGAACGCGAGGAGCCGAAGAAGCTGTTTATCAAGGAGGCGCTGCTGTTGCGGCAGGCGTTGTCGCTCTGTCAGAGTTTGTTGAACTACGAGCAGCGTCTCGAAGCGGCCTATTTCGAAGCTGTGCGCACGCTGTTGACGCGCATCGAAGGCAAGGGCAAAATGTCGCTGCGCGAAATCAACGCAC
>ENA-OQCD01000233-OQCD01000233.1-human-gut-metagenome-genome-assembly--contig:-NODE-233-length-15127-cov-1.532533_pt1 | contig 15127 bp, 24 predicted proteins | sample MGYA00242755_ERZ504571 | MGnify/ENA primary metagenome ERZ504571 (study PRJEB26092, sample SAMD00036274) | human gut metagenome | host: Homo sapiens | study: EMG produced TPA metagenomics assembly of...
ATCTCCTTTGGAGGTTCTATGTCCTTGCGGGAATGCGGCGTGATGGAGCTGCTGAGAAGCGGAAGCTATCCGAAGCTGATGGACCGGGATCAGAAGGGCCTGACCAGAGAACAGGTTCAGGAAATTTTATAGAAAGTCCTTTTTCGCCGACGTATACCTGATGAGCTCCAACGCGGTAACGGAGAGCGGCGTCCTTTTATAACGTGGACGGCAACGGAAACCGGGTCGCGGCCTTGACCTTCGGACCGAAAAGCGTCATTGTGGTGATGGGCTACAATAAAAATCTCAAGGACTTAGACGAAGCGGTTCGCAGGGTGAAAACCGTCTCCGCGCCGGCTAATGTGGTAAGGCTGAATTGTGAAACCTACTGCAGGCATACGGGGGTCTGCGTCTCCCTTTCCAAGGAGCATCCGGAAATGGCGGATGGCTGCCGTAACAGCGACAGAGTGTGCGCGACCTATGTAGTCAGCGGACAGCAGCGGGTCAAGAACCGGATTAAGGTGATTTTAGTGGGAGAAGAGTTAGGGTACTAAAAACGGCGGTTCCTGGGAAAAATTGTACTATTGAGAGATTTGAGAGAAGCGAAAGAAAAACAAAACGGACGCGAGGAAAATTCCTCCGGCGTCCGTTTTGTTTTTGCGGGGCCCCGCGGCATGGCGCGGGGAAATAGATTTTTTCCTATCAGGTATCGCCAAGCGGTTCTTATTTAGCTCTGTATGGTAATACCTTCCAGGCACATGCGGATGCAGTCCTGAGGACAGACCTCGACGCACTTTCCGCAGGCCGTGCACTTTGCCGGGTCAACCGAGGCTTTGAATTGATTGACCGTAACAGCGCCGGATTCACAGGCCTTCACGCATTTCATACAGCCGATGCAGCCCACCTTGCAAAGCTTGCGGGTAACGCCGCCCTTATCGCAGTTGGAACACCGTACCACGGCCTGAGGCTTTAGGGGCACGAAAGAAATCAAATGCTTAGGACAGGCCTGTACGCACTTGGAACAGCCCTTGCAGCGATTGGGATCAATGCTGGCGACACCGTTGCAGACCTTGATAGCGTCGTACTCACACACGGCGGCGCAGTCGCCCAGCCCCATGCATCCGAAGGAGCAGGAGGAGATACCGCCGTAAAGCTGGACAGCGGCGGCGCAGGAGCCGATCCCCTGGTATTTCATCGGTCGGTGGTGTTGTCGTGGGAACCCATGCAGTGGACCAGAGCGGTTTTATATTCTACCTCGCCGGCGGCGACGCCGAGAAGCTCGGCGGTAGCCGCGGCCACCGCGGCGCCGCCCGGGGAGCATAAGCCTACGGGAGCCTCGCCGCTGGATAACGCCTTGGCGTAGCCGGCGCAGCCGGAGTACCCGCAGCGCCGCAGTTGGCGCCGGGGAGGATTTCCTCAATCGCCTCGGCCTTTTCATCCTTAGGCACCGCCATCACGATGGAGGCGATTGCCGGACCTAAGCCGCACAGCAGGCCGATGCCCGCCACAATCAAAACCGGAAGCAGTATTTCATTCATTCCATCCACTTCCTTTCCTTAACCTAACAGTCCATCCACCAAACCCTGGAAGCCGAGGAAGGATACGGCGACCAGAGAGGCGGCGACTAATGTGATGGGCAGGCCCTTCATAGTTTCGGGAATATCGCATGCCTCCATTTTCTGGCGGACGCGGCAAAATCACCATCGCCACCAGGAAGCCGATTCCGGAACCGAAAGCGTTTACCAGGGATTGCAGATACCCGAAGGTAGGATCTGCGGCGCCCTTTTCCAGCACCAGCATGGTAACGCCGAGCACGGCGCAGTTGGTGGTGATCAAAGGCAGATAAATACCCAGGGCGTTATAAAGGGAAGGAATATATTTTCTCAGTACGATTTCCACCAGCTGGACCAGAGCGGCGATAATCAGGATAAAGACAATCGTCTGCAAATAAGCCAGGTCGTTGGGGACCAGCAGGTAGGTGTAAATCGGCCAGGTGACGGCGGTGGCCAGCACCATGACGAAGGTGACCGCCACACTCATGCCTACGGCGGTGTTGACCTTTTTGGAAACGCCGAGGAAGGGACAGATGCCTAAAAACTTGCTGAGGATGTAGTTTTCCGTCAGAATGGAAGCCAGGAAAATGGCGACTAACCCTTGAATCATTTGTCACAGGCCTCCTTTTCTTGCAGCTTGGAGCAGGTGCCGTTCATGGGGCAGGCGGCGCAGCCGATCTCCTCCGGCTTTTCTTGCTGCCGGAAAGCTTGTTTGCCAAAGCAATCAGCATTCCGAACACAAAGAAGCCGCCGGGAGGCAGGATAAATACGATAATGGGGTCAATGACTCCCTGGAAAATCGGTACGCCGAACACGGCGCCGGTACCAAAAAAACTCGCGGATAATTCCCATGGCCAGCATGGCGGCGGTAAAGCCACACCCATCGCCCCAAGCCGTCCAAGACAGAGGGAAGAACACTGTGCTTGCTGGCGTACATTTCCGCCCGGCCCCAGAATAATGCAGTTTACCCACTGATCAGGGGAAGATAAAATGCCCAGCGCTTGTCAATATCCGGGGCATATGCCTTCACCAGCATCTGCACCAGGTGACGAACCCGGCGATAATGGTGATGTAAGCGGGAATGCGGACCTTATCCGGAATAATTTTTTCTTAAAAGGGAAAATTACGGCGTTGGAGCAGACCAGCACGATGGTGGCGGCAATGCCCATGCCGATGGCGTTGCTGGCCGCCGTAGTGACAGCCAGGGTGGGGCAGGTGCCGAGCACCAGGCAGAGCACGGGGTTTTCCTTGATGATGCCCTTGGTAAATTCACGGACTAAGTTCATTTTCGCCATTTTAATTTCCCCCTTTCTCAAGCGTTTGATATTTTCCACCGCCAGGTGACCGCGTCGGTGACGGCCTGGCTGGTAATGGTGCGCCGGTCATAGCCTGAATCTGGCCGTCGGCGGCGCCGCCGGATTTAATGACCTCAAAGCCGCTCTCCGGAACTGCCTGCTGGTATTGTCCCGTAAAGCTTTCCTTAGTGGCGTTGGCGCCGAGGCCGGGGGTTTCATTCTGAGAAAGAAGCACCACGCCGGAAACACTGCCGTCGGCGGTGATGCCGGTCATAACCTCAATGGTGCCGCCGTAGCCCTTCGCCTCTGTAGTGATGACATAGCCCGCCAATTGTCCGGAGCCATCCAGACCCTTTACCGTGTCCTCGTCCACTTCTTCGAGCTGGCGGCGTTGGGCAGGACTACCTTTTGGGAATCCTCGGCGGTCTGGACAGCCAGCGCGGCGATCCGGTCTGCGGTGAGCATGTTGACCCCCGCCAGCAGGGCGGTGACGATCAGGCAGATCAGAAACAGGGAAACAGCGGGCTTTAAAACCGCCTTAGGATTTAGCTTTGCCACGGCGCTTTCCCTCCTCTCCAAACGGCTTCGGCCGGGTCAGGTTTTCAATATGGGGAACCAATATGTTCATCAGGATAATCGAGAACGAAAACGCCCTCCGGCAGCGCGCCGAATACCCGGATCAGCACGGTAATAATGCCGCAGCCGATTCCAAACACAATTCTTCCCTTGGTGCTCAAGGGGGAGGTGGTATAGTCGGTAGCCATGAAAATGCGCCCAGCATGAGTCCGCCGGAAAGGATCTGAAATACAGGATCTTCTCCCAGAATCCAGGTAAAGACGAACACGGTGCCGATAAAGCACAGGGGAATCACCGGCTTGATGACCCGGCGGGCCACCAAATAGACGCCGCCCAGCAGAAGGGCGCATACGCAGGTCTCACCCAGGCAGCCGGCCCGCAGCCCTAAAAACAAATCTATGTAGGAGGGAACCGCTTCTCCGGCGGCGTTCTGCGCCAAGGGAGATGCGGTAGTGAGAGCGTCGCTGGAGGATTGGAGATAGTAAAAGGCTTGTTCCAGGTGCTCATAGAGGTGGGGAAGGAAACCATCATCACGATGCGGGCGGTCAGAGCGGGGTTGACAAAATTCTGGCCGATGCCGCCGAACATCTGCTTCACCACCACGATTGCCACGACAGCGCCGAAAAAACACCATCACAAGGGAGTGCTTACCGGCAGGTTAAAGGCTAACAGAATACCGGTGACCACGCGCTCAGATCGGTGACTGTGTTGTCCCTCTTCATCACCTTGCGGCAGATGTATTCCAGCACTACGCAGGAAAGCACGGAAACCGCCATTACGATCAAAAGACTGATACCCCGAAAATAATGCCGGAGGCCAGAACCGCCGGGATCAGGGCGATGATTACGTCGCCCATCAGCTTTCGGGTGGTGTCCCCCTGGCGTAAATGGGGGGGAGGGAGAAACGTATAATTTATCTGTCACAGCGCTCACCTCTTTCCAGCGTTCTTGACCAGGGCCTTGCCCAGTCGGATATTCTGTACGATCTGCCGGCCCGCCGGACAATTATAAGCGCAGGTGCCGCATTCCATGCAGGTCATCACGCCGAGCTTCTGAAGCTGGTCGATATCCTTGGTGGTGACCGCGCGGGAGATCTCAGGGGCATCAGATGGCATGGGACAGCCCTCTACGCACCGGCCGCAGTGGATGCAGGCGGTGGGAGCGGGCAGAACCGCATCCTGCTCCTGAAAGGCCAGAATCGCATTATTCTGCTTCAGAACCGGCAAGGCGTCGCTGTCCAGGGCCAGTCCCATCATGGGGCCGCCCATCAGAATTTTAGCCGGGTCTCCCCGGTAGCCGCCGCAGAACTCAATGACCTTCTCAATGGGCGTACCCAGGGGGACAATCACGTTTTCGGCTCCATGACCGCGGAGCCGTCAACCGTAATGCGCTTGGAGACCAAGGGCATCCCGGTTTTGAGATATCTTGACAAAAAGGCGATGGAGGTGACGTTCATTACCAGACAGCCTACGTCGCTGGGCAGCTTGCCTGGGCCGATCCGTCTGCCGGTGCAGGCCTGAACCAGAACCTTTTCCGCGCCCTGGGGGTATCTGGCCTTCAAGGGCAGCACCCGGACCTTGTTTTCCGGGTCTCTGGTGTCGCTGTAGGCGATTTCGGAAAGCACCTTAATCACGTCGGGCTTGTTCTTTTCCACGGCGATCAGGGTCCTGTCGATGTTCAGCAGATCCTTTACCAGATAAATCCCGGAGAGGACGTCCCAGCTGTTTTCCAGGGCCTCCCGGTGGTCGGCGGTGATATAGGGCTCGCACTCGGCCACGTTGATGATCAGCGTGTCGATTTTCCGGCCCTCCGGCACGTTCAGCTTGATGTGAGCGGGAAAACCTGCGCCGCCTAAGCCTACCAGGCCGGAGGCCCTGGCCGCCTTGACCAGATCCTGATGGGTTTCCACCTTGGGCGGTTCCAGGCCCTCCCAGGGGGTCATTTCGCCGTCGGAGTCGATCACCACGGCCTGTACCTCCATGCCGGAGGGCATTAAAACGGTAGTGATTTTAGAAACTTTTCCGGAAACGCTGGCATGGATGGGCGCTGACACGAATTTGTCGCTGTCGCCGATCAATTGGCCTACCTTGACCAAATCCCCGGCTTTCACAACAGGCGTGCAGGGCGCGCCGATATGCTGAGACATGGGGATTACCACCTGGTCCGGAGGCGGCATGACGACGGATTCCATCTGTGCAGTATGCTTCCGATGGGGCACATGAGCGCCGCCGTGGGTTCGAAACGGATGCTTCGGGAACTGCATTGATCTCTTCCTTCCTTATAAACCTAGTCTTGTCACGTTTTTTTCAATGCGGGTAACAATATTCTTAACGCTGAGCCGTGACAGAGCCTGTCACCAGGGCGTAGAGAAGCAAAAAGGGAAGATAAGAAAGCACCGCCGAATTTGTGAGAGCTACGGCGACGCAGAGCTGAGCAGGTATGGCCACACGCCCAGGATGCCGACAAGCCAAAAGACTGACAGCATGTCTTTTCAGACGGAACCAAAAAGGCCCATAACCAGCGTGCTGAGAAGCCTCCGGCCAAGCTCATCAGCAAGGCGGTGACGCCCCGGGTAGCGCCCGCGAAAAGGGCCTTGAGCAAGGCGATCGCCAAAGAGGGAATCAAGCCAAAGGTGCCGGCGGCAAACATAGTGACAATATTGGAAGCCCGAGCTTGGCCCCGGGGGGCATCATAGGCAGAGGGGGAATCAGATTTTCCAAAGCGGAAAGCACGATCGCCAAAGCGCCCAGCACCGCCAGGGTAGTCAGCCGGAGGGTTTTCTTTTTGATTTCCGCCATGGTGTTCCTCCTAATGGGCAGAGATGCTTCCAACGAAGTGCTTGCCGATAGAATGTCCGCGGTCCGAATTTCATAACAACAAAGCTTAAAAAGGCTTAGAAGCCCGTGTAAGCGTCAAACTCCCTTTCGGGGCCGGTGACCTGGATGGTGACCTTTGCCGGCAGGCACACGGCGCCTTGTCCGCTTTTGGAAAGCCGGCCGGTGCGGACGCAGACTTGATCGGGGCAGGAGGCCTCTTGAAAACAAACGGCTCCTTTTTCCACGGTGAATCCACCAGGGGGTATTCCCCGCCGATAGAAATATCATAGGGGCATCCACTTGGGTTAGGTCGATGCAGTAAAGCTCCCGGCCCTCTTGAGAGATGACCGCTGCCGCTCCCTGTTCTTTGGGCCAAAAAATAAAACGGCGGCAGCGGCTCCAACCAGCAGAATCAAAAGTAAATCCCTTTTCTGGAACCATTTCCGGTTCTCCATAGGCTGTTCTATCATTGCAGCTCCTTCAGCGTGTAAGCTTGACTGGATACGGTAAAGCGGTCCTTAAGGCCCTCGGTGATATAGACCTCTTTGTCCCGGGTGATAAAAATCGCCTGGGCGTCATAATGTTCCAGAACGGACAAGCTGTTATCCAAGCCGAGCACAAAGCAGGCGGTGGAGAGCAGGTCGGAAAGCACACCGGTTTGAGCTACGACCGAAACCGACAACAGATTATTTTCTGCCGGGTAGCCAGTGGAAGGGTCTAAAAGATGATGATAAAGGATCCCATCCTGTTCGAAATATTTTTCGTAGACGCCGCTGGTGGAAACAAAACCCTCAGAAAGCTCTAAAACTCCCATGCCGGCGTCGCTGTCGTCTACGCTTTTTATCCGGATCCCGCACGGAAATCCGCCAGTTTTCCTGGGTGAGCCTGCGGCCCATCACGCCGATGCTTCCGCCCACGGCGATGCGTGTCGCCACGCAGTCGCGGTAGGCCTGCAGAGCCGCATCGCAGGCGGCGCCCTTTCCGGCAGCCCCGAGATCCACGGCTTCCAGCTCCTTCGCAAGCCGGGCGGTGCAGTCGGCGTCATTTAAAGCTAAATCCTGGTAATTTACATAAGGAAGAAAAGCGTCAATCTCTTCACGGGCAGGCACCTGCTGGTTATCTCCGCCGAAATCCCACAGGGAAGAAAAGAGGATAGATGGTCGGATCAAAGGCTCCTCCGGTTTCCTCGGCCACATCCAGGCTGGCCTGAAGAATGGAAAAGGTATCCTTGGAAACCTTCACAGGATCGCCGCCGGCCTGCTCGTTGAGCTTTTGAATCTCTGAACCGTCTACCCGCCAGGAAATTTCGTTTTCCAGACTGGAAATGGCGTTGGCGGCGGCGGAAGCGCCGGCCTGGCCGTTTTTACCATATACTGTTTGCTGAACATAGGTGCCCATGGCGTAGTTGGTGACCTCATAGGGAGTGGATTCCCCCACGTATCCGGTGTAAAGCCAGATCACGAAGCTACCACAGCGATCAGCAGCGCCAGAAGAACAAGATGCAGTTTTAGGGAGTGCTTACCTGTAGACATTTTCACAAAAGGTTCTCCTATTCCAAAGGTCGAAAATTACGATCACAGATTATAATTCTATCATTTTTTTCAATGGCTTTCAACAAAAAGTGTAGAAAAACACAGATTTCCAGAGAATAAAGTTAGAGAAAGAATAAACCGCATTGGAACCGCCGCGGATTGCAACCAGGAAAGCCAGGTAGTATAATAGTACCATCTGCAGAGATAAATGGAGGCGCCGGCGGAAAGCGGCTCGAAGCGTGGGGAAATCTGAGAAATAAAAATAACAGCCGCGCCGCCCGGAATCAGCAGGCGGCCGAAGCTGCAAACAGAGGCGGAGAGAGCCAGCCTTGCGGTTGTTTTCGGTGCGAAATCACGGGAAGAAGAAAAGGGGCGTAAAACCGGAAGAAGCGGATGTGAAATGCTGAGGCTGAAAAGAAATATTTAAAAGCTATTTTAAAGAAAGAAGGAACGCTTTATGAATTTTGACTTTTATATGCCGGTAAGGGTTGTCAGCGGAAGAACTGCCCTGGCGGACAGCGCCGCCCAGCTGAAGAAGCTGGGGGATTCCTGTATGGTGGTGACGGGCAAGCACTCGGCAAAAGCCAGCGGTGCCCTGGACGACCTGACCGAAGTGCTTCGCCGGGAAAAAAATTTCCTGCACTGTATACGACGGGATTACGGAAACCCCCTGCTCTCTTCCTGCGAGGAAGCGGCGGCTTTGGCGGCAGAGAAAAAGGCCGCGTTTGTGGTGGGAATCGGAGGAGGCTCTCCTTTGGACGCGGCGAAGGCCATAGCCGCGCTGGCGGCCAACCCTGGGCTTGACCGGGAAGCTTTTTCAAAAAAGCCTGGAAAAACCCGCCGCTGCCCATTGTGCTGATCGGTACCACCTCCGGCACCGGCAGCGAGGTCAGCCCTACCTCTGTGCTGACCGTGGACGGTGTGAAAAAGTCTGTTTCCGGGCCGGAGCTTTACGCGTCTCTTGCCATCGCGAACCCGGCGTATACCGGTACAATGTCTTATAATACCACGGTTTCCACCGGGCTCGATGCCTTCTGTCATGCCGTGGAGGGCTATTTTTTCCCCGGCTTGCGATGATATTACCGGGTATTTGGCGGAAAAGGCCATGCCCATGGTATACCGGGGCCTGAAAATGATGAGGCCTGAAATGGAGATGACGCCCGCGTTCCGGGAACAGATGTATTATGGCTCTCTATGGGCGGGCTTGGTTCTGAACGCTCACGGAACCTCGTTCCCCCATCCCTACGGCTATGTGCTGACAGAAAATCACGGGATTCCTCACGGAAAGGCCTGCGCAGTGTTCCTGCCGGCTTTGCTGCTGCACTGCGCTCAATCGCCCCGGAAAAAATGGAACGCTTTCTGCGGGTGTTAGATACGGATCTTCCGGCGGTGAATCAGCTTTTAGATTCCTTAAGCGGGGTGGAAAGGATCTCCATGACTAAGGAGGAAATCCAGTCTTACCGCAAGCGCTTTACCGGCCTGAAGCATTACGCCAACACGCCGGGCGCATATTCCGAGGAGCAGGGGCTCCGGCTGTTTGAGACGTTATTTTTGAAATAAGCGCAAAGCGCTTCCGGGAGTAAAAAGCATGAAAGTAATCCTGCAAATCGGCGTTGTATTCGGCGTCTGCCTGATCGGAGAAGCAGCCGCTTGTTTTCTTCCATTTCCTTTTCCGGCCTCCGTGCTCAGCATGATTTTTATTGTTTCTGCTGCTGTGCCTAAAAGTACTGAAGATTGACCATATCCGTCAAAAGGCGGATTTTCTGCTTCAGAACATGGCCTTTTTCTTTATCCCGGCGGGAGTGGGCATTTTAGAGCAGTTTGAATTTGTCAAGGACAGCATGTGGCAGCTTCTGCTGATTTGCCTTGTGACGACGCTTCTCACCTTTGGGGTCACCGCGGCCGCGGTGCGCTTCGGCGTATGGCTGCAAAAGAAATTGACCGGCAAGGAGGACTCGTGATGGAAGCCGTTACCAGCTCGCCTCTGTTCGGCATCGTTCTGAGCATCCTTGCCTATGCTGTAGGGGTTTGGCTAAACCGGAAGGCAAAAAAAAACGCCGTTGGTCAACCCGCTGCTTGTAGCGATTATTTTTAGTAGCCCTGGTATTGCTGGCGTTCCATATCCCCTTGGAGCACTACCAGGCAGGCGGGGATTTTATCGCCCTGTTCCTGGCTCCCGCTACCGCCTCTCTGGCCTTGTCCGTTTACCGGCAGCGGGAAATCCTGAAAAAGAATTTGTTTCCGGTGCTCCTGGGCTGCGCCGCCGGCTCACTTACTTCTATGCTCAGCGTGTATGGGTTATGCCGGGCCTTTAGACTGGACGAAAAGCTGACGGCCTCTATGCTGCCCAAGTCTGTCACGACGCCTATCGCGATGGAGATTTCCAGGCAGCATGGAGGAATCGTCCCGGTGACGGTAGCCGCCGTGATCATAACTGGAATTTTTGGGCTCCATGCTGGCACCCTTGCTGATCAAAGCGTTCCGGGTAAAAAATCCGGTAGCCGCTGGAGTGGCGATCGGAACCGCCAGCCATGCGGTAGGAACCAGCAAGGCGGTGGAAATTGGCGAAACGGAGGGCGCTATGAGCGGCATCGCCATTGGGATTTCCGGTGTATTTACTGTGTTGCTGGCCATGTTGCTGCCTTGATTTTTTATCGGAAAAGCTCCGGATGGAGCCGGCTGTAATGAAAAATATATTGCTGTGCAATCCCAGCGTAGGGGCCGAAATCCAGGACGCTCTTTTCCGGGAACAGCGTGGCCATGGCCCGCTTCATCCAAACGTCCATCGGAAACGCCTCCAGCCGGTGAAGGCCGTACAGCAAAACACATTCCGCGACCTTGGGTCCCACCCCTTTGATCCGCATCAGCTCTGCCCTGGCTTCAGGCATGGGCAGTGGACAAGACAGCCATTCGTCCAATGGTTCGGCCACCCAGTCGGCATTAGCCTGTTGCGCGCCTCGAAGTCGTCGATCATTGCGAAATTCCTGTGATCTCGTCTCCAACTCGTCAAAGCCAAAGGGCTCCGTCTGCTCGGCGGCGTGCCGTTTGGCGTGTCGGCTCTTACGCGGCTTGTGCGGCGTGTTGTTGTTCATCATGTCCTCCTTGACTAATGGTGTGCAATCTATTGGTGTTGTGGTGCGCGCCGAGCCGGATAGCTCATGCGCCGAGGGGGTGTGTGCCCACTATGCTGAAAACGCCGTATGACGCAGGAAAAACGACCATTGTGGTTCTAGCTTCAAAACCCTTGATTCCCAACGTTCTTGTGTTCTTCAAACCCTGTGGATAAGTTATTAGGCATGTGCACAACTGCTAACAACCGCGAAATCATCGAGCCACGCATCATTCAGTTGGTGCGGGAACTGACTGCGCCCCCGCCACCGACGAGGTTGCCGACGCCCTGAAACCGGTGATGGAACAGGTTGTGGACCAAGCCTCCTCCTCCAGCCAAGGAGGCAAACGACTGCGTGCGTTGCTCGCATTGGACGCCTTCGATATTCTTGCCGGCGACGTGACTCCTGATCGCGTGACGCCATAATCGACCTGGCCTGTGCCATTGAAGTGTTTCAGACGGCCGCACTGGTGCATGACGACATCATCGACGAATCCGATCTGCGCCGGGGCAAGCCTTCCGCACACCGTGCCTTGGAACAGGCCGTACACAGCGGTGCCATAGGCCGTGGCTTGGGCCTGATGCTCGGCGACATTCTGGCCACCGCCTGCATTGAAATCACACGCCGGTCCGCCAGCCGTCTTCCCAACACCGATGCCCTGAACGAGGCGTTTCTTACCATGCAGCGCGAGGTGGAAATCGGCCAGGTACTGGACTTGGCCGTCGAGATGACCCCACTGTCCAATCCCGAAGCTCTGGCGAACGCCTCATTGAACGTATTCCGCTGGAAGACAGCCAGTTACACCACCATCGCTCCACTGCTGCTTGCACTGCTGGCCGCAGGAGAGAGCCCGGATCAGGCCAGGCATTGCGCGTTGGCCGTCGGCCGGCCGCTCGGACTGGCGTTCCAACTGGCGGATGACCTGTTGGATGTCGTCGGATCAAGCCGCAATACCGGAAAACCAGTTGGCGGAGACATCCGAGAAGGCAAACGCACAGTGCTGTTGGCTGATGCTCTGTCTGCGGCAGATACGGCGGATAAGGCCGATCTGATTGCCATCTTCGAAGAAGATTGTCGCAATGACAACCAGGTGGCCCGCACCATTGAACTGTTCACGTCGACCGGTGCTCTTGATCGATCCCGCGAGCGCATCGCTGCCCTATGGGGTGAGTCCCGTAAGGCGATTGCCGGTCTGAGCTGAATTCCGAAGCGCAACGCCGTCTGACCGAGGCTTGTGCGCGATTCGTCCCCGAATCCTTGCGATAGTCCACAATGCGAGCCGCCGGACCATGAGACCATGAACACCGGTGAAAACCCGTGAAAGCTATGCGCTGATGCTCCGGCCGCGTAACCGGGGCCATGTACACTGAACATGTTTAGTCGTGATTAAAGGAACCGTACGATACAACATGAGTGAGAACGAGCCCGCACAGATGATTGAGGGACGCTACCGCATCGTGCGCAATATCGCCGAGGGTGGTATGGCCACCGTGTATGAGGCCATCGATGAGCGTCTGGGGCGCACCGTGGCGATTAAGGTCATGCACACACAACTCGCCAAAGGCCCGCATCGGGAGCAGTTCGTCGAACGGTTCCGCCGCGAGGCCAATTCGGCCGCGTCCATCGCCAACCCGCACATCGTTCAGGTGTATGACACCGGCGAGTTCAATGGACTTGATTTTCTGGTCATGGAATATGTGCATGGCGTCAATCTGCGGCATGAGATGAACGCCCAAGGCACATTCTCCGTACGTGAGACGCTGCGCGTGGTCGCGGAGACGCTGGATGGTCTGGCTTCCGCACATCGCGCCGGCGTGGTTCACCGTCGACATCAAGTCCCGAGAACATTTTGATCAATGATCGCGGCCATGTGCAGATCACTGATTTCGGTCTGGCCAAGGCCGCCAGCCAGGCCACATTGAGCTCCACCGGCATGCTATTGGGCACCGCCGCTTATCTGGCTCCCGAAATGATCGAGAACAATCAGGCCACCGCGCAAGGCGACCTGTATTCGGTGGGCATCATGGCATGGGAGATGCTGACCGGCAAGGTGCCGTTCGATTCGGATAATCCGGTGACGCTTGTTTTCAAGCATGTTCATGAGGACGTGCCGTCCGTGGCCACGGTCTGTCAGGGCATTGATCCGTCCGTGGCGGCGTTCATCGCCCATCTGACCGCGCGTCAGGTGGATGCCCGCCCCACCGATGGCGCGGCAGCAGCTGAGGAATTGAGCCAGTTGGCCGCCAAATTGCCGCTGGAGGCGTGGCAATACCGTTTGCATGCCGAACCCATCGGAGGTGATCATACCGATGCCACCGCTGCAGCGCTGGTAGGCAATATCGCCGAGCAGGCCCCGCTGACCGGCGTACCTGCCGGTGCAGCAACGTTCAAGCCGTCCGTACCAGCGTTTTTGGCCGATGATGTCGCAAGCAATACCGTCGATACCGGTGGCGCCGCAGACGTCAATCCTCCGGCTCCTCCGGTCGCCCCCACCACGGCACTTGATTCGTCGACGCCAGCCGATGCTTCGGCTCCCCATAAGACGCAAATCATGGCACAGTCCGGCAGCGAGACACAAGTGCTGCCTCAGGCCGGCGATGCCTTCACCCGAGCGCTTGCCTTTTCCGATGAGCCGGACGTCGCTTCCAACGGCACCGGGCCAAAGAAGCAGCGCAGCAAAAAACCGCTCATCATCGTACTGGTGAGTCGTGCTGGTACTGGCTGCAATCGGCGGAACCGCCGGCTGGTGGTGGTTTGCCGGACCGGGCAGCTATGGAGTGTGCCCAAGCCGGATGACGTGACCTGCGATGCGAATGCAAGCACCGAATGCTCGTTGGCCGGCGCGGATTGGGCCACGTATGAGAGCACGTTGAAGGCTCTCGGCATCCCCTACAAGACGCACAAGGAATACAGCGACGACGTGGCGGAAGGCAAGATCATCTCTTCTTCCGTGAACAAGACCAAGGCCGTTGTGAACAGCCGCATAAGCAAGCGAGCCAATCAGGAGCTTACGGTGGTGGTGTCCAAGGGCGTGCGGATGACCACCATCCCGAAGGATATTCTCGACGCGAATTCGGCCAATGGCAAGGACCCGTTGAACGCGCTCAAGAAGGCCGGCTTCGATAATGTCAAGCATGACGAGTCGAAGGATGAGTATTCGATGGACACGCCGCAGGGTGTGGCATTGACGATCTCCCCTGATCCCGGTACCACGGCCAAGCACAACGATGAGGTGACGGTTACTTTGAGCAAGGGACCGATGCCCGGTGACCATGCCTAACATCGTCGGTAAGACCCAGGATGAGATGCAAGCCGCGCTCGGCGAGTTGAAAGCTCACGGCCAATGTCACCGAACAGTACGATGACAAGGTCGAGGCCGGTCAAGTCATTTCCGCGTCTCAGGAAGCCGGAGCCAGCTGAAGTGGGGCGATAGCGTGGACGTGGTGATTTCCAAGGGTCCGGAGATGGCGACGATACCGTCCGGCCTTGTCGGCAAACAGGAAAGCGCCGTAACCAAGACACTTGAAGGTCTCGGGTTCGAGGTGAAAACCGACAAGGTGCTCGGTGGCCTGTTCGGCACGGTACGTACCGTGAAAAGCGGCGATACGGACCTCTCCAACGGCGGCAAGATTCGCTTGCGCGACGCCAACGGCAACCCCACCGTCATCACCCTCACCATCGTGTGAGATTTGAATGAGGCTCCCTCTGTCTTCAGACGAGGGAGCCTCATTTGTTAATTACTTTTCGGCTTCTTCAGCGGCCTGCTGGGCCTTGAGCTCGGCCTTGACCTTCTGGGCGTATTCGTTCACGATTCCTGACCGCTCATTTTCTGGATTGCGGTGGAAACACGATCGGTCAGCGAACGCAAATCATCATGTGTAATTTCATCAGCCGGCTTCTTCGCAACCTCAATCGGCTTGCCATACAACACCTTGGTCTTGCCCTTCTTGGGAATCGACGTGCCAATCGGCTGCAGCTTGTCCGAGCCGATGATGGCGGTCGGAACAATCGGGCAACCGGTCTCGAGCGCAAGTCGTGCGGCACCGGTGTGTCCCTTGTACAGTCGACCGTCTGGGCTGCGCGTGCCTTCAATGTGGATACCGAACAGGTGCCCATCCTCGATAATCTCGCGTGCATGCTCGAGTGCGCCAAGCGACTTGCTGCCACCAGAACGATCAACCGGGAACACGCCCACGGACGTGAACCACCACTTCTTGAACTTGCCCTTCAATCCCTTGCCCTCGAAGTATTCGGCTTTGCCCATGAA
>ENA-OQCD01000234-OQCD01000234.1-human-gut-metagenome-genome-assembly--contig:-NODE-234-length-15100-cov-2.088493_pt1 | contig 15100 bp, 17 predicted proteins | sample MGYA00242755_ERZ504571 | MGnify/ENA primary metagenome ERZ504571 (study PRJEB26092, sample SAMD00036274) | human gut metagenome | host: Homo sapiens | study: EMG produced TPA metagenomics assembly of...
CCCCGTGAAGACGCGTTTTTGCGGAAGTACTTCAGCCGCGTCCTGCAAATCAGTCATAATATGAGCCACAATAGCTGCACGGTCCGTCTTTTCACATTCAGCCTCGTCAATGGTCAAAGGGGCGGTCAGGAAAGGAACATCCTGATACGTCATAGTCAAGTTTATATACATCAATGCACGTATGGTCTTTGCCTCAGCCTGATAAATCGCCTTTTGGGAAGCATCCATATCCACTCTATCAATATTAGCAATCAGCACATTACAACGGCTGATCACTTCATAGCAATCTTTCCAATAACTGCCAATGATAGAAGAACTTGGGGTATGAATTCCCATAGCCATATCATAACCTTCCATCCAGCCACTCCAATTAAAATGCCCGCCATTATCTGATATACAATCCATATATAAAGGGCCCAATGAATATTGGTCGGAATTATAAAGCTGATTGCTCTGCAAAGCATCATAACAAGATGCCAACGCCATCAAAGCATCATCCGGCGTCTGCCAAAATGTATTGGATGAAGATTCTGTCAATGAGTCCCTCTGCAAAAAGCTGTCAGAGCAAGAAGTCAGCAAAGCTCCTGACAACAGAGCCAGCCCTATAAAGTTATTAATTGATTTCATAGTTGTTGCTTTTAAAATTTAACGTTAACACCAAATGAATAAGTTCTTGTATTGGGATGTACATCATTACGGGAATCTGTACTCAGTTTTTCAGGATCATAATCGTCCAAGGAAGTGAAAGTAAGCAAATTAGTTCCTGCCAAATAGAGTCTGATACTCTGAACGCCCAACTTGGTCAAAAACTCTCTTTGCCTGAAAGTATATCCGATTTCCAAATTCTTCAGACGCAAATAATCACCTTTTGTCAACCAAAATGAAGAATAGTTATTATTAATAGTTCCTCCCAAACGAGGCATGCTTCCATTCGGATTACTTTCAGACCATCTGTCCAACCAACGGCTAGTCTTGTTTCCACCGTTGGAAATAGTAGTTTCATCCCAATTATAACGATATACACCTGCAATGCCTTGCCAGAATGTATTGACATCAAAATCTTTATAAGAGAATCCCAGATTGAAAGAATACTGCATTTTAGGGAACGGATTTCCGATAATAGTACGGTCAGCATCATTTATATTACCATTATTGTCTATATCTTCATACATGATATCACCTAATTGCGGTTCCTGGTTGTTTTGCAGAATCTTCTGTCCGTTCGCATTTACACGGTCCAATCTGCCTGGGTACGATAGATACCGATGCTTTCAGCCCATAATAAGAGCCGATGGCTTCACCTTCACGATTGATCGTATTATCCTTAATGTCTTCTACCCCTTTCATATCAGTAATCTCATTTTTCACACCTGAAAGCGAGAAACCTGCCTGCCATGCCCAGTCACCTTTCTGATCGAAATAATTAGCAGCCAGTTCCCAACCCCGGTTACGAACTTTCCCGCATTCTGATAAGGAGCATCCAAAGATCCCAGGAAAATACCCGCATAGCGAGCTTCATCAAAATATCCGAGGTATTTTTCTCATACCAGTCAAAAGTGACATTGATCTTTCCACCCCAAAAAGCAGCATCAAAACCAAAGTCTGTAATAGTAGTTGTTTCCCATTTAATGTTCTCATTAGGTATCTTGGCAGTCTTCATACCAATCTGTTTGCTATCACCGAAATAGTAACTGCCACTAGCCGCCAATGTAGCCGCATAAGCATAGTTACCAATTTCCTGATTACCCAATTTACCCCAGCTACCACGCAATTTCAATGAGTGGAGGAACTTCACATTCTCCATAAATTTCTCATTTGTCATGATCCATGCACCCGAAAATGAAGGGAAGGTAGCATAACGGTGTGCCTTGGGCATACGTGACGAACCATCGTGACGGACATTCATCTCTAACAGATAACGGCCTCCGTAATTATAGTTCAAGCGTCCGAAGAATGACTGCAAGGAACTCTCTTCCGCTGATCCGGTCACATGGTCATTCATAGTACCTCCATCCATTTCATAAATATTATCGGTAGCGAATCCCTGCTTGGACGCCTCATTCTTGTCCCAACGGGTAGCCTGGATAGAATGGCCTGCCAACAGATTGAACGAATGTTTTCCTACAGAAAAATCATAGGTCAGAATATTTTCATTAATATAAGTCGTTTCCAGATAATGATAATCTGTCAGTTTATTGGTACCGACTGTGGTCAGCGCATTTCCTTCAGCATCGTATCTTATATTATTCTTCGGATTGAAAGTAGTCACATCGTTCATATAATATTTATAAGCCAGACTTGAACGGAACTTCAATCCTTTTATGATATCAATTTCACCAAAGAATTTACCATCAAAACGATAATGCTTGTTATCTTTATAGCCCATATTCAAAGCTTCAATCGGATTTTTGAATACGGATTGGGAAATATTGGGATTTCCATCCAAAAAATCCATAATGTCCGTTAGAATAACGCACAGGAACAGTAGGACGGGTAAACCAAGTAAGGTAGCGCATCAAACCTTCACCGGTAACACTGGTAGTAGGCTCATCAAATGTTCTGACGGCTTCCCGAAAGATTCAGACCTAATTTTACAATACCCAATTGTGCATCCAGATTGGAACGGAAATTAAAAACGTTGATTGGCCGTTTCACGCAAGATACCATCCTGCTGGAAATACTGAGTGGAAATCATGTAATGTACCGCTTTACTACCACCGTTCACAGACAAATGGTGTTGGTGCATAGCTGCCGTACGGAACATTTCCTTAGCCCAATTGGTATTGGCAAAATGATCGGGATCTGATCCATTTTGCAATTTCTGTAACATATCATCCGTATATGCCTTGGAAGGCCAACATTCATTATACATCTTCGCCCACTCATAAGAATTCACATAATCGGGCAACACGGTAGCCTCCTGCAAAGCGATGCTACCAGAATAAGTAATAGTAGGTTTCTGCTCACCGCCCCGTTTGGTAGTCACCAGAATAACCCCGTTGGCAGCACGTACACCATAAATAGAAGCCGAAGCCGCATCCTTCAATACGGAAACACTTTCAATATCATCTGCAGGGATTTCCGCAATCTGGCTTACCGAGCTTTCCACTCCATCGATCAAGACCATCGGATCATTGTGTTCAAAAGTTCCTACACCACGGATACGGATTTCGGGACTGTCATGACCGGCCTGGGCACCATTGTTGGTCAACATAACACCCGGCAAACGACCCTGAAGCATATTGGCAGTATTCGCTACCGGCATAGAAGCTACATCCTTGAAATTTACAGCAGCAACAGAACCCGTCAGATTTTCCTTCTTCTGCACGCCATAACCGACTACTACCACTTCGTCAATCATTTCCGTATCTTCCTTCAGATTTACATTCAGCACCGTATTGTCTTTCGAAATACGATATTCCTGATCGGAATATCCTATAAAAGAAATGACAATAGTAGAATTAGAAGCCACCGTGAGATTGAAATTACCATCCAAATCAGTCACCGTTCCATTGGTTGTTCCTTTTTCAACCACACTGGCACCGATGACCGGTTCGCCTGTGGCATCTTTTACAATACCGGAAACTTTAAACTTGTCTGCTTGCAGACTGGAAGCGCTCACATTCATCGCAGGGATGAAGAAGCAGAGACACAGCAATAGACTCAGTACCCGGAATGTACTGGTTTTCTGTCAGAGTTTTCATGTTCATAATACTTTTTTTTAAAGGTCTAACAAATAAAGATAATTCGTTTTTATTTGCCAGCAAAAGTAAGAGGAACAGAAAAGAAACAGGGAGAATTATTACCGGAAAAAGGCTGTTTATTCCCTATAGAGCCTATTTCGGTAATAATCAGCCATCATACTTCATCATATACTCTGTAGGAGAAAGTCCGAATTTCTTCTTAAAGCAGGAACTGAAATATTTAGGGTCGTTGAAACCTACAGCATACGCCAAATCGGCTATACGGATTTTCCTTTTCTCGTCTATCAGCCGACAAGCCGCTTGCAAACGGACATTGCTGATAAATGCAGAGGGAGTAAGTCCGGTCAACAGTTTCAATTTATCTGCTAGTGTAGTCCGGGCCATACCCATCTCCGCCATAAACTGTGCATGTTCAAAATCACAATCACTCAAATGGGCATTCACACAATCCACCGCTTTCCGAATGAAAGCTTCGTCCATCGAGGTGTAATTTAATTCTTTGGCTTCAAAGACCAACTGCTTACGAAAATCCACCCCCATACGTTTGCGCCGTTTCAACAAGTTATCTATCTTGGCAAACAAGACAGAGAGGCGGAGCGGTTTACAGATATAACCATCGGCCCCAGACTCATACCCTTCCACACGGTCTTCATCACTAGTCTTGGCGGTTAACAAAATCAATGGAATATGGCAGGTCTCAAATTGAGTCTTCACCCGACGGCACAATTCCATGCCGTCCATTTCGGGCATCATAACATCGGAAACAATTAAATCCACTTCCTGTTTGGCAAGGATCTCCAAAGCTTCCGTTCCATTAGCGGCCTTCAGAACATGGTATTTGCCATGCAACAGACGAACCATCAAAGCCAATAACTCCTCATTATCCTCCACTAACAAAATAGTCGATGCTGCCGGTTTCTCTTCCAACATATCAATCTCCGAAACATTCTCCATTTCATCTGCCGATAAAACAGCATAGTCCACATTTTCAGTATTCTCGTCTACCTCATCTTCAGCAAAAGCCTCGCGTCCTATAGGAATTTCAACCACAAAAGTATTCCCTTCCTCCTTATCGCTAAACACCTGTATCGTTCCATGATGCAACAATACCAAATCTTTAGTCAGCGACAAACCGATACCCGTTCCTATGGTATGGAATCTGCGATACTCCCCTTCATAGAATCTCTCGAACATATGATCCAACTTCTCTTTTGGAATCAACTCGCCGGGATTGTTCACACTCAATTTAAAAAGTTCCCCTTTCCTCATCATGAGCCTGCGACACCACAATAGTTCCTCCTTCAGGAGTATATTTAGCGGCATTGGAAAGCAGATTGTACACCACTTTATCCAATTTATCCACATCAAAATATCCCGAATATTCTTCAGACAAATCAAATTGTATGGACAATTTCTGCTTTTTAACCAAAGGAGCGAAAGCCGACACTGATTTTTTCAAGAACATACTGACATTTCCATGCGAAACTTTTAGCCGCAACTTGCCATTCTCCACTTTCCTGAACTCTAAGATTTGCTGAATCAACCGGATTAACCGCACAGTATTATCAGCTATCACAGAACAAACCGACGAACTTGCCGGTACTTCTTGTTTCAGTTCATCCACCGAAGCCGATATAATAGAAAGCGGAGTCAGCAACTCATGAGTGATATTGGTAAAGAACTGTAATTTAGCATGATTGATTTCCTCCATTTTCTGCCGTTCTATCTTCCCCATCTCTATGGCCTGTTTCATCCGGATACGGTTTCTGACAATCCGATAAGTATACCATGCCAATGAAACGAACAACAAGACATAAAGGCAATAAGCCCACCACGATAACCAAGGCGGCGGAAGAATAGTTATACGCAGACATTTCATATCCGGAGACCAGATTCCATTCTGATTGGCTCCCTTTACACAAAAAGTATAAGTACCTGCCGGAAGATTGTTATAATAGGCAAACCGACGTCCAGCCTCAACGGACAACCATTCCTTGTCATATCCCTCCAACCGATATAAATAACGGTTCAACTCAGGATTGATATAGTTCAATATTGAAAAATCAAGACTGAAATTATTCTCCCGGTATCCTAATACAATTTTATCAATAAAATTCAATAGCTCTGTTTGCAGCAATCCCCTCTCTGACGGAAAGAGGATAGGTACGTACCGATACATTATGTACCTTTATATCTGTAATTACTACCGGAGAATAGGCAGTATCCTGAACTATTTTATCAGGATAAAAACTGTTCAATCCACGGAATCCTCCGAAGAAAAAGTTTCCCATCCGCACCCTTGAAGCAAGAATTCCGGTTAAACATATGGTCTTGCAAACCATCATCTACCGTATAGGTATGTATTTTCGGTGCAGCACCGTCCAAAGGTATATCAATGTGATACATTTCCGCATTGGTAGTAAGCCATAAAGTATGCTTATCATCCTCCAGCATGCTGAAAACAACATCTCCATTCCGGAAATAATCATTCAAGACTGAAACAAAACGATCATTCTTCCGGTCATACAAATCGAGTCCGTTACCATTCGACCCCACCCATACTCTGTTGTATCCATCCACACAAACACTCATCGCCCCGACAGTGGATAATGTACCATCCGAAGGCGTATAAAAACTTAACCTTATATATTTCTCCGGATGTATCTATCCGCCATACCCCTTCATTACTAGTCGCTATCCAGATAAAGCCATCTTGATCTTCCGCCATTTTGAAAATAGAAATTTGGGGCAATGCCTGATTTGTCAAAGTCACCAGTCATTCAAAGAATGAAGCCTTTGTTCCGTATCCAAAATAAACACTCCCGAACGTGTCCCCAACCACAGATTCCCTTTCGAATCCTCCAACAAAGAATAAATACAAATATCACTCAGTTCCGGGTTGGTTACGGTATTTACCACGTGTGCTTTCCCGGCTTTGACGTTATAGAACCACACACCGTCATCCCAAGTGGCAAAACACAATTCATTTGTCCTTTTACGATAAATAATATCATTGACCGTCGATGTATATCCCATATTCTTCAATACAGGATGAGAGCGGTAAGGAACAATGGTATGCTGTTTCATATCATAAAATACCAGACCGAATCCCATGATTCCCATCCACAGATTCCCATTATCCTCCTGATAGACACTGCGGACAGAGCTGGTAGGGCAATGCTCACGCAAAGCCTCCAAAGAATCATAATTAAACCGGAACTTATTTGTATTTACAGTACAAACACCTCCTCCCAGCATCCCCAGCCACATCAGCCCGTCTTTACTGCACAACAGAGAGTTCACTTCATTAAAAGGTAAATCTCCTTGAAGGTTGCCCGGAACAATATTGGTAAAATTCCCGTCTCCCGATTCATCTTCTAAAATACTGACCCCACTGCGTGAACCGATCCAGAGCTTTCCGGAATTTTTTATCCTGAGCAATGGCGTAGATAATATTATCCAACAGAGAATGAGAATTTCCCTTGATGTTCCGGAATGTTTTAAATGAGAAATGTTCCGGATCATACGGATTAATGAGTTTCACCAGTCCATACCGCCAGGTACCGATCCAAATATTCCCGGCTTCATCCTGAAATATGACATGCGCCGAATTACCAGGGTTAATCCCGTCGTAAGTATAATACAATTCCTCTTGAGGACTATAACGCAGCAGCCCCTGTTCCCAAGTACCAATCCATATTTGACCTTTCCGTCTTCGACAACAGACTTTATATCCATGTTTTTTTCACAATCGAAAGTACGGCTGCCGGCTTTCTGCGAAACAATCCCTTGTTGCTTCCCACCCATAAATCTCCGTTACTTGCATAAAGGATACTTTCTACATTGCTTACCTGTAACAAAGGACTGATTATTTTCTCTATCTCATCCGTTTCTTTATGCAACACGTATAATCCATTGTGCGTACCTATCCACAAATTATTCTCCTTGTCTTCGGCCACCATATTCACAAAACTATCAATGGAACGTCCATGATTCACTCCATCGGGTTTATATACAACAATAGAATAACCATCGTAACGCAAGAGACCATTGTAGGTCGAAATCCATATATACCCCTGGCTATCCTGAAATAACTTCCTGACTTCATTGGTAGGGAAGTTCACCGAAGTGGAAATGGATTTAAAAATGATAAGTATTCACCTTATTATCAGCCCAAAGCAAAACAGGAAAAACAAAAGAATATATTACTCCAAGAATATATTCGCAGTTACGGTGTGCCAAGTGCATAGATTCAACTTTAAGATTGATGCAATATTCGCAAAAAAAAGCATTTTAAGCAAATATTCCATAAGATTTGTTCTAAATTTCCCTCATCCGCATACATAAGAAACTAAAATTATACCTCCAGAAACACTTAGGACAAAAAAGGTTAGAGGCAGTTAAGATAAAAAAATTGTATATTTGCCGATAAGTGTGACCTAATTTTAAAACAGAGAAACATGCATTACAACGACCAAGGCGCTGATTTTAAATACCTAATTGTCAATGAGCGTGACAAGCGTTTCGGCTTGTCGGTGACTACCGTCGGATTCCAGGCTATCAGGGCCGGAAGCGTTTATCCACCACGCAACCACCCGGACGCCTATTATTTCACAGCCCAGAAAGGACGTGTGCTGCATGAATATCAGTTGGTATATATCACTAAAGGACGAGGAACTTTCGCCAGCCGACACAACCCCGTCTGTCGACATATCCAAAGCAGATACTTTTCCTGTTTCCCGGACAGTGGCATACCTATGCGCCGCTGCAAAAGACAGGATGGAACGAATATTACATCGGTTTTGAAGGCCCGATTATAGACAATCTGGTAAAAAACAGCTTTATCTCAAAAGAAAGCCAGATTCTGGATATCGGTATCAATGAAGAACTGGCCAGTCTTTTTGCCCGTGCACTGGAAGTAGCGGAAGCAGACAAGACCGCAGCGCAACAATATTTGTCCGGCATCGTTTTACACATTATGGGAGCCGTACTTGCTATCTCGCAGAACAAACGCTATGAGGTGGACAATGCGGCACAAAAAATAGAAAGTGCCAAAATCATCATGCACGAAAATGTGTACAAGGATATAGACCCGGAAGAACTGGCCATGAAATTGGGAATCAGTTATTCCTGGTTCCGCAAAGTATTCAAAGAATACACCGGTTATGCGCCCGCCAAGTATTTCCAAGAGCTGAAACTGCGCAAAGCGAAGCAGCTGTTGATTGAAAGTTCCATGTCAGTGAAAGAGATATGTTATGAATTGAATTATACCTCTACTGAACACTTTTTCTCGGTATTTAAAAAGCGTACCAATTTCACCCCTACCGAATATCGTAACTTCGGACGGGGCGGAAAAGAAAAAGAGAATGAAAACGAATAAAGAAAAAATGAGAAAAATAACCATCAATCTGGCTGCTGTGGCAGCCTTTTGCATTGTAGTTGCATCACCGGCCTTAGTAAGCAGCAGTTGCGCTACTCCAAAAACGGAGCAGGAAGATACCACTATCATACGGGAAGATTCAGGTATTACGGCATTGAAATACAGTAGTCCCGAAGTTCCCGCCAGTATTGAGTTCTGTGGCAAAACCATTGATTTGAGCCGCTTTGACCGCCACGAGCGTATGGACCGTGAACTATTGGCATTCACCTATATGCACAGTACTTCCTTGCAAATGCTGAAAAAAGCCAACCGCTATTTCCCCATTGTAGAACCCATACTGAAAGAAAACGGAATACCTGATGATTTTAAGTACCTGATGGTAATAGAAAGTAATATGAATCCCACCGCCCGTTCTTCTGCCGGAGCTGCCGGACTATGGCAATTCATGCAAGGTACGGGACGGGGATTACGGATTGGAGGTAAACAACAATGTGGACGAGCGTTACCATATTGAGAAAGCGACCCGTGCCGCCTGCCGCTATCTGAAAGACGCGTATGCAAAATATAAGGACTGGGGTGCTGTCGCCGCCTCTTACAATGCCGGTCAGGCACGCATTGCCAGCCAACTGGCCAAACAGGATGTGGACGACTCGTTGGATTTGCAACTGGTAGAAGAGACTGCCCGGTATGTGTACCGCATTCTTGCCGCCAAACAATTATTCAATGCCCCCACTACTTTCGGTTTCCGCCTGCGTGCATCGGATTTGTATCCGCCTATCCTTATACGGAAATCACTGTGACGAAAGGAATTGCAGACTTGGCACGTTTCGCACGCAGCAAAGGAATCAATCTGGCCATATTAAAGAATATGAATCCCTGGTTACGGGAAACATCCTTGTCCAACCACAGCGGGCGGACTTACGTGATAAAAATCCCTACCAAAGAAGGAATGACTTATGATCCGAAAAAGACGGTGGCGCATGATAAGCGATGGGTGATAGAATAACTTTCTATCATACAGCATTCCATAATCAATTTACCAGTTTTCCTCCACAGTATTTACAATAAGCAGCCCCGTCCTCATGTCCGTCCTTACCACAATGCGGACATTTTCAGGGCCACCCTGCGTCTATGTTCCTGGATCATAGACGCAGAAACAATTCCTGTGGGGACTGCAATGATGGTATAGCCCAGTAACATTACAATGGCCGAAAGGAAGCGCCCTAGCGGAGTTTCCGGAGTGATATCCCCATAACCTACCGTTGTCATCGTCACTATCGCCCAATAAATACTATTCGGAATATTATTGAAAGAAGTGCCCGGACGCTGTCCCTCAATCATATACATCAATGTACCGATCGAAGTCACCAATATCAGTACAAACAAGAAAAAAAACAATAATCTTCCGACTGCTGAACACCAAGGAACGCAACAAGAAATTACCTTCATTCAGATAATTGAAAAGTTTAAAGATACGGAACACACGAATCAACCGGAAAGTGCGGATCACCAGCAGATAACGTGCCGTGCCGAAAAGCCAGCCTATATATAGAGGTAAGGTAGCCAGCAAATCCACTATACCGAAAAAACTCAGAGCATACTTCCGCGGTTGGGGAGAACAATAAAGCCTCAACACATACTCTAACGTAAAAAAGAAAGTAAAAACATACTCCGACACCCGCAGATAAGGCCCGATAACGGTATCCCAACTCTTGATACTCTCGGCAACAACCACCAGAATACTCAAGACAATGAACCCTATCAACGCCACATCGAATAACTTTCCCATCGGTGTGTCGCTTTCAAAAATAATCACATATATTTTATGCTTTAATTTCTCATCATGCAGTAAATTCTGCCATTTACTCCAAATACGCCTCAGAAATGCCATAATTTTTTAGGATAGAACACAAATCATTCACAATTATAACAAATATTGCCCGATTTATGTCCCATCGGTAACTATTATTTTCACTATATTTGCACAAAACCAATAAAATAATAGCATGAAGAAACAACTTATGACAGGTCTGTTCACAGTCCTCGCCCTTACAGCAGGCGCACAGACCTTCCAAGAATGGCGCAACCCGGAAATAAATGCGGTAAACCGTGCGCCGATGCACACGAACTACTTTGCTTTTGAGAATGCAGATGCAGCTAAGAAAGCAGACAAAAAACAATCAACTAACTACATGACTTTGAACGGAACCTGGAAGTTCAACTGGGTAAAGGATGCAGACTCCCGTCCGACTGATTTCTGGAAAACCGGCTTCAACGACAAAGGCTGGGATGACCTGCAAGTTCCCGCCGTATGGGAGCTGAACGGATACGGTGATCCTATTTATGTGAACGTAGGCTATGCCTGGCGTAACCAGTTCCAGAACAACCCTCCCGAAGTGCCGACAGAGAATAACCATGTAGGTTCTTACCGCCGTGAAATTGTAGTTCCCGCCTCATGGAAGGGAAAAGATATTATCGCCCATTTCGGTTCGGTTACCTCCAATATGTATTTGTGGGTGAACGGACGTTATGTAGGCTACAGCGAGGACAGCAAACTGGAAGCCGAATTTGACCTGACTCCATATTTAAACCGGGTCAGAAAAACCTGATCGCCTTCCAAGTATTCCGCTGGTGCGACGGTACCTATCTGGAAGATCAGGATTTCTTCCGGTATAGCGGCGTGGGACGTGACTGCTATCTATATGCCCGCAACAAAAAACGCATTCAAGATATCCGTGTAACTCCCGACTTGGACGCAGCTTACCAAAACGGCAGCCTGGCTGTCAATCTGGATTTGAAAGGCAGTGGTAAAGTCGATTTGGAACTGGTAGATGCACAAGGCAAGCAAGTGCAACCGCTACCGCCAACAATCCGGTCTGGTGACCATGAACGTAGAGAACCCCAAAAAGTGGAGTGCCGAAACACCTTATTTATATACCTTGCGTGCCAGCATGCAGGGCAGCATGAAGTGATTCCTGTCAAAGTAGGTTTCCGCAAGATTGAATTGAAAGGTGACCAGATCTTGGTTAACGGTAAGGCAGTCCTGTTCAAGGGGGCCGACCGCCACGAAATGGATCCGGATGGAGGCTATGTAGTATCTCCCGAACGTATGCTACAGGATATCCAGATAATGAAGCAATTCAACCTGAACGCTGTACGTACCTGCCACTACCCGGATGACAACTTATGGTACGATTTATGTGACCAATATGGTATTTACGTCGTGGCCGAAGCCAATATAGAATCTCACGGTATGGGCTACGGCGACAAGACGCTGGCCAAGAACCCCTCTTATAAGAAAGCCCATCTGGAACGTAACCAGCGCAATGTACAACGCGGATTCAACCATCCGAGCATCATCTTCTGGTCATTGGGTAATGAAGCCGGTGACGGCCCCAACTTCGAACAATGCTATAAATGGATCAAAGCAGAAGACCCCAGCCGTGCCTGCCAATATGAACAAGCACGCCAGAAAGAACATACCGATATCTTCTGTCCGATGTACTATGATTATAACGGCATGGAAAAATATGGTCAACGTACCGATGCTACCAACCATTGATTCAGTGTGAATATGCCCATGCAATGGGTAACTCGCAGGGTGGTTTCAAAGAATATTGGGATTTGATCCGTAAATATCCGAATCTGCAAGGTGGATTTATCTGGGATTTCGTTGACCAGTCCTGCCGCTGGAAAGGAAAAAGACGGCGTGATGATCTATGCTTACGGAGGAGATTTCAACCGTTTTGACGCTTCTGACAATAACTTCTGTGACAATGGTTTGATCAGCCCCGACCGTGTTCCTAATCCGCACATGTATGAAGTAGGTCACTTTTACCAGAATATCTGGACTACTCCCGCCGATTTAAGCAAAGGGGAAGTAAATGTGTTCAATGAGAACTTCTTCCGTGACCTGTCCGCCTACTATATGGAATGGCAAGTACTGAAAGATGGAAAAGTAATCCGCACCGGACGCGTGGATGATTTAAAAGTCGCTCCTCAGGAAACAGCCAAGATTACGTTGAATATCGGCAAGACCTGCACCTGCAAGGAATGGTTGCTGAACGTTTTCTACAAACTGAAAAACCGCGAAGGTTTGCTGCCCGCAGGTTTCACCGTCGCCAAGAATCAGTTGACACTGAATGATTACAAAGCACCGTCTATGGATTTGAAGAACGTGGAAACGACCAATGTAGCCACCGTTGTTCCGCAAATCATCGACAACCAATATCATTATCTGATCGTAAAAGGCAATAACTTCGTAGCCGAGTTCAACAAACAGAACGGTTACTTAAGCAAATATGCAGTGGACGGAACGGAAATGCTGAAAGAAGGCGCAGCCTGACCCCTAACTTCTGGCGTGCCCCGACAGACAATGATATGGGAGCCGGCCTGCAAAACAGATATGCCGCATGGAAAAACCCGGGATTGAAACTGGTTTCCTTGAATTCCAAGACAGAAAATGACCAGATAGTAGTGAATGCGGAATATGACATGAAGAATGTTTCCGCCAAATTATATCTGACTTATGTCATCAACAACGAAGGAGCCATCAAAGTGACCCAAAAGATGACAGCCGACAAGAATGCCAAAGTATCTCCGATGTTCCGCTTCGGTATGCAAATGCAGATGCCTAAATGTTTTGAAACCGTAGAATATTATGGTCGTGGTCCGGTAGAAAACTACAGTGACCGCAACCACAGCACCGACTTGGGTATTTATCGCCAGAGTGTGGATGAACAATTCTACTCCTATATCCGTCCGCAGGAAACAGGACCAAGACCGATATCCGTTGGTGGAAGCAACTGAATGCCGGCGGTAACGGACTGAAGGTAGTAGGTGATGCTCCATTCTCTGCATCCGCTTTGCATTATACCATCTGTTCACTGGATGATGGCGAACAAAAAAGACCAGCGTCACTCGCCCGAAGTACAGAAAGCAGACCTGACCAACCTGATCATCGACAAGGCTCAGATGGGATTAGGTTGTGTAAACAGCTGGGGAGCTCTGCCGTTGCCTCAATATATGTTGCCTTACGGTGATTATGAATTTACTTTCATCCTGACTCCGGTAAAACATCAGATTGAGATAGAATAAGACAAGAATTTAAACGATAGAAACAGGGTGGCTGGATTGGTTCTCAGCCACCCTATTCTATTCTCTCTGTTCTTCATAGCTACCGCCATCTACAATTTCCATAAAACGAGTGTTACACAAGTAGCTGGCCTAATCATCTCCTTTCAAGATACATTTTCCACCTTTTTCCCTTCAAATCCTTCATACACAACCAATACAATGAATATCAAACTATTACAATGAATCATTCTTATTCCAATCCTTCATAAATTCTTCATAAAGTTGTATCCGTTCCCTTTGTATAAACCAACCACAAGAATCCGTTCCGACAACCCATCGAATCTTTTTCCTTATTTTACCGTACCCGATTACAAACCTTGGTTGTACTAATTATAAAGAACAATTAAACACTAGTAAAATGAGACCAGACGGCTATTTGAAAACAGCGTGGATCATGACCGTATTATTCAGCATCATCTTTCCGCTTCATTCACAAAACACCCCCGGCAATTCTCTATAGAATTAAAGGACAAACCACTTCTCGCTGCCCTTAAAACTAATCGAAAAGGAAGGTGGAAAGAATATTATCTTCTCCTATAACGAAACTGAAAGTTACCGGGTTACAGCCTCCATCCGGCAAAAAACTGAACTTGAAGCCATCGGCACTGTCCTGAACGGCACTCCTTTCATTTGCAAAGAACGAGAAGAATACTTCGTCATACAGAAAAAGGGAAAGAATGTACCCACCACCGAAATACGAGGGCAAGTAACCAATGAAAAGAATGAACCGCTGCCCTACTCCAATGTACTCTTATTGACACCCGGCGATTCCACCTTTGTAAACAGATGTGTCACCCGTGAAGACGGAAGTTTCCTGATGATAGCGGAAGAAGGGATACCTTACTTGATACGGGTTTCTTACATAGGCTATAAGACAGAA
>ENA-OQCD01000235-OQCD01000235.1-human-gut-metagenome-genome-assembly--contig:-NODE-235-length-15078-cov-2.212695_pt1 | contig 15078 bp, 25 predicted proteins | sample MGYA00242755_ERZ504571 | MGnify/ENA primary metagenome ERZ504571 (study PRJEB26092, sample SAMD00036274) | human gut metagenome | host: Homo sapiens | study: EMG produced TPA metagenomics assembly of...
TCAATACGATAGATTTGTATGTCCTTACGTGTCGGAGGCTCGATGATTCCGTATCCGTCATAAATGAGGATACCACCCGGTTTGATTTTGCCTTCAAACTTTTCCAATGAGGGTTGGTTCAGTATGATGGCTGTGTCATATTGGCTGAGAATGGGTGAAGAGATGCGTTCATCACTGACAATCACCGTTACGTTAGCGGTTCCTCCCCGTTGTTCGGGACCGTATGCCGGCATCCAGGTTACTTCCTTGTCTTCCATCAGTCCGGAATAGGCAAGTATCTTACCCATGGATAGCACACCCTGACCGCCGAATCCTGCTATAATGATTTCCTGTTTCATGGTTTCTGTCTTTTTATTCTTTATCTTTCAAATCACCCAGCGGATAGAAGGGGAACATGTGTTCCACCATCCAGTCATTGGATGCTTGCGGAGTCATTTTCCAACCGGAATTACAAGTCGATACAATTTCCACCAAATTGGATCCTTTGCCATTCATTGAGTTTTCGAATGCCTTGCGGATAGCCTTTTTTGCTTTGCGGATGGCAGGAACCGTATGTACGGCCTGGCGGGTAACGTAGGCGGTGCCTTCCAAAGTGGCGGCAATTTCTGTCATTTTCAGCGGATAGCCATGAATGGCTACATCACGACCATAGGGGCAGGTGGCTGTCTTCATGCCAACCAGCGTGGTAGGAGCCATTTGCCCACCGGTCATTCCATAAATGGCGTTGTTGATAAAGATGATAGTAATGTTTTCGCCACGATTTAAAGCATGGATGGTTTCGGCAGTGCCGATACATGCCAGGTCACCATCTCCCTGGTAGGTAAATACCAGACGTCCGGGCCATAAACGCTTGATGGCGGTAGCTACGGCTGGTGCGCGTCCGTGGGCGGCTTCTTGCCAATCGATGTCTAGATAGTTGTATGCAAAAACGGCACATCCTACCGGTGACACACCGATTGTCTTATCTTCCATGCCCATTTCTTCAATAACTTCGGCTATTAACTTGTGAACCACACCGTGGCTGCATCCGGGGCAGTAATGCATCGGATTGTCATTCATCAGTGTCGGTTTCTTATAAACCAGGTTTTCGGGTTTTATGATTTCTTCTTTTGTCATAGTTTCTCCTCCTATTGCTTATAACATGAACCGCATAAAGAATTCCATCAGCTTGAGAAAAATAGCTGCTGCACAGACATAGATGAATACTTTGAAGTCACTTGCCATGAAGTAAGTGATGACAGCCGCTAGTGCCAGTGCCATGAAAAGTATGTTCAATATGTTTCTGATCAGATCGATATTCATACGGTCTTATTTTATTAGTTTCTCTTTCAGTGCAGTGATTACTTCATCCGGATCGGGAACAATACCACCCAGACGTCCGAAGTGTTCTACAGGCACTTTGCATTCTACGGCCAGACGGACATCTTCTACCATTTGTCCGGCGTTCAATTCTACAGTGAGGATACCTTTTACCTGTGCGGCGCGTGCTGCAATAGCTTTCGACGGGAACGGCCATAGGGTAATAGGACGGAGCAAACCAACTTTGATGCCTTCTTCCCGAGCCATTTCCATTGCTTTTTGGGCAATGCGGGCACAAGAACCGAAAGCTACGATCAAATATTCGGCATCTTCGCAGTGAAGTTCTTCGAAACGTACTTCGTTTTCTTCTATTTCTGCATATTTTTTCTGAAGATGGATATTACGTTTTTCCATTTCGGCAGGATCGAGTTCCAATGAGGTGATGATGTTGGGAGTACGGTGGTGGGTTCTGCCGGTAGTGGCCCACGGACAACGGGCTATGACTTCTTCATCTGTCAGGCGTGTGCGCTGTTCGGGCAATACTACTTTTTCCATCATCTGTCCGATAACGCCGTCTGCCAGAATAATGGCGGGATTGCGGTATTTGAAAGCCAGATCAAAAGCTATACCTACGAAATCTGCCATTTCCTGTACTGATGCAGGAGCCAGGGCTATGAGGCGGATAGTCTCCGTGACCGCCACCTTTCACTGTTTGGAAATAGTCGGCCTGACTAGGTTGGATGGTTCCTAATCCGGGACCTCCGCGCATGACATTGACAATCAGGCAGGGGAGTTCGGCACCGGCAATGTACGAGATGCCTTCCTGCTTTAAACTGACGCCGGGACTGGAGGATGAGGTCATTACCATTTTACCGCTCGCTGCACCGCCATATACCATGTTGATTGCTGCGACTTCACTTTCTGCCTGCAACACCACCATACCGGTAGTTTCCCAAGGTTTCTCTTCGGCCAGCGTTTCCAATATTTCCGATTGGGGAGTGATGGGATAGCCAAAGTAACCGTCTACTCCGATACGGATAGCGGCGTGGGCTATGGCTTCATTTCCCTTCATTAAAACGACTTCTTCTGCCATATTTGTTACATTTATTGTTGTTTTACTTTATACACAGTGATGCATCCGTCCGGACAGACTGTGGCACATGATGCGCAACCATTGCAGGTATCTTCTAATACCTGGTGGGCGAATGTGTATCCTTTTTATTCACTTGTTTGGCATTGAGCGCGATTACATGTAGCGGACATGCCACTACACATAGATTGCAACCTTTGCAACGCTCTGTGTCTACTACAATAGCACCTTTAATCTTTGCCATGGGTTAGTTATTATTGATTATACATGTCTTTGTTATAGAAATTCAGAATATTCATAATCATGTCACGGGCGGAAACGGCCGGACTTTCCGGATTACGCTCGATGGCTTCCAGATAATTGTTCAAAGCTTGTTGCCAGTCTCCCATTTTGCGGTAGGCGTTACCCAGTAAGTAATAGGGTTCATCGTTGACGTGCGCATCGTTTCGGATGAAATTAGTTAGCGCATGAATGGCTCTTTCCGTATCACCCTGTTCGATAAGTGTCTTTATGTCCTGTAATTGTTCCGTCATAAGGCATGATTGTCTCATTGTTGTTTACAAAGATACTCTTTATTTGTTATGAAAGGGAAGATTGGAGCAGAAAAAACGGCTTTCTTGCTAAAAACATTTAAAAAAAGGAGAGAAAGATAGGGAAAAAATGGAAGAATGATTTCTTCTAATGGTTTGATTATTATAGAAATGGTTTCAAGTGAAACGGTTGATAGAGGAACGGTGTTATTTATTCTTAAAGGGGAGACATGTTTGAATGGTATTTGTCATGGTGCTTTTGGGGAAGTATATGGTAGATCGTTTGTATGTTTTTTAGGGGGAGTTGTCAGGTTATCTCCCCCTAAAAAAAGTTTTATGTATTATCAGAATAAACTGTCACGGTATAAATATATGGGAGAAAAGACTATTTTATTACTTCACCTACATACATATTATATGCCTTCTGACCGTCATTACTGGGATTCATCTTTTTTGCTTCCTCACCGGTAACGGTCTGTTTCATCAGTTTCTTGCAGTTTACTATCAACCACGGCTCGCTATTACCTTGCTTGTAGAACGAAATTTTATAATTATCGCTCTGATCCATCAGCATATTGCCCATTGATTTGGCTTGGTCGATTACGCAGAATGCTACTTCTTTGCCGAATAACTGGCCGAAACCTCCCCAGCATTCTTTACCGATTTCGAATTGTTCATCGTTTCCGGCAGTAATTGTCATACGTGAGGATGCCTTGATTTGGTCATCTATGCTTTGTTCTTTGCTGGGAGTTGCATTATTGGCTGCTTTTATTTCGGTATTACCCTCAGAACCACCGATGACAGCCGGTTGGGGCAGGGGGGAGTTACCGGAGTGGCGGTAACGATTGTTGTTGCATTTGATATCGGAGTAGCTGTCACGCCCGGAGCAGGAGCAACTGCAATTTGTGAGTTGTTCAAGACCTTGTTGCCCAATGTATCTTGGATGGATTTGAACAGTGTGTCTTTCAAGTCAATAGTCTCTCTTCTGAATTTGCCGCAGATGGGAGCCAGCTTGGTCTTCGATTTGTTTAAAGCCATATCGTCTACAATCCATTCCTCTGCACTGTATTTTTCTCCTCCGTCACGAGCTTCATCATACCAATAACGGATACGGGTCATTTCGATATCACATTTTCCGTTTTCGCAGGTGATAAACAACTGATAATAAATTCTGGTTCTGTCCAATGACAATGCAGAGGAGGAGAATACCAGATATTCTTCGCCACCTGCTGCAATGGTTCCTTCATCTTCATTGGTGTAAAGAACACGTGCATTGAACTTGCCTTCGGGCTTGAAACGTTCTGTGGCCCATTTCAGCATGGTGCCATATAGTTGGTCTTTCGTTAAAGACGGTGCCTGTATCTCTGTTTTGAAAGAAACTTTACCGTCATCCATAGTTATCGCTCCCGCCAGATATTTGGGATCTGTCTGTGCCATAGCGATGAATGGCAGACATAGGAGCATTAAAAAAAGAATCTTCTTCATAGTAATATTTTTTATTTTATATTTTAATCTAAGCAAAGATAGGAATAAAAAAAAAAGAGAAGCTATAATGCCTCTCTTTTTTTACTTTTATTATTATTGCGTGAATTTTACTTTACAGGTATCTTTTCAATGCGCTTTTGGTGACGTCCGCCTTCGAAGCCGCTGTTAAAGAATTCATCTAATATTTTTTTCAGCCATTTTCATGGTCTATGAATCGTCCTGGCATTACCAGAACATTGGCATCATTGTGTTGACGTGACAAATGGGCTATCTCGGGAATCCAGCATAGTGCCGCACGGATACCCTGATGTTTGTTCAATGTCATGCTGATCCCTTCACCGCTTCCGCAAATAGCTACTCCAGGTCCGCATTCTCCGGCTTCTATAGCCAGTGCAAGCGGATGGGCGTAATCTGCATAGTCACAGCTTTCTGTACTGTATGTACCGAAATCTTTGCATGGATAACCTTTTTCAGTCAACCATGTTTTTACAAACTCTTTCAGTTCAAATCCTGCATGATCGGATGCCAGTCCTACTTTTTTCATGCCAGCATTTCTTTTACTTGGTTATACACGTTCTGTGCGGTAAAGCCCAGCTTTTCATCCAATACTTTGTAAGGAGCGGAGAATCCGAATGATTCCAGACCGAATACCTTACCGTTGGCACCTACCAAACCTTCAAGGTTTACAGGAAGACCGGCAGTCAGACCGAATACTTTAGCCCCTGTGGGAATGATACTGTTTTGGTATTCCTTGCTTTGGCTGCGGAACAATCCCTCAGAAGGAGCGGATACGATACGTATTTTTATGCCATCCTTGCGGAGAAGTTCTGCACCTGCTTCCAAAGTGGAAACTTCGGAACCTGAAGCGACTAGGATTACATCCGGATTTTCATCGGAGCCTGCAACAATATAAGCGCCTTTGGCAGCCTGTGAATAGTCGTTTCCTGCAGGCAGATTCGCGATATTCTGGCGGGAGAAGATCAGTGCGGTGGGGGTGCTGGTATTTTCCATGGCCAATTTCCATGCCACAGTGGTTTCTTCCGCATCTGCCGGACGGAGTACCAACATAGAATTGTGTCCTTTGTGGTTTTTCAGTTTTTCCATCAGGCGGATTTGTGCTTCTTGTTCTACCGGTTCGTGAGTAGGACCGTCTTCACCTACACGGAATGCGTCGTGTGTCCAGATGAACTTGACGGGAAGTTCCATCAAGGCAGCCATACGTACGGCGGGTTTCATATAGTCTGAGAATACGAAGAAAGTAGCACATGCAGCAATCACGCCTCCGTGAAGTGCCATACCTAGGCAGCAGCAAGCCATGGTTAATTCGGAAACACCTGCTTGCAGAAACGCGCCGGTGAAGTCATCTTTAGTGAATGCATGTGTTTTCTTCAAGAAACCGTCGGTCTTGTCTGAGTTTGACAGGTCGGCCGAAGAAACAATCATGTTTTCTACTTCTGTAGCTAGTACACCGAGAACTTTGGCAGAAGCACTGCGTGTAGCATCTCCGGCTTTTTGTTCAATAGCATTCCAATTTACTTTCGGAGCTTTGCCTGAGAACCACAGTTCCAATTTAGCTGCCAGTTCGGGATTAGCTTTAGTCCATTCAGCTTTAGCCGCATATTTTTCTGCAACAATTTTTTTCAGTTCTTCTGCACGTTTGGCATACAACTCTTTTACTTCAGGGAAGATTTGGAAAGGATTGGTTGGATCGCCACCTAAGTTTTTGATTGTATTGATGTAAGCATCACCTCCCAAAGGGGCACCGTGGGTGGCACAGTTACGTTCATAACTGGAATCATCCGCTTTGCGTGCACCTTTACCCATAATGGTCTTACCGATAATTAATGTGGGCTGACCGGTTACGGCTTTCGCTTCTGTCAGAGCTGTGCGGATTGCATCGGGATCATTACCATTGATAATAATTACTTTCCAGTGCCATGCTTCGTATTTCTTGGCAACATCTTCGCTGGTAACAGCATCGGTAGCGGTAGACAGCTGGATGTCGTTTGAATCATAAAACATGATCAAGTTGTCCAGCCCCAAATGACCTGCCAGACGGCCTGCACCCTGAGAAATCTCTTCTTGAATACCCCCATCGGATATATAGGCATAGATGGTCTGGTCCATGACATGACCCAGACGGGCTTTCAGAAATTTGGCAGCGATAGCAGCACCTACTGCAAAAGTGTGTCCTTGTCCTAACGGGCCGGAAGTATTTTCAATACCGCGCATGATGTCCACTTCAGGGTGTCCCGGAGTCGGACTGCCCCATTGGCGGAACTGTGCCAGTTCTTCCATGGTGAACTTGCCGGTCAGTGCCAAAGTGGAATACAACATCGGTGACATGTGGCCTGGATCAAGGAAGAAACGGTCACGCCCTTCCCAACGCGGATTTTCAGGATCGTAAACTAAAAACTCAGAGAAAAGCACGTTTACAAAATCAGCGCCACCCATAGCTCCACCCGGGTGTCCTGAATTAGCTTTCTCTACCATCGAAGCAGCCAGAATACGGATGTTGTCCGCTGCACGGTTCATAAGTTTCTTTTCGTTCATATTAAAATAATATTATAATTTGAATGCTTATTTAGTTGAGTCGGTTTATCTTTGCTATTTTATTTAATTATCTGCAAAGATAACTCTTTATGTGTAAACCGCAACATGTAAAGAGGCTCTTTTTTAAGCCCGTTTGACTCACTTCTTAAATCGGGTCGCTGCTTCTTCAACAGGCAGTCCTGCCTTATAGTTTTCGATATATGTGTTGAATCCGGCTACATCTTCGGCTGTTGGCGATATTTCAATACCGGCATCACCGGCGAATACTTTGTCTTCCAGAAAATCTGCCAGGGATTGTTTCTTTTCATTGTTGACAAGGTAAGAACCTAGCAGGGCGATTCCCCATGCGCCACCTTCACCGGCAGTTTCCATTACGGAAATAGGGGAGTTTATAGCTGCTGCAAGTATTCTCTGGCCTACACCTTTCGTCTTGAATAATCCGCCGTGTCCTGTGATTCTGTCTACTTTGATTTTCTCTTCATTGAAAAGAATGTCATTACCTATCTTAAGAACTCCGACTGAAGCGTATAAATGGGTACGCATAAAGTTGGCGAGGTTGAATTTGTCGTTTGCAGAACGTACAAACAATGGCCTTCCGTCGGCAAGTCCTGTCACGGGTTCACCTGAAATATAATTATACGAAATAAGACCACCGCAATCTGCATCGCCTGCGAGCGCATGATTGTAAAGTTTTCCATATAATTCATTCATATCTACGGGTATACCCAGCAGTTCTTGGTATTCTTTGAACAGATTGATCCAGGCATTGAGGTCGGAGGTGCAGTTGTTGCAATGTACCATAGCTACAAGGCTTCCGTCGGGAGTGGTAACCATGTCAATCATTTCGTATGGCTTGGACAACTCTTTTTCCAATACAATCATGGAAAATGAGGAAGTGCCTGCTGATACATTCCCGGTGCGTTGCTTGACAGCGTTGGTTGCTACCCATGCCAGTTCCGGCATCTCCTTCCGGAGGACAGACAGGTATACCTGCTTTTAAATGGCCCGACACGTCCAGCCTCTTGGCACCTTCTGGTGTAAGGAACCCTGCATTCTCGCCGGCGGGTAAGACTTTGGGCAGGATATCTGTCAGTTTCCAGGGGTATCCTTTAGGAGCTACCAACTTGTCGAACTTGGCTATCATTCCGGCAGAATAATTCTTGGTAGCCGGGTCTATGGGAAGCATTCCTGATGCATCACCTATGCCCAGAACTTTTTGACCTGTAATTTGCCAATGAATGAAACCTGCAAGGGTGGTCAGATAGTCAATGTTACTTACGTGTTCTTCATTGTCTAAAATAGCTTGGTATAAATGAGAAATGCTCCATCTCAGAGGAATGTTATATACGAATAATTCAGATAAAGCGGCGGCTGCCGGACGGTATTTGGTATTTCTCATGTACGGAAAGGTACAAGGATTTCTTCTTCTTTATTGAATGCCATATAACCATGCATCATGGCACTGACACCGATTGCCGCCAAGGTTTCTATTTCTGTGTCATATAGCTTTTTTACGTTGGAACGGAGATCTGCATAGCAGTCTTGCAGGCCATGCCAGATAGCTTCCACACTGTAAGTCCACAGTCCGTCTACCAGTTGGTTTTCCCAGCTATGGCTTCCTTGGGCAATGGGCTTGTTTTCCTGGTCAATCAAAACAGCTTTGATTCGTGTTGATCCGAATTCTATGCCTAGAATAGCTTTTCCTGCTTCGATGGTTGATTTTGCATCTGATTTCATATTAAAACCTATAATTTAAGGTACAACAATAATGATGATAAAATAAGGTGGGATGTGCCAAGAATCTTATTAGCCTTGACACATCCCCTCTTCATGGATGGATTAGCAAAGTGCTTTGTTCAGCATATAGTAGACTTCGTTCATGCGAAGCTCTTTCTTGAAGTTGCTGATGGTAGTATCTTTGTCGATACGGATCATTTCGATACCTGCAATCTCAGCATAGTCTTCCCAATATTCTGCTGTCAGATCATAAGAGAAGCAAGAATGATGTGTTCCACCTGCCAGGATCCATGCGCCTGCACCTACTTCGAAGTTAGGCATCGGAATCCACAGGGCGGAAGCAACCGGTAATTTGGGGCAACGGTTTCGGTTCGATGCATTCTACGTCGTTCACGATCAGACGGAAACGGTTACCCAAGTCTACTACAGTGGCGGTACAACCTGAACCTACTTTTGAAGTGAATACAAGACGGGCTGTCTGGCTCTTGCGAATACCTATACCTAGGAAGTGTACTTCCAGACGTGGTTTGGAAGCGGCGATAAGAGGACAAACTTCCAGCATATGTGATTGCAGGATAGCACTGTTTGCACCATCGAAGTTCAATGTGTAATCTTCCAGGAAAGAACAACCTTTGGAAAGTCCTTGGTTCATCACCCATACGGTACGGTAGAGAGCTGCTGATTTCCAGTCACCTTCCGCACCGAATCCGTAGCCTTCAGCCATCAGACGCTGGGAAGCCAGTCCCGGAATCTGATCGAAGTAGCTGCCGTCTGTTTGGCCCAAATCATCAAAATAGTAGTGAATCCTTTGGCGCCTTTGGCTTTAAGGATGGCACGAAGAGCTAATTCGGCTTTTGCAGCGTTCCATACTTTCTGATAAGCTTCGGTTGATTTATCTTCTAATGAAGCATCGTGGTCGTATTCGTTGAAGTAAGTTGCTACAAGTGCCTCTACATCTGTATCCTTGATGTTTTTTATGGTATTCCATCAGTTCGCTTGCCGGACAGTAATCTACGTGATACCCCCATACGTTGTTCTGCTTCCACTTTTATCACCGTCAGTTACAGCTACATTATTCATCTGATCGCCGAAACGGATGATCAGCATATCCTGAGAGTCTGCCCAACCTGCACAAACGCGCATCCAAACGGCAATCTTGTGCTGGGTGTCTTCGTCTTTCCAGTAACCTACCACTACTTTGCGGCGGATGCGCATACGGGTACAGATATGTCCGAATTCGCGGTCACCATGGGCGGATTGATTCAGATTCATGAAGTCCATATCCATGGTATCCCAAGGATTTCCTTATTGAATTGAGTGTGTAGATGTAACAGTGGTTTTCTTTAACTGTTGCAGACCGTGAATCCACATTTTAGCTGGGGAGAAAGTGTGCATCCAAGTGATGACACCGATACATTTTTCATCGTTGTTGGCTGCTTTGAACACTGCTTCCACTTCTTTAGAAGAGTTGGCTGTTCCTTTATATACTACTTTTACAGGAAGTTTCCCTGATTCGTTCAGTCCGTTTACCATTTCATTGGAGTGAGCGTCTACTGCTATAACTGCGTCACCTCCGTACAGAAGCTGTGCTCCTGTTACAAACCATACTTCATACTGATCAAATGCTTTTTCCATAATGTTATATTTTAAAAGGGTTATTAATTTCTTTGTTTCTTATTTCTGTCCATAATAGGCATTGGGGCCGTGTTTGCGGCTGAAATGCTTTTCTATTAATAAAGAATTCATCGTTAAATGAGGGTTGGCGGCAAAAGCGATACTTGCCATTTTGGCTACCTGTTCCATGACTACTGCATTATGTACAGCATCATTGGCATCTTTTCCCCATGCAAAAGGACCATGATTTTTTACTAGTACTCCCGGAGTATGTACAGGGTTCAGGTTCTTGAAACGTTTCACAATCACATTGCCTGTTTCCTGTTCGTAGGCACCTTTTACTTCCTCTTCAGTCATATCTGCGGTACAAGGAATGGCGTCATGGAAATAATCGGCATGAGTCGTTCCGATATTGGGGATATCCATTCCGGCTTGTGCCCAGGCGGTAGCATAGGTGGAGTGGGTATGTACACTCCACCTATTTCGGGGAATGCTTTATATAGAACTACATGGGTGGGAGTATCTGAAGACGGACGAAGAGAACCTTCTACCACGTTGCCGTCCAGATCTACTACAACCATGTCTTCAGCTTTCATATCATCGTATGATACGCCACTGGGTTTGATTACTACCAGACCTGTTTCACGATCGATGGCAGAAACATTTCCCCATGTAAAAATAACTAGTCCGTGTTTCACCAAATCCAGATTGGCACGGAATACTTTTTCTTTTTAATTTTTCTAACATAATGAATAATTGGGTAATGTGGCAATCTGCTAATTTGTCAATTGGCAAATTATTGCATCGGCACATTATTTTTAAAGTTTAAATTTCGGATCTTTTCTGTAGGCCTTATCATTAAATTTATAAAGATAAGCACCTCGTCGGGAACCTGATTTGTCTATCAAATCTGTTTTTTCAATGAAATCCATTTCGCTACCCGCTTGCGGAAATTCCGCTTGTCCATCGGTTCGCCATAGATTGCCTCATATAGATTTTGCAACTGTGTCAGGGTAAACAGTTCGGGCAGCAGGTTAAAACCAATTGGATTGTATGATGCTTTGTGCTTCATCAGTTCACGTGCTTTGGAAATCATGATCGGATGGTCGAAAATGAGCTGTGGCAGTTCGTCTATTTTTGTCCAATGGGCATTGTGCTGCTGCACTAGTTCCCTGTCATATTCATTTACATTGACTAAAGCATAATAGGCTACTGATATGACTCGTTCTCCCGGATCGCGCTCTAAGTCGCCAAATGTGCCTACTTGTTCCATATATACATTTTCCAATCCGGTCAGTTCTGCCAATACCCGTTTTGGCGGCAGCGTCTACACTTTTCGTCTTCTTGTACGAATCCTCCCATCAAAGACCATTTTCCCATAGCTGGTTCAAAAATTTTCGTTTTTAGTAGAAGCAGTTTTAATTCTCCTTCGTCAAAACCGAAAATGATACAGTCTACAGATACATAGAATTTAGGGTTTATGTTATAATAGGTGGTCATGGTTTAGCGTCGGTTTAAAATTAACAGGCTGTATTCTTCAAGATAATTCAAAGCATACAGCCTTTAATTTATGGTTTACCAGAAATAAGCATAGAATAGTGCACAAAGCAGAACTACACCTAAAGAGGTAATAACATCCCATTTGTTCCAACTCTTTCTGATAAGTTCCTTGTAACTGCCGGTAAAGGTGATGGCTTCCACTTGTTTGGCGGTTGGAGCCGGAGTGAAGCATGATACAACAACCATTAACAACAAAAAGGAATACAAGTAACCATATTTCAAAAATAAGCCAGTTTGTCTGCCAAAACCAAGTTGTATTTTCCCAAAACCAAGCCAGTCATCACATCTTTTCCGGTGTTTGGTGAGGATATTAGTCAGCAAACGGATCATACCAATTAGGAAACCGACAATCATGGCAGTTTCACCGGCTTTCGGAGTGATTTTCTTGGAGAATATACCAAGTGCAAATACGGCTACCATGCAGGTGCAAGGAGAGACTGTATACCTTGCAGATAGTCGTAAAGGCTGCCGAGACTCATCATTACAGGAATCCATGCCATGCCGAGGATAACTACAACTACGGTAGCGATACGTCCTACCATAACATAAGTAGCTTCACTTTTTGTTCTTAAAACATGGGGTTTGTAAAAAGTCTTTCTGTAAAAAAGTGTGGCACATGAATTAAAAGAAAGCAGCCAGTGAAGCAACCAATGCACAGATGAATCCAATAGTTACAATACCTTTTACACCGGCAGGCAGAACATCCTTTACCATTACAGCAAAAGCTGCATCTGTATTTGACATATCAAATTCACCTTTTGCAGCTAAGGCGGCAGCTACCATCCCCGGAATAAGAAACATGAAGACAGGCAGGATTTTAAAATAACCGGCTGCAATAGTACCTCTGCGGGCACGCTTCATTACCACATCATTATCTTCGCCTTTACGCTGTCCAAGTACACGCTGTACGATATGCTGGTCGGTACACCAATACCAGAAACCGATGATGGAGCTCCGATAAATACCCAGAATCCAGGATAATCTTGATACATCGGGTCTGCTTCGGTCCAGTGAAACATATGGTTGGCACCATAAGCGTGTCCGTCTGCTCCTACATTCATGGCGCTACGCGCATGATCCATCATTTCTGTCCATCCTGTAGCAATATTACCGTCTCCCAAGGCTGACAGTCCCAGGAAAAGAACCAAGAAAAGAACCGATGATTAAAAATAGGGGTTTGAATAGCTGAGAGGGTCATTACTCCTTTCATTCCACTCAGTACGGTGAAGATGCCGGTCAGGACAATAAGTCCGATTGCCCCATACCAAAAAGGAAGTCCAAGTAAGAACTCCAAAAAGATACCTCCGGTATAGGCGGTTACACTCACTTTAGTAAGAATGTAGGCTATCAGTGTGATGATAGAAAGCCATGAACCGGTACGCGGGGTATAACGGTATTTAAGGAAATCGGGCATGGTAATGATTTTGCCCATTTTATTGTTTAATAGTTGGTAGAATGGAACAAAAAGCCATCCTAGAAGAAGAATCATCCAACCTTGCATTTCCCAGTGTGCCATACCTACTCCGGATTTGGCACCGGTTCCTGCCAAACCTACCAGATGTTCCGAACCGATATTGGCTGCAAAGATAGCAGCACCAATGATGTACCATGCTCACCTTTGCCAAATAGATAATCTTCACTGCTTGCTCCTTGTTGCGAGCGTTTGTCTTTTTTTGTACAGAGCGCCATACCGCCCATATCACAGCTACAATGCCGACTGCCAGTATTGTCCAGTCCAGCCAGATGAATTCATGTGAATTCCAATTCATGATATTAAATATTTAAAGTTTAACAATTATTTTTCAACACCGAATTTAAAGATACATTGGCTGTGATAGGTCTGTCCCGGTTCCAGGATTACAGAAGGCCATTGTGATTTGTTGGGGCTGTCGGGATAGTGCTGTGTTTCCAGACAAACAGACGCGCGTTGCAGATAAGTGATTCCCTTTTTCCCTTTTACGGTTCCATCCAAAAAGTTGCCTGTATAAACTTGTATTCCCGGTTCATTAGTATATACTTCCAAAGTGATACCACTAGTAGGGCTGGTCAGTTTGGCAGCCAGCTGGTTAATATCGCCTTTCGTGTTAAGTACCCAATTATGGTCGAATCCGTTACCGAATTTTATTTGTTCGTTTTCAAAGTTAGTCACATCGGGGGCAATGGTTTTAGGAGTATTGAAATCAAATGGAGTTTCTGTTACTGCCATCATTTCTCCAGTGGTCATGAATGTGCTGTCAACGGGAGTGATGCTGTCTGCATTTACATAAAGAATATGGTCGGTGGCCGGATTGGCAGGGTTCCCACTCAAGTTGAAATAAGAGTGGTTGGTCATATTGATAACAGTCTTTTTGTCAGTTGTCGCTTCGTAATTTATGTCGATGGCATTGTCTCTTGTCAGTGCATAAGTAACAGTAGCGGTTACATTTCCCGGAAAATTGGCATCTCCATCCGGTGACTTCATAGTCAGTGTCATAGTACTGTCGTTTTAATTGGTTTGCTTCATAAACTTGGTATTGCCATCCTTTAGGACCTCCATGCAGGCAGTGACCAAAATTATTTTGGGGTAATTGAATGGTTTCTCCATCCATTACGATGACTCCTTTATTAATGCGGTTGGCATAGCGTCCGATAGAAGCACCGAAGTCGCTTGGTATATTTTGGTAGTCAGCAATGCTGTCAAAACCCAGCACTACATCTTTTAGATTTCCATTTTTGTCGGGGACCATGATAGATACAATACGTCCGCCAAAATTAGTTACGCATACTTCCATTCCGGCTGCATTCTTTAGCGTATACAGTTTGACAGGTTTTACGCCATCCACTATTGTTTCATAATTAGTGGGGTTTAATCCGGACTTTGTAAGTGTTTCTTGAGATTGTTTGGGAGCGCAAGCACTTAACAAGGTCAGTGCGATACCGGTTCCCAGAAAGGTTTTTTTCATGCTTTTCATGATATAAAAGTACTAATTAGTAATAGAGTATATGATTTTGGGTGTAAAAGTAACACTATTACTAATACATTGGATATGAAAAGAGTATGTTGTGCAACATAAAAGTGTATTTCCTACACTTTTATAGCATAAAAGAAGAAAAAAACCTTTGAATCCAAAGCGGTTTTTTCATATTGTTAGCGAATTTTGAGATCTTTTTTTATACCAGCTTGCGAGAACCGTCACTGATGACTACATCGTAAACTTTGGGGACTCTTCC
>ENA-OQCD01000236-OQCD01000236.1-human-gut-metagenome-genome-assembly--contig:-NODE-236-length-15053-cov-1.647059_pt1 | contig 15053 bp, 21 predicted proteins | sample MGYA00242755_ERZ504571 | MGnify/ENA primary metagenome ERZ504571 (study PRJEB26092, sample SAMD00036274) | human gut metagenome | host: Homo sapiens | study: EMG produced TPA metagenomics assembly of...
CCTTTATTGGGGAAGCTGAAGCTCGGCGCGGTTGACTACTAGATATTGACCCTCTTGAACGGTCACATAAACATCGCCGCTGAAATTCTCATTGGTAATAATGCTGTCAAAGCCCTCAGAGGCCAGACTGCTGCTTCTCACCTCATAATAACCGTCGTATTCAGCGTTATTGCGGAGCTTATATTCCCCGGCGGGGATATCAACGCCTACCCGGTACATTCCTTCCGGAACTACGCCGGAGGAGATATCCACCTTGGGAGCTTTATCCAGAGGCACCATCATGCAGCGCTGAATGGTCAAATACTGTCCATCCTCCACGGTGAGATAGCGGCGGCCGTCAAAAATTATCGTTGTCGATAATGTCCTCCACTTCCCCGGTGGAAGAGGAGTTCACCTCGTAATAGGCGGAGAACTCAGAAGCCGGCAGCAGGACATATTCCCCCGCAGGAAGATGCGCCGATTTTATACATTCCCTCTCCGTAAGCATCCTGAATAGCAGCAGAACCGCCGTTAGAGGAAGCAGAGGAGCTTGCGGAACCGGCGCTTCGGCAATCTGCAAGGTCGCCAGGACATCCTCCAAGGGCTGAATCCCATCAGAAGAGGAAAGCAGCGGCCGGAAATAATCCACCGACATGAGATCGTCGCCGATGGTGTAATAGAAGCTGTTAATCTCGTAGTCAATATCGGATACATAAGCGTAATAGGTATGGAGCTTGCCGGAGATCCCGCCGACAGAGGTTTCCTCCAGGCTGATGTATTGGTAATCATCGTAGCCCTGAGCGTAGGTTTCAAGATAATCGTTTTCGGAATAATACTGTGCTTCGCCAGCGAAGCAGTAAATGACGATGACTTCGTCAGCAGATGGATACAAGATAATACTATCCTCATCAACGTCCCTTTCCCATTCGGAAGGAACAGTAAAGGAAGCGCTGCCAATGGTAAGGGTAACTGTCTCGCCGGAAGGAGCGGAGGAAGCGCCGTCAGACGCTTGGCTGGAAACGCTGCTGGAGGCCGCGCCGGAGGGGGGGAGCGGGCTCCGTGGATTTATTGTTGTTCAGCAGCAGCACCACCAACACAACGATCAATACAATGATCAAGGCGGCGATTCCTAATACAATGCCTAAAACAAGCTTGCTGGATTTTTTAGGCGGCGTAGGACCCTGAGGATATCCGGGGCTGAGTGTAGTAGGACTGATTTGGGTAAACAGGCGGGGTGCCGCCGTTATTGCTCTGGGGGATAAGCGGGAGGAATGTTCCCGGCGTAATTTTGGGGGATAAGCGGGCGGCGGGCCGCCGGCCTGGCCATAAGGGGCGGAGGGCATTCCCTCCGCTTGTGCCTGGTGACCGGCAGGAGGCACAGCGCTTGGAATATCCCCACATTCAGAGGGTGCTTCCTGCGCCGCGGAGCCGGAGGCAGAGAAACTATCTTGGGAGATACTCTCTTGATAAACAGGCGCGGACTGCGACGCGGACGGATCTGATCCGCCTGCGGCGGAAATTTCCTCTGCAACGCTGTCAGGGGAGCTGTTTTCCGGCGGTCGCAGTAAAAATCAGAGGCGGGCAATTGCCCATTGGATCCTGAGAAGAGCCGGTATTGGGAGATGGGACAGGGGTCACAGGTTCGGAAACCGGAGTGCCGCAGTTTGTACAGAATTTGGAGCCGGGCATCAACTCGTTACCGCAATGAACACATTTCATAAGATCACTCTACCTTTCTTGCGGCCTATCCGCATTTATACAGCGTTTTCATGCGCCTTTAAAGACGGCCGCAAACCTTGATTTCAGTATAATATAGAAAGTATGTTTTGTAAATGGTTTGACACATTTTTGTCGCTTTTTCCGGTATAATTTCATTCCTGACGCGCGTTTCCCGCCGTTTTATGATATAATATTCTCAACCTATCATGGTTGGAAGGGCTGCCGATGCTTAGAGAAGATCTTAGCCTGTGTTTAGACCGTGCGCCGAAACACATAACGCCTCTCCGGGCGGAGCTGGATTTAAACGGCCTTCCGCGCTGACAACCATGATCTGGTAAGCTTAGCATAGCGCCGTATGAAGGTAGGAGAAAACTATGAAATACTGTCCGAAATGCCGTTTAGTCTATCCTGACAGCCGAGAGCAGTGCAGCTGCGGAAGAATCTTAAAACATTACGAGGTCTTGCGGGGAGATACGCCTGTGCGCGTGGCCCGGACGTCAGGGCTTGAAAAGGATAGAATTACGGGGGCCCTGGCAGACGCCGGGATTCCGTACAGCGAAACCCCTGTTCGGGAAAGGAATATGAGTGAGGCCGTCGCTGGACAGGGAAGCGTGGAATGGGAGCTCTGCGTTCCCTATGAGGCTTTAGAGCAGGCCAGGGAAGCGCTGTACGGTATTGGCGCCGACGCGGAGGAAGAACCTGGGGAAGAGGCCTCCCAGCTGCGGGAAAAGCCGGCCGAGACTCGCCAAGGGGAAGGCTGAGGAAAGGAAGTCGGGAACAAGTGGGAAGAGAGTGAGCAATCAAAAGCGCTGGTTCTGGCGTATTCTTTCCATGATCCTGTTTTTCCTGCTGGTGTGGGGCGTGGTAAGCGCTACCGACTGGGTGATGGCTCTTATTATGGGAAACAAGTAATGCTGCGGGAAAATTGTTATCTTTACCTAAAGGACGGAAGGCGTTTGGGCTATTTGGAATGCGGTGATCCCAAAGGGAAGCCGGTGCTCTGCTTTCACGGCTATCCCGGCAGCCGGCTGGATTTTCGCTGGCTGGAGCAGGCGGCCGGGAATCGCGGGTTAAAGCTGATTGCGGTGGACCGGCCGGGAATCGGGCTTTCGACCCGGTGGAGCCAAGGAGCCTTACTGATTTCGGCGGAGACATAGAGGAGCTGATGGAGCGGCTTCGGCTGAAAAGGCCGGTGGTGATGGGGGTATCCGGCGGGGGGCCTTATGTTCTGGCCTGCTTGAGCAGGCTGGGAAAGAAAATTCGGGCCGGCGTGGTGGTGTGCGGCCTGGGGCCGATGGATACGGAGGACAGCGCCAAGGGGATGAACGCCTCTAATGCCAGTTTATTTTACTGCGCTCGGAATTATCCCGGTACTGTCAGGTTCATTTTGAGAATCACCAAGTATATGATGACGAAGAAGGTGGATACCTATTACGGCTGATGGGAAAAGTGCTGCCGGACAGCGACCAAAAGCGTATGGGGAAGATCACACGGGAAAACCGTCAGAAAGTTCTTTCCGCCAACCGGGAAATATTCGTCAGGGGAGCAGGTACCTGGCCCAGGAAGCGGTGCTTTACACCAAGCCCTGGGAGTTTTCCCTGAAGGAGCTGCGGTCTCCCATCCATTTTTGGCACGGATACCTGGATAAGAACGCCCCGATTCGCTCGGCCATGCGCCTGTGCCGCCAGGCGCCTCAAAGCGTGAGTCATTGGCTGGTGGGCGAGGGGCATTTGATCCTGAACCGGCATGCTGCCGAAATTTTAGACAGCATTTGCTCTATGTTTGGAATGGGGACGATTGACAGAGAAAAAAGTGGGGTACTATAAAAGATAAAAAATTCTGCTGAAAAAAGAATTCACACAGACAAATCGGGAGGTTACTATGAGCGAATATAAAATCAATACAAAATGCGTACAAAGCCGGCTATGAGCCGAAAAGCGAGTCCCGGGTGGTTCCGATTGTTCAGAGCACCACCTTCAAGTACGATTCGGCGGATACACTGGGCAGGCTTTTTGACCTGGAGGAATCCGGCTATTTTTTACACCCGTCTCGCCAACCCCCACTGTGGACACAGTGGCGAAAAAATTGCCGCCCTGGAACGCGGCGTGGGAGCGGTGCTGACCTCCTCCGGCCAGGCGGCCTCTATGATGTCTGTGACCAATATCTGCCACAGCGGCGACCATGTGGTGTGCGCCAGCGCGATTTACGGCGGCACCTTTAATCTGTTCAACAAAACCTTGCGGGAGCTGGGAATCGACTTCACTTTTCTGCCGCCGGAGGCCGCGGAGGAGCAGATCAACGCCGCGTTCCAGGAGAATACCCGCTGTGTGTTTATCGAGAGCCTTTCCAATCCCGCTTTGGTGGTGGCGGATATCAGCTTTATGCTAAGCTGGCTCACAGCCACGGCGTGCCGCTGATCGTGGACAATACCTTTCCCACTCCCATCACTGCCGGCCTTTTGAGTTTGGGGCCGATATTGTGGTTCACTCCACCTCAAAATACATGGACGGCCATGCGGTAGCCTTAGGCGGCGTGGTGGTCGACAGCGGGAACTTTGACTGGAAAAACGGGAAATTTCCGGAATTTAACCGAGCCGGATGAGTCTTACCACGCGTGGTGTACGCCGATACCTTTGGCAGGGCGGCCTATATAACCAAGTGCACCACGCACATCATGCGGGATATGGGCATGATGCTCAGCCCGGAAAACGCCTTTTGCTGAATCTTGGCCTGGAAACCCTGTTCCTGAGGGTGGAGCGCCACTGTCAAAACGCCATGGAGGTGGCAAAAATTTCTGGAGGCTCAGGAGCAGGTGGAGTGGATCAACTATCCCGGCCTGCCCAGCAGCAGGTATTACCAGCTGGCACAGAAATATATGCCGAAGGGCACCTGCGGCGTCATTGCCTTTGGCGTGAAGGGCGGCAGAGAAGCCGCCGCCAAGCTGATGGAGGCTCTGAAGCTGGCGTCTATTGTGATCCATGTGGCGGACTGCCGTACCTGCGTGCTCCATCCCGCCAGCACCACCCACCGCCAGTTAAACGAGCAGCAGCTGAAAGAATGCGGCGTAGAGCCGAACATGATCCGGATGTCTGTGGGCATTGAGGATGTAGAAGATATTATCGCCGATTTAAAGCAGGCGTTTGAAAAGCTTTCTTGACAGAAGCCGGGGCATACTTCGGGTGTGCCCTTCTTTTGTAGAAGCTGGTTTTCATTGTATTCCGGTTTGATCCTGTTAAAAGCCTTTGTCAACCCGAACGAGGGGCCGCGAGGGGCTTTTCCGCTTTCCACGGGGGAGCGGCCTCCTTTTGAAAGGGTATGGGCGGCCTTCTTAGGAGAAGTTTCCAACATCCTGCTTTTTGGAGGGCCGCCGGAAGCCTCCAGCCGTGCAATAAATGGAGGAACCGGCGGTTCCCACGGCAGAGGGATTGTGCCGATTTTTAGAGAAGAGGGAAAGCCTCTGGTTTGCCGGCGGTTCCGGAGACGCGGCGGAAAAGGGGAGGGAGAGCCATGGAGGAGTCTATTCGGGAAAAGCTGAAGCATTGGCTGGAGCATGGAATGATTTTCCTAAAATGGGTGGCTTGCGCCCTGCTGATGGGCTTGGTGCTGGGGGCCGCCGGCACTCTGTTTCACTACTGTGTGGACGGAGCCAACCGTTACAGCGGCCAGTATCCTTACCTAATCTGGTTTCTGCCCTTGGGCGGCCTGCTGATCGTGTTTCTTTATAAAATTACGAAAATGGAGCGGGATCAGGGAACAGATCTGGTGATTCGGTCGGTCCGCTCCACAGAACCGATTTCTATTAAGACAGCGCCGCTGATTTTTGTCAGCACGGTCCTCACCCACCTGCTGGGCGGCTCCGCCGGGCGGGAGGGCGCCGCTCTTCAGCTGGGAGGCAGCATGGCGGCTCAGGTTGGACGATGGTTCCGGTTCGACGAGAAAGATGAACGGATCATGGTTATGTGCGGCATGAGCGCCGCTTTTTCCGCACTTTTCGGCGCCCCGCTGACGGCGGCGGTGTTTTCCCTGGAGGTGATCAGCGTAGGCGTCATGTACTACTCCGCCCTGGTGCCTTGTGTGCTGTCCGCCGTGGTGGGCTACGGCGTGGCGAGCTATTTCGGCGTGGTCCCCGTCAGGTTCCAGCTGACCGGCGTCCCCGAACTGGAGCGCTTCCTTTAAGCAGGGTGATTCTGCTGGCGGCATTGTGCGCTGTGCTCAGCGTGGTGTTCTGCCTCGTGATGCATCTTGCCGGCAAGGCCTATGGCAGGCTGCTGAAAAACAGATACCTTCGCATTTTAGCCGGCGGCCTGCTGGTAATCGGCCTGACCTGTTTATTCCAGACCCGGGACTATAACGGTGCGGGTATGGAGGTGATCCGCCGAGCCATCGACGGCGGAGAGGCCCGGCCGGAGGCTTTCGCCCTAAAGCTGGCGCTGACAGCGGTGACCCTGGGAGCAGGCTACCGGGGCGGCGAAATCGTCCCCGCTTTCTTTGTGGGAGCCACCTTTGGCTGCGTCATGGGCCCTCTGATTGGGCTGGATCCCTCCTTTCGCGGCGGGGATTGGTTTGATTGCCCTGTTCTGCGGCGTGGTCAATTGTCCGCTGACCTCTCTGCTGCTGGGAGTGGAGCTGTTCGGCGCGGAGGGAATCCTATATTACGCCGTAGCCGCGGCGGTCAGCTATATGCTTTCCGGTTATCACGGCCTATACCGGGGCCAGAAGATTCTGTATTCCAAAACAGAGCCGACCTTTATCAATACGTCGTCTACATAGAGAGCTTTTTAAGATTAAATAAATGCGGGAGCTGAAAAGGAAGGCGTCTTACTGCGCCCGTTAGGCCTGGCGATAGCTTTGCTGTGGAAACAACGTCAGACGGCTTTTTTTCGAGAAAGAAAAGCTTATCCGAGAAAAGTTGTCTGCTTTTTGTATAAATTATCACGAAATGGTCAGTTAGTTGTAAGAAATCTGTGGGATTTGAGACAACTTGCATAAAGAATGTTAAACTAAGAACTGTAACAGGGAGGATATTCAATGAGACACCTGATCGATCCGCTGGATTTTCTGTGGAAGAGATCGACGCCTGCTGGATTTGGCGGGGGAAATCGAGCGCAACAGGGAGAGATACAGCCATCTGTGCGATGGCAAGACCCTGGCCACCTTGTTTTACGAACCCAGTACCAGAACCCGCTTAAGCTTTGAAGCCGCGATGCTGAATTTAGGAGGCCGGGTGTTGGGCTTTGCCTCTGCCGACAGCAGCTCCGCTGCCAAAGGGGAAAGCATTTCCGATACGATTCGGGTGGTTTCCTGCTATGCGGACATCTGCGCCATACGCCACCCGAAGGAAGGCGCCCCAAAGGTGGCATCCCAGTTCCGGGATCCCGGTGATCAATGCCGGAGACGGCGGACACCAGCATCCCACCCAGACACTGACCGACCTGCTGACCATTCGGTCTCTGAAAGGCCGCTTGGGTGATCTGACCATCGGGCTGTGCGGAGACTTGAAGTTCGGCAGGACGGTACACTCTCTCATTAAATCCTTGTCCCGCTATCAGCATCCGCTTCGCTCTGATTTCCCCTGACGAGCTGCGTCTGCCGGACTACATCCGCAAAGAAGTGCTGGACCGGGAGGAAATCCCATATGAGGAGGTCAGCGACCTGGAGGACGTCATGGGCAAGCTGGATATTTTGTACATGACCCGGGTGCAGAGGGAAAGGTTCTTTAACGAAGAGGATTATGTGCGCTTGAAAGACTGTTACATCCTGACCAGTAAAAAGATGGCGGCGGCAAAGCCCGATATGGCAGTCTTACATCCTCTGCCCAGGGTAAATGAGATCGCCACCGAGGTGGACAGCGATCCCCGGGCGGCTTATTTCAAACAGGCTCAATACGGGGTTTACGTTAGAATGGCGCTGATCGCCACCTTATTAAATCTTGCTGGGAGGGAACCGGAATGCTGAATATCGACAGCTTAGAGTCTGGCATCGTGATCGACCACATCAAGGCGGGCTCCAGCATGGAGATTTACCGTTATCTCCGCCTGGATCAGCTGGATTGCTGTGTGGCCATCATCAAAAAAACGCCAAAAGCAATAAATACGGAAAAAAGGACATTATCAAAATTGAGGGCATCACCGAGATCAACACGGATATTTTAGGCTTTATCGACCATAATATCACGGTGAACGTCATCAAGGATGGAGTCATTGCGGAGAAAAAGGCCATCGGCCTGCCCAATGAGATCCATAATGTGATCAAATGCAAAAATCCCAGATGCATTACGTCAGTGGAGGAGGGCATCGAGCAGGTGTTCCGCCTCAGTGACCGGGAACGGCATTTGTACCGCTGTATTTACTGCGAGCAGGAATTTAAGCGCTGATTTGGTCTGCGAACAAAGAGTGCGAATAAGGATGTGAGCCTGTCGGGGCTTGCATCCTTTCTTTTTTCGACAGAATAGGAAAAGGCTTCCGGGGTATCATACCAAATAAGGAGGCGCTTACCATATGAATCAGGAACCAAGAAGATATACCAGAGCCGACTACCGCAGGGCGGTACGGCGCCGCAGAATAAAAGCACGGGTGGGAATTGTCAGCGCGGCGGCCGCCGTGCTGCTGCTGGTGATCGGCGCGGGCGTTTTGATTGTCAACCGCCTGCTTCCGGGCATTACCGTCAATACGGCGGGAAAGCCGGAAAGTGCCCAGACGTCGGCTGTTCAGGAGCCGGGCGGGAAGAGCAGCGGAGAAGGCGGCGGATCTCCCAAAACCGGCGGAACGGATTTTACTCAGTGGAACCAGGAATGCCCCTGGAATTTAATCGTTGTGAATGTTGACAATCCCCGTTCCCACGGGTTACGATGTAATTACGGAAAAATACGACGGAACCATGGAGGTGGATTCCAGGATCATGGAGCCGCTGTGCGATATGATCCGGGCAGCCCGGGCGGATGGAGTGTCCCTGTGGATTTCCTCCGGTTACCGGTCCAACCAGCTCCAGCGCCGGCTTTATGAGGATGAAACCGCCAGCTATCTGGAAAAAGGCTATCCCCGGGATAACGCGGAATCAATGGCCGCCAACGCGGTGGCGGTGCCGGGAACCAGCGAGCATGAGACAGGCCTTTCCGTGGATCTGAACGAGGTTTCCGACGACTTCAAATACACCGAGGCCTACCGTTGGCTGAGCGAAAACGCTGAGGATTACGGCTTTGTGCAGCGATACCCTGAGGATAAACAGGAGATCACAGGGATCATCACCGAGCCGTGGCACTACCGGTATGTAGGACAAGCCGCAGCCAAAGCCATGAACGCCAAAGGCCTGTGCCTGGAGGAATACGCGGCGGGGCTGATGGATGGCTCCCTAGAGATGCCGCGGTCAGAATAAACTGAGAACGAGCTGGAACGAAAAAAGCGGGAGCGGAGCAGGAAAAGAGGAGAAAAGCTATGCCGAAAATTCTGATCGTTGAGGACGACCAGACCATATCTAAGCTGATCGCCGCCAGCCTGAGCATTTCAGGGTATGAAAGCGTACCCTGTTTTGACGGGAACGAGGCGGTACATATGGTGAGAAATGAGGAGTTCGACCTGATTTTATTGGATATCATGCTGCCAGGGCTGGATGGCTTTCAGGTGATGGAAAAAATTCGGGAAACGGGGAACGCCGGTAATTTTTTTTAACTGCCATGGGAGACGTTCCGACCGGGTCAAGGGCTTGAAGTCAGGAGCGGAGGATTATATCGTAAAGCCCTTTGAGCCCTTGGAGCTGCTGGCAAGGATTGAGATCGTGCTGCGCCGGTTCAACCGGGAACAGAAGAATTTGAGCTTTCGGGACATTACCGTCAATATGGAGGAGCGGAGCGTCCGCCGGGGAAGCGAAATCATCGATTTGACCCCGAAGGAATACGATCTTCTGGTGCTGTTTTTAAAGCACCAGAACGTGGCGCTAAGCCGGGATAAAATCCTGATGGATGTCTGGGAGTGCTCGGCGAATATCGAAACCAGGACAGTGGATAACCATGTCCAGCGCCTGCGGAAAAAGCTGGGGCTGGAGGACTGCCTGAAAACAGTTTTTAAAGTGGGCTACCGTTTGGAAAACGACCTCTAAGGCTTGCGGCCGAAAACTGGGAAGGGGGATTCTATGCGCTTTTGGCAGAAAATATTCCTGATTTCCCTGGCGGTGCTTACCGTTGCGGTGAATACCATCGCCTATCTGCTGATCGGAAACAACCATCAGCTGAATAAGGAAAAAGAAATTAAATCCAGCGTGGATGAATACAGTATTGTGGTTTCATCCTTCCAGACTAATGTGCTTTACGAGCGCTACCGGTCCAGCGAGGCGGAGCTGGACGATACCCAGATCACCCAGATTGCCCGGGAGTTTTCCTACCTGTTCACTCTGGATAATTTGTACATACAGCTCAACAAGGGCGAGGAACGGGTATTCTCTAACTTTACCCGGGATCTGCCGGACAATCTATACGAGAATGTGAATCAGCTCAGCGAGGGCGACGCCCGTGTGCTGATCCGCCGGGATGACGACAGCCGGGTTTACCTTTACATCACCTCGCCGGTGACGATTCAGAGCAGTAATTATTTTTTTACTACTATTAAAGATATTACCAATATTTACGATGTGAAAAATGATCAGCTCCGTTTCTTCAGCGTGCTGGGGCCTATTGTTTCCGTGGTAGTGGCGTTTATCATGCTGATTCTCTCAAAGCTGCTGACCAGCCGGATCAACCGGCTGCGGAAGTCCACCATGAAGGTGGCCAACGGAGAATATAACGCCATAGAAATTAAGTCTAAGGATGAAATCGGGGAACTGACCGCCGACTTCAACACCATGACCGAGGCGGTTAAGCAGAAGGTGGAAAAGCTGGAGGATATCGCCAGCGAGAGGAAGGTCTTTATCGATAATATGACCCATGAGATGAAAACGCCTTTAACCTCTATCATCGGTTTTTCCGACTTGCTGCGAAGCGCCCGCCTGGATGACGAAACGGTTCATGATTACGCGGAGAGCATTTATAAAGAGGGGAAATACCTCAAATCCATCTCATCGAAGCTGATGGATCTGATTTTGCTGCGCCAAAAGCCGGAAATGACGGAAATCGACGTTCCCCGCCTGGTGGAGGAAATCGACGAAAGCGTGCGCCCCATCGCTTCCAGCAGGCAGGTGGCGTTTTCCGCCGCCTCGGTGGAGGCGAAGCTGGTGTGCGACCGGGAGCTGATTAAATCCCTGCTGTACAACCTGATCGACAACGCGGTAAAGGCGTCCCAGCCGGGAACGTGCGTGACGCTTAACGCCTATTTACCCAGGACGGCGTCATGGAGTTTTCCGTAGCCGACCAGGGCAGCGGTATTCCCAAGGAAGAGCTGGATAAAATTTTCGAGCCCTTTTACCGGGTGGACAAGGCCCGGTCCCGGAAATACGGCGGAGCTGGACTGGGACTGGCCTTGTGTATGGAAATTGCTCATGCTCACGCCGCGACTCTGGAAATCGAAAGCGAGGTCGGCAGGGGAACGGTGATCCGCCTGCGCTTTGACGGAAAAGGAAAGGGGTCGGTGCTGTGAGATTTGATAAAAATACCGGGAAAACCATAGCGTTCGCCTGCGTGATTTTATTCGCCGGCATCCTATTTTCCACCTGGGTTCTGCCCGCTGCCACAGAGGATAAAAAGTGAGCAGGCGTCGTAATGCCGGTGACGCTGAATAACCCGCAGAAAATTATCGAAAGCCCCGCGATGAAAGCGGATCCGCAAAAGCTGTACCCGGCGGCCTACAGCCTCCGGGAACCGCTGAATACCAGTCAGATTGACGAAACGGTGGTTCAGGCAAGGAATCTGTTTTTGAAGAACGTCAGCGAGGATGTGGAATACCTGTTCAATCTGAAGATAGACAGCGTGATTATGGAGAAATACGCTGAGGCCTGGAGACTGACGCCGGGAAAGGTAACGGTGCCTTCCGAGCCGGTATGGGAGCCTGATGACGCTCAAAGCGGCGGCGTGTCGCCTCAAACCGGCAGCGGGCCGGAAGGAACCTTATCAGAGCCAGGCGCTGAGGATCCTGAGAGCGGAAGCACAGGAACCAGCGAGGAGCCTCAGGACAGCTCTTTAGAGCCTTCTGATGAGGAAAAAGAGCCGGAGGCAAAGCTCAGCAGGAGGAATATGAAAGGCAGCAGGAGGAGTATCAAAAGCGTCTCCGGGAGTATGAACAGTATCTTTATGAGGAGGAAAAGGGCGACGCCTTTTCGCTGGATATCCTATTTACCGACGCCAAATCCACTACCTGGCGCATTACCGCCTGCGGTTATGCGGATGAGATCATTGCGCTGCACTGTGTCAAGGAGGATATCGAGGTGACGCCGGTCAGTATTTTTCAGGAAAGGAGCCTGGATTTAGCGGATACTGTTACGGCGAAAATGGACAGCGCGGTTTCTCTGTTTTATTCCAGAATAGGCTCGATAAGAGATGTGAATGATATCTATGAGAATGGGTATTATTGGAATTATATGGAGCTGTGCTTAGAGTCGCCCTCCTCAGAGCTCTACTGGAATATTTATGGATGGACGCCGGACCGGGTTCTGATCGCCGGATTCCGCGCGGAAACGAATACTCCGGTTTGCTATGGCCTGGTTCCTTGGTCAGAGAGCCTTTCTGACCTTTTGCTTGGATACGGCTATGATCCGGAGGTGTTCAGCGGCGCGGGCGGCTACGGATATTGAGTTTTTTTACGGAAAGCCTTTCCACCTATGGGAAAATTTGATATAATAATTCATTATGGAAGAATAAAGGGGAAATGAACATGGAAGTCAGAACACGGTATGCGCCGAGTCCTACCGGGTTTATGCATGTGGGTAATCTGAGAACGGCGCTTTATGAATATTTGATCGCCAAATCCCAGGGCGGGAAATTCATTCTGCGGATCGAGGACACCGACCAGGAGCGGCTGGTGGATGGCGCTGTGGAGGTAATCTACCGCACGCTGGATATGGTAGGCCTGAAGCATGACGAGGGCCCGGATGTGGGCGGTGAATACGGCCCGTATGTACAGAGCCAGCGAAAGGATATGTACAAGCCCTATGCGGAACAGCTGGTGAAAGAGGGCAAGGCTTATTACTGCTTCTGTACCAAAGAGAGGCTGGACGCCCTCCACCAGGAGCAGGGCGTCGGCGGCGGTACGACCGCCACTGCCGGGATCTGCCTCAGGAAGAGGTAGACAGGCTTCTGGCTCAGGGAGTCCCCTATGTTATTCGTCAGAAAATGCCGCTGGAGGGCTCTACCACCTTCCAGGACGCGGTTTACGGAGAGATCACGGTGGAAAATAAGGAGCTGGAGGATCAGATTCTGCTGAAGGCCGACGGCTATCCGACCTATAACTTTGCCAACGTTATCGACGATCACAGTATGCATATCACCCATGTGGTGAGGGGATGTGAATATCTGTCCTCTGCGCCGAAATACAACCTTTTGTATGAGGCGTTCGGCTGGGAGGTTCCCACTTATGTGCACTTGCCGTTGATTATGGGGAAAAATGAGGATGGCAGCGTTTCCAAGCTTTCCAAGCGCCACGGCGCCACCAGCTTTGAAGACCTGATGGCGGACGGCTATCTGCCGGAGGCCGTCACCAACTATATCGCCCCTGCTGGGCTGGTGTCCTAAGGATAATCAGGAAATGTTCACCCTGGAAGGCCTGGCGGAGAGCTTCTCCATCGACGGCATCAGCAAATCGCCGGCGGTGTTCGACTATGATAAGCTGACCTGGTTTAACGGGGAGTATATCCGCAGGAAATCCCCGGAGGAATTTTTACAGCTGGCGAAGCCTTATTTCCGGCAGGCGTTCCCGGATACGGAGGCCCCTTATCCCAAGCTGGTGGAAATTCTTCAGCCCCGGGTTACCAGCTGACGCAGATTCCTGAGATGATCGGCTTTTTCCAAAAGCTTCCCGGCTACGAAAAGGAGCTGTTTATCAATAAAAAAAAAGCAAGACCAACCTGGAAAATTCCAAGGAGGTTTTAGAGGATACCATCGCGCTGCTGGAAGCTCTGCCTAATTGGAATCATGATGGGATCCACGATTGCCTGATTCAGTACGCCCAGGAGAAAGGCCTGAAAAACGGCACCGTTATGTGGCCGGTGAGAATCGCGGCCGCCGGGCAATTGGTCACGCCGGGGGGCGCGATTGAAATTTTAGAAATCCTGGGCCGTGAGGAAAGCCTGCGGCGCCTGCGCCTGGGCCTTGCCAAACTATAAGAAGGGAGTATGCTTCATGCCGGAAATTGTAAAGCCAGCGGAAGGGGAAGAAACCCCATCGAATTTTATACAGGACTATATTGTGGAGGATTTGAAGGCGGGAGGACAATTTGAGGGAAAGCAGGTTCACACCCGTTTTCCTCCGGAGCCTAACGGCTATCTGCACATCGGCCACGCCAAGGCTGTCTGCATCGACTTTGGCACGGCGGAAAAGTTTGGCGGAATCTGCAATCTGCGAATGGACGACACCAATCCTACCAAGGAAGACGTGGAGTACGTGGACGCTATAAAGGAGGATATCCATTGGCTGGGGTTTGACTGGGACGACCGGTTTTACTATGCCTCCGAGTACTTTGAGAAAATGTACGAGTTTGCCTGCCGCCTGATTGAAAAAGGGCTGGCCTATGTGTGCGAGCTGACTCCCGAACAGATGCGGGAAAACCGGGGAGATTTGACCCATCCGGCGGTAAGCCTTATCGGGACCGCCCTAAGGAGGAAAGCCTGGAGCTGTTCCGCAGAATGAGAGCCGGGGAGTTCGAGGATGGAAAAATGACGCTGCGGGCTAAAATCGATTTGCCTCCGGCAATTCAATATGCGCGACCCGGTTATCTACCGGATCAACCGGGCCAGGCACCACCGCACCGGAGATACCTGGTGCATTTATCCTATGTATGATTTCGCCCATCCTATCGAGGATATGCTGGAGGGAATCACCCATTCCCTATGTTCCCTGGAGTTTGAGGACCATCGGCCTTTGTACGACTGGGTGGTTGATAATGTGGACGGCCCCTGTAAGCCGCGGCAGATCGAATTCGCCAGATTGGGCATTGACCATACGGTGATGAGTAAAAGAAAGCTGCGGGCTTTGGTGGAAAACGGTCACGTATCCGGCTGGGATGATCCCAGAATGCCCACCCTGGGCGGCTTGAGAAGAAGAGGGTATACCCCGGCCTCCATCCGAAATTTCTGCGATAGAATCGGTGTTTCCAAGGTGAATTCCACGGTGGACTACGGCTTTTTGGAGCACTGCCTGCGGGAGGACTTGAATCTGACGCCCAGCGCACTATGGCGGTGCTGCGGCCGATTAAGCTGATCCTGACCAATTATCCGGAAAATAAA
>ENA-OQCD01000237-OQCD01000237.1-human-gut-metagenome-genome-assembly--contig:-NODE-237-length-15049-cov-2.194880_pt1 | contig 15049 bp, 21 predicted proteins | sample MGYA00242755_ERZ504571 | MGnify/ENA primary metagenome ERZ504571 (study PRJEB26092, sample SAMD00036274) | human gut metagenome | host: Homo sapiens | study: EMG produced TPA metagenomics assembly of...
ATTATTTGAACTGGATGGTGTTGAACTTGATTTTGAAGATGATGCACTTGAACTGGTCGCAAAGAAATCTCTGGAACGTAAGACAGGAGCCAGAGGTTTGCGTGCGATCATGGAAGGTTCACTGATGGATCTGATGTATAAGATTCCGTCAGATGACACGATTCGCAAGTGTACAATTACCAAAGATGTAGTAGATGGCACCGGTGAGCCGGAGATCGTCCGCGGAGAAACTCCTGCACAGGCGAAGACAGCCGGAAGCAGAAGAACGTCCCGGACACACAAGAAGGATAAACCGGAAACAGCCTGATGAAAGGGACTGAACAATAAATGACAAATCAGAATATAGTGCTGCCGTGCGGATCGCTCTGCACGGGGACTCCATTCCTTCCGGGATGATCGTTCATTTTGATGTGAGCAGGGAGCGTTCTGTCAAGGCGATTGAAGCTGCCATGCTTCATGACCAGAAGATTTTTCTGGTTACTCAGATTGATCCTGAGGTGGAATCACCGGATCTGGCAGGTGTATATCATGTAGGAACCATTGCTATATCAAACAGGTTGTGAAACTTCCGCAGAATCTTTTGCGGGTACTTGTAGAGGGAACGGGAAGAGCCACACTTGTGAAATTTGAGCAGGAGTTTCCGTTTATCAGAAGTGAGATCACACCTGTTGATGAAGAAGAAATGCAGATGCCGGAACCAGTGATGGAAGCCATGCACAGAAGCCTTAAGGAATTATTCCACAGATACTGCATGGAAAATGGAAAAGTCAGCAAAGAGCTGGTAGCACAGATTTTAAATATAGATAATGTTGAGGAACTGGTTGAGCAGATTGCCGTAAATATTCCTTTATCTTATCAGAATAAGCAGAAGATCCTGGAGGCACTTACACTGGAGGAACGTTATGAAGTTCTGGGTGCAATCCTTGGAAATGAGATTGAGATCATGCAGATTGGCAGAGATCTCCAGAAAAAAAGTGAAGGCCAGAATTGATAAGAATCAGAGAGAATATATTCTCAGAGAGCAGCTGAAACTGATACGTGAGGAACTGGGTGAGGATAATACTGCGGATGACGCAGAGGAGTTTAAGAAGAAACTCCAGGAACTTCAGGCCGGCGATGAGGTAAAAGAGAAGATCAGCAAAGAAATCGAGAGATTTAAGAATACCAACAGCAATGTATCCGAGAATGCAGTACTGCGTGGTTATATTGAGACCATGCTGGCGCTTCCGTGGGAGAAGAAATCCACAGATTCTGATGATCTGAAAGAAGCATGGAAAGTACTTCAGGAAGGTCATTACGGTCTGAAAGATGTGAAGGAGCGTGTGATGGAGTTCCTTTCCGTCCGCAAACTGACACATAAGGGAAAAAGTCCGATCCTTTGTCTGGTAGGACCTCCCGGAACAGGTAAAACCTCCATTGCCCGATCGATTGCAGAAGCAATGCATAAGAAATATGTACGTATCTGTCTGGGCGGTGTGAGAGATGAGGCTGAGATCCGGGGCCACAGAAAGACTTATGTAGGAGCAATGCCGGGAAGGATCACTGCAGCATTACAGCAGGCAGGAGTGAGCAATCCTCTGATGCTTCTGGATGAGATTGACAAGACCAGCAGTGATTATAAAGGAGATACTTCTGCAGCACTTCTTGAGGTGCTTGATCCGGAACAGAACAGTAGATTTATGGATCATTATATAGAGGTTCCACAGGATCTTTCAGAAGTACTGTTTATTGCAACTGCAAACGATGTTCAGGGCATTCCGAGACCACTTCTTGACCGTATGGAACTGATCGAGATCGCAGGTTATACTGAGAATGAGAAGGAACATATTGCAAAGGAACATCTGATTCCGAAGCAGATGGAAGAGAACGGTATCGAGAAAGGTAAACTGACAATCCAGTCAGCGGCTCTTAAGAAGATCATCAACAATTATACAAAAGAAGCCGGAGTTCGAAACCTGGAGAGAACCATCGGACAGATATGCAGAAAAACTGCACGTCTGATCATGGAAGAAGATAAAAAGAAGTTACAGTGACTTCAAAGAATCTGTCAGATTTTCTTGGAAAAGAGCATTTTAACTATCTTATGGCAAATAAGAAAGATGAGATTGGTATTTCCCGCGGCTTGCCTGGACACAGGTGGGCGGCGATACACTGCAGATTGAAGTCAATGTAATGCCCGGCAAGGGCGAGCTGATGCTTACCGGACAGTTGGGAGATGTTATGAAAGAGTCTGCACAGGCAGGTATTACTTACATTCGTTCCATTGCTTCTGACTATAAAGTTGAGCCGGAATTTTTCCAGGAAAACGATATTCATGTGCATATTCCGGAAGGGGCAGTACCAAAAGACGGACCATCCGCAGGTATTACCATGGCAACTGCAATCCTTTCCGCAATTATTAAGAAGCCGGTAAGGGCAGACCTTGCAATGACCGGTGAGATCACACTGAGAGGAAGAGTTCTTCCGATCGGCGGTTTGAAAGAAAAACTTCTTGCGGCAAAATATGCTAAGATCAAAGAGGTGTTAGTGCCGGCAGAAAACAAACCGGATATTCAGGAATTAGATAAGGAAATCACAGACGGACTTACCATTACCTTTGTAAGTTCGATGAAGGAAGTGCTTAATAAGGCACTGGTATAAAATAAATGGTCAGTCAGTAAAGATTGACCATTTGTTGTGAAAAAAGAGAGGAAATCAATGGTTATTAAGAATGTATCATTAGATATCGTATGCGGTATTACCAGCAAACTCCCGGACACCAACAGACCGGAGGTTGCATTTGCAGGAAAATCAAATGTGGGAAAATCATCGCTGATCAACGGGCTGATGAACCGGAAATCTCTTGCCAGAACAAGTGCACAGCCGGGAAAAACACAGACCATTAACTTTTATAATATCAATGAAGCCATGTATCTGGTAGACCTCCCTGGTTACGGATACGCAAAGGTTTCACAGTCTGAGAAGGAAAAATGGGGCAAGATGATCGAAAGATATCTTCATACATCCAAAAACCTGAAGGCGGTTTTCCTTCTTATTGATATCCGTCATGATCCGTCTGCAAATGACAAGATGATGTATGACTGGATTCTGAACAATGGCTATGAGCCGATCATTATTGCAACGAAGCTTGACAAGCTCAAACGAAGCCAGGTTCAGAAAAATATCAAAGCAATCAAAGAAGGGCTGAAGCTGAGCAAAGATGGCATTATTATTCCTTTCTCTGCTGAGACGAAGCAGGGAAGAGATGAGATCTGGGCTCTGATTGACGAGTTGACCGGACTGGCAGCTACTGAAGAAGCCTGAAAAAATAAATATTCGCTGTTTACTGACGGGATTCTTTTCCTGTGAAAATAAGCAGCAGACAGACAAAATACGAGGACAAAAAATATTATGGGAATTATCAAGGCATTCAAGCTGGGATTTGACTATCTCAAGTATGATGAAGATGGTAACGTGCAGGATACGCAGCGTGCTGTCAATGATGTAAACCTGGACATTGAAGCCGGACAATTCGTGGCTGTTCTGGGACATAATGGTTCCGGAAAATCTACTCTTGCAAAGCACCTGAATGCGCTGTTGCTTCCGACGGAAGGAACTTTGTGGGTAGATGGGATTGACACGTCTAAAGAGCCGGAATTATGGAAAGTCCGACAGAAAGCGGGCATGGTTTTTCAGAATCCTGACAATCAGATCATAGGAACTGTAGTAGAAGAAGACGTAGGGTTCGGACCGGAGAATATGGGTGTGCCCACAGAGAAAATCTGGGAGCGTGTAGATGAGAGCCTGAAAAAAACAGGAATGACATCCTATCGTTATCATTCTCCGAATAAACTTTCCGGCGGACAGAAGCAGAGAGTTGCAATTGCCGGTGTCATGGCAATGCGTCCGAAATGCATCATTTTGGATGAGCCAACTGCAATGCTGGATCCGAATGGACGAAAGGAAGTTCTTGAGGCAGTCAGTGACCTTAACAGACGGGAAGGAGTGACAGTCATTCTGATCACCCACTATATGGAAGAAGTTGTTCATGCGGACAAGGTATATGTTATGGATAACGGAGAAGTGGTGATGCAGGGAACACCCAGAGAGATTTTCTCACAGGTGGAAACTCTGAAAGAATACAGACTGGATGTGCCGCAGGTAACACTTCTGGCACACGAACTTCATAAAGCCGGAGTGGATGTTCCGGAGGGAATACTGACTACAGAGGAGCTGGTGAATGCCTTATGTCAATAGAATTAAAAAATGTAACTTATACCTACAGTCCGGGAACTGCCTATGAGATTCATGCGCTGAAAGATATCAATCTTTCTATACCGGACGGACAGTTTATCGGAATTATCGGACATACAGGAAGTGGGAAATCTACACTGATCCAGCATTTCAATGCGCTGATCCGTCCAACTTCCGGTACGATCACTTATAATGGAGAGGATATCTGGGGAGAGAAATATGATCGTCGTGCCCTGCGAAGCGAGGTTGGTCTTGTATTTCAGTATCCGGAGCATCAGCTTTTTGAGAATGATGTGCTTTCTGATGTATGCTTTGGTCCCATGAATCAGGGATTATCCAGGGGAAGAGGCAGAAGTAGAAGCAAAGAAAGCACTGCAGCAGTAGGTTTCAAGGAGAAAAATTTTAGTAAATCCCCTTTTGAGCTTTCCGGCGGACAGAAGAAAAGAGTTGCTATTGCCGGTGTACTGGCAATGAATCCGAAAATTCTTATTCTGGATGAGCCAACTGCAGGTCTGGATCCGAAAGGACGAGATGATATCCTTGACCAGATCGCAGAGCTTCATAAAGTAAGAGGGATTACCATTATCCTTGTATCCCACAGCATGGAGGATATTGCAAAATACGCGGAGAGACTGATCGTAGTCAATGACGGAGAAATCGCATATGACGATGCTCCCAAAGCAGTATTTGCTCATTACAGAGAGCTGGAGGCCATGGGACTTGCAGCACCGCAGATCACTTATATCATGCATGCGTTGAAGGAAAAAGGCCTGGATGTAGATGTAACTGCTACAACGGTGGATGAGGCAAAAGAGAATATCCTTGCAGTTTTTAAGAAAAATGTAATCCCGGGGAAATTTGTCTGGTGACAAACAATCTGTTTCAGACAGTCAGTCGAAAAAAAGAAAAATGCCAAAGCAGAAACCTTAATTAGTGAGATGGAAGCTGATCTGACTGAGGATGGGACGAAAGAGTCTCATTCAGATGCGCCTGATGAAGATTTAAGCATTCAGAAGGAAACAATGGATAAAAAGTCTGCAGAACAAGAAGAGAATGAGGGAGGGCAGGAAGTATGATCCGAGACATTACAATAGGACAGTATTATCCTGCAGATTCCGTTCTGCACAAAATGGATCCGAGAGCAAAGCTGGTGGGGACGCTGGTGTTTATCATCTCTGTCTTCGTATTCCATACATTTCCGGGATATGCAGTGGCAACTATATTTCTGGCAGCGATGATCATTCTTTCCAAAGTTCCTGTGAAATTTATGTTCAAGGGACTGAAGGCAATCGTGATGCTTCTTATGATCACAGTGGTATTTAATATATTTCTGACACCCGGAAAGGTTCTCTGGCAGTGGGGAATCCTGCATGTGACAGAGGAGGGCCTGAAGCTGGCCGGAAGAATGGCCATCCGCCTGACGTATCTGGTGATCGGTTCTTCTCTTATGACGCTGACTACCACACCCAATCAACTTACAGATGGTCTGGAACGACTTCTCAGGCCGTTAAATAAACTTCATGTGCCAATCCACGAGATTGCCATGATGATGTCTATTGCGCTGCGTTTTATCCCAATCCTTATGGAGGAAACCGATAAGATCATGAAAGCACAGATTGCACGTGGCGCAGATTTTGAAACCGGAAATATAATTCAGAAGGCAAAAAATATGATTCCGCTTCTGGTTCCATTGTTTATTTCTGCGTTCAGAAGAGCAAATGATCTGGCCATGGCCATGGAAGCAAGGTGCTATCATGGAGGGGATAACAGAACCCAGATGAAGCCATTGCGTTATGAGTCCAGAGACTACATTTCCTATGTGGTGATGTGGGCTTATCTGGGAATCGCCATTGTTTCAGAATTGTGGGAATCTGAGAAAGTACTGATATAATTTATAAAGATATTTTATATGCTGTAATCCGGTAGGAAGGATTACAGCATATTGTTTATTTGTTATAACAAAAGTTTTCAATTTTTATGGAGGAAAACAGATGAAAAGAATTGGTCTTGTAGTTGCATATGACGGCACCAACTACTGTGGCTGGCAGACACAGCCAAACGGGGATTACCGTGCAGGGGGTTTTAAATGAAACACTGTCCGAGCTTCTTGGCGAGAAGATAGAAACGATCGGTGCAAGCCGTACAGACGCAGGGGTTCATGCCATGGGAATGTGGCAGTATTTGACACCAACACACGCATTCCCGGAGAAAAGATTTCCTATGCACTGAACCAGCGTCTTCCGGAAGATATCCGCATTCAGCTCTCAGAAGAAGTAGAACCGGATTTCCATCCCCGTTACTGCGACAGCGAGAAAACATACGAATACCGCATTCTGAATCGCAAATTCCCGGTTCCGACAGAGCGCTTATACACCTATTTCTACCACTACAAACTGGATGTAGATAAGATGAAAGCAGCAACCTCATACCTGATCGGACAGCATGATTTTGCTTCTTTCTGCGGTGCAAAAGCGCAGGTAAAAACAACTATCCGTACAGTGACAGGAATTGATGTATGGCGTGACGGAGATATCGTAACCATACGTGTAACAGGAACAGGATTCCTCTACAACATGGTACGAATCATCTCCGGAACTCTGATCGAAGTAGGAAACGGACAGTATCCGCCTGAGAGAGTAAAGACAATTCTGGAAGCCTGCAACCGCGAAATGGCAGGCCCAACTGCTCCGGCACAGGGACTGACACTGATGGGGATTTGAATTTTTTTGATTGATAGTCAGGAGGAGAAAATCATCCGTTTCGATAATTGCCGGTGGGATAACTGATCAACAGTTTTTTTTGATGAAAAACAAAAAACGGGGGAGTAACGAAAAAAAAGTTGAAAAAACGACACAAACCTATTGACAGAACAGAACCCTTATAATATAATAACCAAATGTGACGTAGTGCGAGATGCTTAAGCCAAATAGCCCAGGCGAAAGTATTTATCAGCGGTTTCGGACATTTCCGCATTTTTAGCACCGGCGTTTCCAATAACTTATATTCGCGGGAAATTCCGCGGTTAATTAAACTATCGTTGATAAATAACAGGAGGTAAAACCATGCAGACTTATATGGCTAATCCAGATAAAATCGAAAGAAAATGGTATGTAGTTGACGCAGAGGGTTGCACTCTGGGACGTCTGGCATCCGGTGTTGCAAGTGTTTTAAGAGGAAAGAACAAACCTCAGTTTACACCGCACGTTGACACAGGAGATTATGTAATCGTTGTAAACGCTGATAAGATCAAAGTTACAGGCAAGAAGCTTGAGCAGAAGATTTATTATAACCACTCCGACTATGTTGGTGGAATGAAAGAAACCACATTAAAAAGAAATGTTAGCAAAGAAACCTGAGAAGGTTATCGAGCTCGCAGTTAAGGGAATGCTTCCGAAAGGACCTCTTGGAAGAGCTATGAACAAGAAACTTTTCGTATACGCAGGACCAGAGCACAAACATGAGGCTCAGAAGCCTGAAGTTTTAACATTTTAATAGGAGGTAGAAAACATTGGCTAGCGCAAAATTCTACGGAACAGGAAGAAGAAAGAAATCAATCGCAAGAGTTTACCTGGTACCTGGAACAGGTAAAATCACTATCAATAAAAGAGACATCGATGAGTACTTCGGACTTGAGACTCTGAAAGTTATCGTTCGTCAGCCACTGGCTTTAACAGAGACAGAGGGTAAATTCGACGTGATCGTTAACGTTCGCGGCGGTGGATACACAGGACAGGCTGGAGCAATCCGTCATGGCCTTTCCAGAGCCCTTCTCGAGGCAGACAACGACTACAGACCAGCTCTTAAAGCTGCTGGATTCCTTACACGTGATCCACGTATGAAAGAGCGTAAGAAATACGGTCTCAAAGCTGCTCGTAGAGCTCCGCAGTTTCTCCAAACGATAATCAGACCGACATATCGAATATCAGAACATCAGACCCTGGGAACCTATGGTTCCTGGGGCTTTTTTATGTAAGAAAAGGACATTATCCTTTCTTTTGACATTTCCCCCATTTTTGATACTATATTATCATACGGACTTCCCATAGGCGCGATCCTGTGGGAGTTTTTTTTACACAGGAATTTAAGGAGGGTTTTATGGATGAGTGAAGTGAAAAAATCCGGTCACAGCCATCATCAGCGGGGGACGTTTTTCCGGGAAGATCGGTTATGTGCTGGCTGTTGCCGGATCTGCGGTAGGTTTGGGAAATATCTGGCGTTTTCCTTACCTGGCGGCGAAGTACGGCGGAGGAATGTTCCTGCTGGTTTATATCCTGCTGACCGTGTCATTTGGATATGTGCTGATCATGTCGGAGACAGCGCTGGGAAGAATGACGCGTAAGAGTCCGGTCGGAGCATTTGAACATTTTGGAAAGAGCGCACCGTTTAAGAATCGGTGGATGCTGAACGCCGTAGCATCCGATCGCTGATCGTGCCGTATTACAGCACCATCGGTGGATGGGTTATCAAGTATCTGGTGGAGTATTTAAGAGGAAATGTGCAGAAGGTTTCCGAAGATGGTTATTTTGGAAGTTTTTATTGCGGATTCCTGGCAGGTGGAAGCCTGGTTTCTGGTGTTTGCAGTGCTGGTATTTGCCATCATCCTTGGCGGCGTAAAAAAATGGCGTAGAACTTATGTCAAAGATCATGATGCCGGTTCTGGTAGTTCTGGCTGTGATTGTTGCCATTTATTCAATGACACGGCCAGGAGCTATGGAAGGAGTAAAATATTTCCTGATTCCGAACTTTAAGAATTTTTTCCTGGATGACAGTTGTGACAGCCATGGGTCAGATGTTTTATTCGCTTTCTATTGCAATGGGTATCTTATATACCTATGGTTCCTATATGCATAAGAAACTGGATATGGAACAGTCTACCACACAGGTGGAAATCTTTGACACAGGGATTGCCATCCTTGCAGGACTTATGATCATTCCGGCTGTGTTTGCTTTTTCCGGCGAAATCCGGAGACTCTGCAGGCGGGGCCATCGCTGATGTTTATCACACTGCCGAAGGTTTTTGCAACCATGGGAGTAGGAACCGGCGCAGGAATCCTCTTTTTCGTGCTGGTCCTTCTTGCGGCACTTACCAGTGCGGTTTCTCTGATGGAGACAAGTGTATCTACCTTTATGGATGAGCTTCACTGGGGCCGGGCGAAATGCTGTATCCTGATGGCTGTGATCATGCTTGTGATCGGTACTGCATCTTCCATGGGATATGGAGTGCTGGATTTCCTGAAGATTTTCGGAATGAATTTCCTGGATTTCTTTGACTTTATGACAAACTCCGTGATGATGCCGCTGGCAGCACTTGCCACCTGTTTCCTGGTAACACGTGTTGTGGGATATGACAGGATTGCAGCGGAGATCGAGCAGTCTTCGAAATTCCGCAGAAAAGGGCTGTACAAGTTTTTTTATTAAGTATCTGGCACCTGTCTGCCTGATCATTGTACTGTTAAGTTCCATTGCAAACGTGCTTGGAATCATCAGTATGTAAAAAATAAGTTATAAAAAGATCAGGTGAGAATGAATGTTGAATGAAATCATTCTCATCTGATCTTTTTTTATGCCATAGATAGTTACGCTGTAGGCAAGGAAAGCTGGTTTCAGTGCTCCCATATATTGATTTAACGTGCTATATCAGTCGTTAACCTTCCAGTTAGCCAGCAGTTTCAGCTCGATCCTTGTTCCATCCGGAAGAGAAAACCAGTGGTCATTGATCGGCTTTACCGGATAAGCTTTGATCTTTTCCATTGTTTTTTCCACAGAATCAACGGCAATGGAAATGTGGTCATATCCGTTCTCTGCATCTGTGTTGATGGCAGAAACTTCACAGAGCTGGATACCTTCCCGGAACCAGCATTTGCGCTCTGGTTTTTCCCCGATCTCCCGCCACATATGCATGTCAAAAACATCTTCAAAAAAATTTCTGTGCATCTTCATAAGAAGAAGTACGGATCGCTGCATGATCGATCTTTGCCATAAAAAATGTTCCTCCTTTGTATATGATGTATATGAGATTTTTTTTATCTGTCATAAGAATAAGCGATTTTTGTGATAACTGGCAAGGAAAAAAAGATTATTATACAGGGGGGAGTTTTTCTGGTCAGTGAGGGATTTTCATGAGAAAAGGTACAGACAGACCAGAGAACACAGAGGATGCGGAGATTTGGCTTTACAGCAGAGAAGAATATCAAGTATAATACTATAGCATCGAAAAAATCCGCTCCATCAAAAAAGGAATCCTGCAAACAGGGATCCCATCGGGATGGCAGCATAAAGGAAAACAAATATAATAACAAAAATCACAACAATAAAGGAATATAACAAATGAGTATTTAAATGTAGAACACCTGACTCACGGATTGGAGACAGAGCGATTTTTGAAGACGTGTCTTTCCGTCTTCTGAAGGGAGAACACATTGGACTTGTAGGCGCCAACGGCGAAGGAAAGTCCACATTTATGAGCATCGTAACCGGAAAGCTGATGCCAGATGAAGGAAAAGTAGAATGGGCAAAAAAATGTCCACGCAGGCTATCTGGATCAGCATGCAGTGCTGGAAAAAGGCATGACCATTGGCCAGGTGCTGAAATCTGCTTTTGATCCCCTTCTGAAAAAAGAAGAGCGCATGAACGAGATCTGCGACAAACTGGGAACTGCAGATCCTGACGAGATGGATGCACTGATGGAAGAACTCGGAACCATCCAGGACGAACTGACACTTCATGATTTTTACGCCATTGATGCAAAAGTAGAGGAAGTTGCCCGGGCACTGGGACTTCTGGATCTGGGACTGGACCGTGATGTTACAGACTTAAGCGGAGGCCAGAGAACTAAGGTACTCCTTGCCAAACTGCTTCTTGAGAAGCCGGACATCCTGCTTCTGGATGAGCCAACCAACTATCTGGATGAGGAACACATTGCATGGCTGAAAAGATATCTTCTGGATTATGAAAACGCCTTTATCCTCATTTCACACGATATTCCGTTCCTGAATTCTGTAGTTAATATCATCTATCACATGGAAAATCAGGAACTGAACCGTTACGTAGGAGACTACGACCATTTCCAGGAAGTCTATGTGGTTAAGAAGGCACAGCTGGAGGCTGCCTACCGAAAACAGCAGCAGGAGATCAGTGAGCTGAAAGACTTCGTAGCAAGAAACAAGGCACGTGTTTCTACAAGAAATATGGCCATGTCCCGCCAGAAGAAACTGGACAAGATGGATGTGATCGAGCTGGCAGCAGAGAAGCCGAAGCCGGAGTTTAACTTCCGCTATGGACGCACACCGGGCAAGATGCTTTTTGAAACACATGATCTGGTCATCGGATATGATGAACCACTTTCCAAACCGCTGAATTTTACCATGGAGCGTGGACAGAAGATTGCCCTGGTAGGAACCAATGGTATCGGTAAAACGACACTGTTACGAAGCCTTCTTGGCCTGAACAAACCGATCTCCGGAAGTGTGGAGCAGGGAGAAAATCTCGAAATTGGATATTTTGAGCAGGAAGTAAAAGGCGAGAACAAGACCACCTGTATCGAAGAACTGTGGCAGGAATTCCCGTCATTTTCCCAGTATGAGGTACGTTCCGCACTGGCAAAATGCGGCCTTACAACCAAACACATCGAAAGCCAGGTCCGTGTCTTAAGCGGTGGTGAGCAGGCAAAGGTCCGTCTCTGCAAACTGGTGAACCGTGATACCAATATCCTGCTTCTGGATGAGCCCACCAACCATCTGGATGTGGATGCAAAAGACGAGCTGAAAAAAGCTCTCCGGGAATACCGCGGAAGTATCCTTCTCATCTGCCATGAGCCGGAATTTTATCAGGATGTGGTAAATGAAGTATGGGATATGAGCAAGTGGACGACAAAGATTTTCTGATGATGTAATTACGATAGAAAAGAAAGGGGTATTTCATGGGTGAAAAACCTCAGAAGATACAAGAACAGAAACAAATAAGCCTGGGTGTGCTGGCTCACGTAGATGCAGGAAAGACAACTTTATCGGAAGGCCTGCTTTTTAAATGCGGAAGGATCCGGAAGATCGGACGTGTGGATCATAAAGACGCATATCTGGATACGTATGAACTGGAACGGGAACGAGGCATTACCATTTTTTTCCAAGCAGGCAGTTTTTTCTATGGGAGCGTTTAATGTGACGCTTCTGGATACTCCAGGGCATGTGGATTTTTCTGCGGAAATGGAGCGCACACTGCAGGTGTTGGATTATGCGATTCTGGTGATCAACGGAGCGGATGGTGTGCAGGGCCATACCCAGACACTGTGGAGACTTTCTTGAACAGTATAAGATCCCCACATTTTCTTTTTTGTGAACAAAAGGATCAGGACGGAACAGACAGAGAGGGGCTTCTTCAGGAGCTGAAGAAGAAATTAAGTGGAAACTGTGTGGATTTTGGTGGAGAACTGGAGTGCCACGGTGCAGAAGAATCCGGGAAAGCCATGCAGCAGGTGGATAACTTCGGGAAAACTTCCGGTGAGCCTGAAAATGAATCCGGAGTGGAAAAGCAGATGGATCATGATGGACGTTTTGCAGACAGCAAAAAAAGCGACTATATCAACGGAACCGATGATTTTCTGGAAAATATCGCCGTATGTGATGAAAATCTTCTGGAAAACTTTCTTGAAACAGGGATTATCAAAAAGAAAGCTGTGGTAAAGCTGATCCTGGAGCGGAAGCTTTTCCCCTGTTTCTTTGGCTCAGCTCTGAAAATGGAAGGCGTAGATGCATTCATTCACGGTATGGAAACCTATATGGCAGCGCCTGTTTGCCCATCTGAATTCGGTGCAAAAAATTTTTCAAGATCGCCAGGGATGATCAGGGTAACCGCTTGACTTACATGAAGATCACAGGCGGCAGCCTGAAAGTAAAAGAAACGCTTACCAATGCAGGGAGAAAAGGAATTCCGGAAGAAGAGATCTGGGAGGAAAAAGTGGATCAGATCCGCATTTATTCCGGTGCGAAGTTTGAGATGCTCAAAGAAGCGGAGGCAGGAACCGTCTGTGCGGTAACAGGCCTTACCGAAACTATCCGGGAGAGGGCCTGGGTGTTGAGCGGGAGTCTGTCATGCCGGTTCTGGAGCCGGTGCTGAATTATCAGATCATCCTTCCGGAGGGCTGCGATGCCCACAAGATGCTGAAAAGCCTGAAAGAGCTGGAAGAGGAAGAACCGCAGCTTCACATTATGTGGGATGAGCAGTTGGGGGAAATCCATGCCATGCTGATGGGGGAGGTGCAGATTGAGATTCTGAAACATCTCATCTGGGAACGCTTCCATGTGGCTGTGGAGTTCGGAACCGGAAATATTGTATATAAGGAAACCATTGCCGCACCGGTGGAAGGCGTAGGACATTTTGAACCATTGCGTCATTATGCGGAAGTGCATCTTCTTCTGGAACCGGGGGGAGAGAGGAAGCGGATTGCAGTTTTTTACAGCGGCAAGTGAAGACCAGCTGGATCGGAACTGGCAGCGCCTGATCCTCACCCATCTGGAAGAAAAAGAGCATCTTGGTGTACTTACAGGATCACCGATCACCGATATGCAGATCACTCTTCTTACCGGACGGGCACATCAGAAACACACGGAAGGCGGAGACTTCCGTCAGGCAACTTACCGTGCAGTGCGTCAGGGCCTCAAAAAAGCGAAAACCATTCTTCTGGAACCATACTACAGCTTCCGTCTGGAACTTCCGGCCGAAAATGTAGGCCGTGCCATGACCGATATCCAGCGGATGCAGGGAAACTTCCAGGGACCGGAGACAGAGGGAGAACTGGCTGTGATCACAGGCAGTGCACCGGTTGCAAAAATGCGGGATTATCAGAGCCAGGTAATTTCCTACACAAGAGGAAAAGGCCATCTCACCTGTACGCTGAAAGGCTATGAACCATGCCAGGATCAGGAGCAGATCGTCCAGGAGATCGGCTATGATTCCGAGAGAGATCTTGAGAATCCTACGGGATCTGTATTCTGTGCTCACGGAGCAGGTTTTGTGGTTCCGTGGTATGAGGTAGAGGAATATATGCATCTGGACGGTGCAGAGATCCAGGACTGGGACGATGCGTATGATGATTCCGGTGACAGCAGTACGGGAACTGCGGAAGCTTCCGGAAGAGGATATTCCGGGCAGGGAAAAGATACGTACAGTACCAGTTATGGGACAGGAAACAACTCCTGTGGGAAATATACTTCGATGTATGGAAGCTACGAAGAGGAGAAAGAGCTGAAGGCAATCTTTGAGAAAACCTTCGGCCCTGTGAAATCGAAGAAATATAACAGCAACAGCAGAAGCTTCGGAAATCTGGAAAGCGGCAGCAGTTTTTTCGGAAACAGTGGAAAACGGTCTCAGACCTCAGAACTTCCGGGGAAAACCAGTCAGGGTGCCTGGAGAAACAGCAATCCTGCCATCCACAGAGACGACTATCTTCTGGTAGATGGATGCAACATTATTTTTGCATGGGAAGATTTAAGAGATCTTGCCCAGGCTGATTTTCATGCGGCCCAGACCCGTTTAATGGACATATTAAGTGATTATCAGGGCATCAAAGGCTGTATCCTGATCCTGGTATTTGACGCTTACCGTGTGGAAGGCCATCCGGAGGAAACCTTCCAGTACCATAACATCCATGTGGTTTATACCAGAGAAGCAGAGACCGCAGACCAGTATATTGAGCGTACTGTCCATAAAATCGGACGGAAACATAATGTGACAGTTGCCACATCCGATGGCCTGGAACAGATCATCATCATGGGCCAGGGAGCTGCCAGAATCTCAGCCCGCGGTTTTAAAGAGGAGATTG
>ENA-OQCD01000238-OQCD01000238.1-human-gut-metagenome-genome-assembly--contig:-NODE-238-length-15022-cov-2.423901_pt1 | contig 15022 bp, 24 predicted proteins | sample MGYA00242755_ERZ504571 | MGnify/ENA primary metagenome ERZ504571 (study PRJEB26092, sample SAMD00036274) | human gut metagenome | host: Homo sapiens | study: EMG produced TPA metagenomics assembly of...
TCTATTCATTGATTCACGCATTTCCATCTTCAATGTCGGACACTGCTCATTCCTTGGCATATAGGGAGATAACAAGTTTTCTATGAGAAACCCACGACCTCGTGTTTGGGAACAACTATGGACTCGAATTCACCGTTACGGTCATGGAGAATAGGTATGATCGCTTCACCGTGTTCAGTTTGGATTTTCTTGGGGTAGCTGCCGTTACGGGAATTACCGCTGTTATGACCGGAAACCGAATTCTTCTCATAACCCAGATGCGCATCCATCTCACCTTCAAGCATTTTCTCCAATACCTGCGCGTGTAGTTGTTTCAGAAACTTGCTGACATCAGCTTCTGTCTTGAACTTGGTTAAGGAACTTCTTACTTAATACCTCATCAGGCACTGCATGATTCTTCTCTTTCATAATCTTCTTCATTTTGCAAAGCTATTAAATAAAAAATACGGAACCCAATACTGAATCCCGTATTTTACATTTACACAAAATATTTTATAGTGCCTAAATCGTATTAAATGAGGTTATTTTTCGATGCCAACTAGTTCTACTTCGAAAATCAAAGTAGAGAAAGGTTTAATCTGACCGGCTTCACGTGCACCATAAGCTAGCTCTTGAGGGATGTAAAGTTCCCATTTAGAACCTACTGGCATCATTGTTAGCGCTTCAGTCCATCCTTTGATTACCTGATTAGCACGGAAAGTAGTCGGTTCTTTACGATCATATGAACTGTCGAACTGAGTTCCATCAATCAAAGTACCTTTATAGTTTACTTTTACTTTAGAAGAATCGGTAGGAATAGCGCCGTTACCTTCTTTAATTATCTTATATTGTAAGCCGCTTGATGTAGTTTTAACACCCTCTTTCTTTGCATTTTCAGCTAGGAATTTTTCACCGGCAGCTTTATTTTCAGCGAACTGGGCTTCAGTAGCTTTTGCTTTGATTGCTTCTGCCTTAGACTGAACGTAAGCGTTGGCTTCTTCCATAGTAACATTCATGCCTTTTTTCTGCAAAGCAGCCATGAAACCTGCCAGAAAGTTTTCTTTACTTAAACTTTGAGTAGAGTCATTTCCGAAAATACGTTGGCTCATCATATCGAACATACGTCCACCAACTTGTTGACCAATCTGAAGACCTGCCATATAGCAACGTCTTTAGGGCTAGTCTTGCTGGTACCTTCTTTAACACCTCTGATGGAGTCGGACATATAGGCTGTATCAACGCTAATTGTTGGCTCATATACATATCCAGACCTTGCGTGTTGGTGATACCCATCATGTAAGAAAGTGAGTCTACGTCATTCTTCATGTTTGCTTTCGGTGCTTGGGCTGTACAAGACGCCAAGCTGGCTGCAGCAGCGATTGCTACAAAAAACTATTTTTTCATTTGCCTTAAATGCTTTAATAATTATAATACTTCGATTAATTCTACTTCAAAAATCAATGTGCTGTGAGGAGGAATCATTTCTCCTGCCTGTTGTGCTCCATAGGCTAGTTCTGAAGGAATGAAAAGTTTCCATTTAGCACCTTCAGTCATCAGTTGGAGTGCTTCCACCCATCCTTTGATTACTTGGTTCACACCAAAGATAGCCGGTTCGCCGCGTTTGATAGAGCTGTCAAACAAAGTCCCATCAATCAAGGTACCTTCATAATGGCATTTTACACGGTCGGTTGCACTCGGTTTTTTTCCGTTACCTTCTGTGATAACTTCGTACTGTAAGCCGCTGGGAAGTGTCACGACCCCCCGGTCTTTTTTGCGTTTTCCTTCAAAAATGATTTTCCCTTTTCAATATTCTCTGCATTCAATTTGGTTTCCAGCTCTTCAAAGTACTTGTTTACGATTTCACGTGCTTCGTTGTGGCTGATAGCCGTTTCTTTTCTATCTAATACGTCTTTGATTGCTTGAGCAAAGTCTTCAACATTAATACTTTGAGCACCCATGCTCAATAAATTCTGGCCAATACCAAGGCCGATGGCGTAACTGAATTTATCCATAACTATTTATTTTATAAGATGTTTTATACAAAACGCACAAAGGTAGGTGTTTTTATTTGAATGAATCTGTTTTTAACAATTTAATTTTTTCTTATTTTTGTGTGTTTAGTTAAAAGAGGAGGACTAGAAATGAAGAATTTAGTAGTTTTAACAGGTGCTGGAATGAGTGCAGAAAGCGGTATCAGTACATTTCGTGATGCAGGTGGTTTATGGGATCAGTATCCGGTGGAACAAGTGGCTACTCCGGAAGGGTATGCGGCAAACCCTAAAATTGGTGATTGATTTTTTATAATGAGCGTCGTAAACAGTTGCTTGCTGTAAAGCCTAACCGGGGGCATGAACTGGTTTCTGAGATGGAAAAGTTCTTTAATGTGACTGTTATCACTCAAAATATTGATAATTTGCATGAGCGTGCCGGAAGTTCGCATATTATTCATTTACATGGCGAACTGACCAAGGTGACATCTAGTTGGCAACCTAATAATCCAGCTTATATTAAAAGAATTAAAGCCGGAAGAATATGAGATACATTTGGGAGACTTGGCCGGAGACGGTTCCCAGTTTCGTCCGTTCATTGTATGGTTTGGTGAATCTGTTCCTATGATTGAAACTGCAATTGAATATGCTGAAACAGCTGATATCTTTTTAATTATAGGAACTTCGCTTAATGTATATCCTGCTGCCGGTTTGTTGAATTATGTGCCTGCCCGCACTCCTGTTTATTTAATAGATCCTAAGCAGGTGCCCATTGCATCGGGACGTAAAGTGCATGTAATTCAGAAAGGTGCGTCCGAAGGATGGAAGAGCTTAAAAAAATATTAGTGGGATAGTTTGCAAGTAAACAATTTCCTTGTATATTTGTTATGTATTTAAAGAATATTTAAAACATAAAACAGAGACAATTATGAAAAAGTACGTTTGCACAGTATGTGGTTGGGTTTATGACCCGGCAGAAGGAGATCCTGAAGGTGGAATCGCTCCGGGAACAGCATTTGAAGATATTCCAGATGATTGGGTTTGCCCTCTTTGCGGAGTAGGTAAAGATGATTTCGAAGTTCAAGAAGATTGATCCTACCTTATAACCGGATATCATATAAAGCGGAGGAATTTCTTTTGTATGATATATCAGATAGCGCGACTAATTATTATTTAGTTGCGCTTTTTTATTTTACATTATTATTAATGGCTTGCCTTAAAAAAAAAGAGCGTAACCTATAACAAGTTGCGCTCTTTATGGTATAAAAAAGAATGTTCTTATTTCTTTTCTTGCTTTTCAGGACGAGGCAGTAATACTTTGTGAGAGAGCTTGAATTTACCTGTCTTGGGATCAATATCAAGTAACTTCACTTCTATTTCATCCCCTTCTTTTTAAACCGGCCTCTTCTATTGTTTCAAGACGTTTCCAGTCAATTTCAGAGATTGTGTAACAATCCGTCTTTACCAGGCAAGAATTCTACGGAACACGCCATATGGCATTTACTGAACGGACTTTACCTACATAGACTTCACCGACTTCGGGAACGGCAACGATACCCTTGATAATGCGCATAGCATCGTCAATACATTTCTTGTTTGTTCCCGCAATCTCAATGCGACCTACTCCATCAGTTTCTTCAATCGTGATGGTTGCTCCGGTTTCTTCCTGCATACCTTGGATAATCTTTCCGCCCGGACCGATGATAGCCCCAATGAACTCTTTAGGAATAGTCATCGTTTCAATACGAGGAGCATGCGGTTTCAAATCTTTACGAGGTTCGGCTATACATTCGGTTAACTTGTTAAGAATATGTTCGCGACCTTCTTTTGCTTGCAGTAACGCTTTTTCCAAGATTTCGAATGATAGACCATCTACCTTGATGTCCATCTGTGTAGCAGTGATACCATCACGAGTACCTGTAACCTTGAAGTCCATATCACCCAAGTGATCCTCATCTCCAAGAATATCAGACAATACGGCATATTTTTCTTCACCTGCATTCTTAATCAAGCCCATGGCAATACCTGAAACTGGTTTTTTCATGGCAACACCGGCATCCATTAATGCAAGCGTTCCTGCACAGACAGTAGCCATTGAAGAAGAACCATTTGATTCCATGATATCAGATACTACACGTACTGTGTACGGGTATCCTGCAGGAATTTGTCCTTTTAAAGCACGCCATGCCAAGTGCCCGTGCCCGATTTCACGACGACCTACACCACGTTGTGCTTTTGCTTCACCAGTAGAATAAGGAGGGAAGTTGTAGTGTAACAAGAATCGTTCTCTGTGTTGATCCAGAACATCGTCTACGATTTTCTCATCTAGCTTGGTGCCTAATGTGACAGAAGTTAAAGACTGAGTTTCACCACGGGTGAAAATGGCAGAACCGTGAGGGCCGGGCAGATAACCTACTTCGCACCAGATAGGGCGAATTTCAGTTGTCTTACGTCCGTCCAGACGCTTGCCTTCATCAAGAATACAACGACGCATGGCTTCCTTTTCCACATCGTGGTAGTAACGGTCGATTAATGCACCTTTTTCTTCCAGTTCTTCTTCTGTATATTGAGTTTTGAATTCATCGCGGATGGCATCAAAAGCATCTTGACGTTCATGCTTGTTTCTGTTTCCTGAAGCAGCGATGGCGTATGCTTTATCATAACAAGCTTCGCGTACAGCTTTGCGTAAATCTTCATCGTTTTCTTCGTGGCAGTATTCACGTTTTTTACTGTAGACCCGACCTCTTCCATCAGTTCCATCTGCGCTTTACAATGAACTTTGATTGCTTCGTGAGCAGCCTTCATGGCAGCCAGTAAGTCTTGTTCGCTGACTTCCTGCATTTCGCCTTCTACCATCATGATGTTGTCATATGTGGCTGCAACCATCAGATCCATATCAGCTTTCTCAAGTTGTTCGAAAGTGGGGTTGATAACGAACTGGCCATCGATACGTGCTACGCGTACTTCAGAAATCGGTCCGCCGAAAGGAATGTCGGAAACGGCTAATGCTGCTGAAGCGGCCAATCCTGCCAATGCATCAGGCATATCTATTCCATCAGCTGAGAAAAGAACAATGTTTACGTAAACCTCTGCATGGAAATTATCGGGGAATAAAGGACGCAATGCGCGGTCTACCAGTCGGCAAGTCAGGATTCATAATCTGAAGCTTTGCCTTCTCTTTTGGTAAAGCCACCGGGAAAACGTCCGAATGCTGAATATTTTTCTTTGTACTCTACCTGAAGGGGCATAAAATCTGTACCGGGAACTGCATCTTTTGCTGCACAAACAGTAGCTAGCAACATGGTGTTACCCATGCGGAGCATTACAGAACCGTCTGCCTGTTTTGCCAGCTTTCCCGTTTCGAGTGTGATGGTTCTACCATCAGGAAGCTCGATCGTCTTAACAATTGGATTGATCATAAAAAATGTTTTAATATATTTTTCGTCTAAAATTCGTGCAAAGATAGGCATTTATTCTTCTAATTTGGTGAGAATGAGATAAAAAGTTACTATGATTACTGTTTTTTTTCATTTTAATGTGTAAGAAGGTGGATAAATGCTTTGACAAACCACGAAAAAGACGTATCTTTGCATTCAAAATTATTAAGAGAACACACATTTTATATTAATTTTAGCGATGAAAAAGAATGTATATTTTTTGCTCGCACTTCTTGTTGATAGGGTTGAGCGCCTGCGACAATGAACCGAAGTTCAAAGTTCAAGGTGAAATTAATGGTGCTGAAGATAAGATGCTTTATTTGGAAGCGTCGGGATTGGATGGCATAGTAGCGCTTGATTCGACAAAATTGGGCAGTAGCGGAAGTTTTTAGTTTTGCGCAGAAGCGTCCGGAATCTCCTGAATTCTATCGTTTGCGTTTGGATAATAAAGTGATAAACTTTGCTGTAGACTCTACGGAAACTGTATCAGTTAAGGCTGAGATAAATGATTTTGCGACTGCCTATCGTATTGAAGGTTCGGAAAACAATTTGAAAATAAAGGAATTGGTGTTGTTGCAAGCTGATTTGCAGAAGAATGTGGACAAACTCGGTCAGAACCGTAATATCCCTGCGGGCATCGCACAAGACAGCCTTTTGGCTATGGTAAACAATTATAAGAATAAAGTGAAACGAGAATATATTTTTGCGGCTCCAAATATGCCATATGCTTATTTCGCTTTATTCCAGTCGTTGAATGGGTATATGATTTTTGATCCTTTGACAAATAAGGAGGATGTGAAGTGTTTCGCTGCGGTGGCTACGAGTCTGAATAATGCTTATCCACATGCCGACCGTTCACGCAACTTGTACAATATGGTTATAAAAAGGAATGAAGAATACCCGTACTCCCCCGTCAGCAGACCATGGAAATTCCTGAAGATAAAATCAAGGAAGCCAGCATTATTGATATTCAGCTGAAAGACTTGAAAGGCAATACACGCAGTCTGACCGATTTGAAGGGTAAAGTGGTGCTGATCGATTTTACTGTATATAACAATGCAATGTCTGCTGCACATAATTTGGCGTTACGTGAACTTTATAATAAGTATGCTTCTCAAGGGTTCGAGATTTACCAGATTTCACTGGATGGTGATGAACACTTTTGGAAAACATCTGCAGATAATCTGCCTTGGGTCTGTGTACGTGACGCTAATGGCGCTTATTCTTCATACATTTCATTATATAATGTAACTAATCTGCCTTCGGTATTTTTGGTAAATCGTAATAATGAATTAAGCGCCCGTGGTGAGAATATTAAAGATTTGGATGAAGCCATTAAAAAACTCTTGTAAAAAGCTAATTATGAGTTGAATTTGTTTAAACATGTTACATAGCATCCTTATAAACTTGACTCGTATTAGATAAAAGTCTATCTTTGCAAGACTTGAAATACCAAAGAGGGTTCCGACATTTCCATGTCGGAATTCTTTTTTGTTTTTTATAGGCATAACTGGAACAATGAATAATTATATAATTTAAAAGGAGGAAAACATTATGGCTTATATGTCAGAAGAAGGTTACAAGCAACTGATTGAGGAACTGAAATATCTGGAATCAGTAGAACGTCCTAAAATTGTGTCGGCTATTGCCGAAGCGCGTGATAAGGGAGACTTGTCAGAAAATGCCGAATATGATGCTGCCAAAGAGGCGCAAGGTCTATTGGAGATGAAGATCAGCCAGCTGAAATCAACTATTGGTGATGCTAAAATTATTGATACTTCAAAAATGAATGCAGATACAGTGCAAATTTTGACGAAAGTAGAATTGAAGAATGCTAAGACCGGAATGAAGATGGTTTATACTATCGTAGCCGAAAGCGAAGCGAATTTAAAAATTGGGCAAGATTTCGGTAAATACTCCGATAGCACAGGGTTTGTTAGGAAAAAAAGTGGGTGATGTGGCTGAAATCACTATTCCGCAGGGTAAAAATCAGCTTGGAAGTTGTGAATATTTCATTTTAATATATAAGGCAGGTCGCTATGCGGGGCTGCCTTATTTAATACTTATAGATATGGCAACAATATTTAGTAGAATTATTACAGGTGAGATTCCTAGCTATAAAGTGGCTGAAAATGACCAGTTCTATGCTTTTCTGGATATCAACCCGTTAGCCAAAGGGCATACGTTGGTTGTTCCGAAATGTGAGGTGGACTATATCTTTGATTTGGAGGATAATGAACTGGCTGCTATGCATGTTTTTGCAAAGAGTGTGGCGCTTGCCATTCAAAAGGTTTTTCCGTGCAAGAAAGTAGGTGAGGCAGTAATCGGATTAGAGGTTCCTCATGCACATATTCATCTGATTCCTATTCAGAAAGAGTCGGATATGATTTTTTCTAATTCGAAGTTGAAACTGACAAATGAAGAATTTGTGGAGGTGGCAACAGCAATCAATCAAGCCTGGGAAGGTGGTGACAAGTAATCTTTTTCTTTCTTAGTAAATATAAAGAGAAGGTGTGTCGTAATACACGATGCGCCTTCTTTTTTTTCATTGACTATAAAAATCGACTCATTTTTTTAAGCTGCGATATTTTGAGGATTTCTTTGATTTATGCGTTCTCAACATCTAAATAGAACAACTGTAAGCTCATAAAACGGTCTAATCAGCCAATCCATACCTTCTTTAGTCATTTTTGCACACATCTTTTTTATATTGAAGGCAATGGCAAAGAAGGCAAAGTCCATGAAGACCTTGTCCTTTCCAAAATGGCGGAAACGTTTTGTAATTCATATTGTTTTTCATTTGTCCGAACACGGCTTCCGGTTCTATGCATCTCTGTCCTCTGTGTTTCAGCCCTTCCTCTGAGCAGAGCAACTCTTTGGCTTTTTGCTTGTATTTTCTGAGTCTGTGATTCAACTCTATCGTTCTGTTCCCCTTTGCTTTAAAACATCGGCATCTTAGCGGACAGCCTTCACATCTGATGGCTCTGTACCTGGCATTTTCGCTGACATATCCGGATGCTGTTTTCACATGTCTAGTCCCTATCCTTTGCATCTTCTGTCCCATGGGGCAGATACAAAAGTCTTGTTCTTCATTGTAGTAGAAGTTTTCGGCCTTGAACGGGTCCGGTTTGAATCTCGGCCGCTGTTCCATGTGGAAGTAGTTGTACTTGACGTAGGCTTCCATACCGTTTTCTGACATGAAGCGGTAATTCTCCTCAGAACCGTAGCCGGAATCGGCAACCACCGTATGGGCCAGCCTGTCATATCTGCTTGAGAAGGATTGCAGGAAAGGTATCAGGGTCAGTGTATCCGTAGGGTTCGGGAAGAGTGCAAAGTCGGTAATGAACTGGTTCCCGGTGCCGATCTGGAGGTTGTAACCGGGCTTTGTCTGGCCGTTACGCATGGCATCCTCCTTCATTCTCATGAAAGTAGCGTCATTGTCCGTTTTGGAATAGGAATTCCTGTCCTGCAGCGTGTCCAGACGGTTGTCGTATTCCTGTAGCTTGTCCCTGTGCTCTTCCAACTCCTTCAGCTGTTTGCGTTTCTTTTTCAACGCAGTCTTTTCCTCTTTCGTGGAGGGTTCAGGAACCTGTTCGAGTGCTTGACGCAATTCTCCTGCCATTTCAGTCAGCATGGCCGGAGTGAACTCAATCTCCTCATTGCTTTCCGATGAGTTCTCCTGGGCGATGACATTGTCTATCTGCCCTAGCAGGATATGTATCTTCTTCATCAGGCGTTCACGGTTCCGCTCAACCGTTTTCCGCCAGACGAAAGTATACTTATTGGCTTTGGACTCAATCTTTGTCCCGTCAATGTATTCCACATTCAAGCTGATGAAGCCTTTGGAAGAGAGAAGGAGTACGGTTTGGGTAAACACCTCGTTGATTTCATTCTTCACCCGGTTGCGGAAACGGTTGATGGTGATGAAATCCGGTTTCTCATATCCGGCAAGCCAGATATAATGGATGTCACGGTGAAGGAGCTTTTCGATTTTCCGGCAGGAGTAGATGTTGTTCATATAGGCATACAGAATGACCTTGAGCATCATCCTGGGATGGTAAGGGCTGCGCCCGCATTCCTTATACAACTTCCTGAAACTTTCAAGGGTCAGGCTCTCAACCAGAGCGTCAACCATCCGAACTGGATCATGCTCTGCAATATCCTCGTCAATTCTTGGAGGAAAAAGCACTGTTTGGTTGGGATTGTAAGGACGAAAATGTATCTTTGTCATAGTATAAAAATGTTATGCTTAAAGATACAAAATCTTTAGGTAATAACAAAGCCCCTGCTTGTGAAAGTCGGGGCTTTGTGCATAAAAAAAGAAGGTGCGCATTTTGACACACCTTCTTTCCTTTATGATTAAACTCCGGTTACCTGTTTTTATACAAACTGATCTCCTAGTTTGATTTGTACGTCATTTACGAATTTTCGGATAGCGCTTTCGTCATCTTTTTTGCATATGAGTAATACATTGTCTCTTGCGGCTACTAAATAACCTTCTAGATCCTGTATTACGGCTAATTTCCCTTCTGGCACTACTATTACATTATTATAGCTGTTATATAATAAGGAGTTTCCGTTTACTACGACGTACCTTCTTGGTCCTTGGATGATATATCATACAGGGAGCCCCATGTACCTAAATCTGCCCATCCGAAGTCGCACAATTGGACGAAAACATTGTTGGCCTTCTCCATGATTCCATAGTCAATGGAGATATTGGGACAGGAAGCGAAATCTTCTTCTCCGTTAGTCAGTTTGGTACAAACTTCGGGCATAATCTCATTGAAGGCTTCTAAAATTGTATTGATATTCCATAAGAAGATCCCTGAGTTCCAATAGAATTCTCCACTTTCTACGAATACTTTGGCAAATTCCAATTGGGGCTTTTCAATGAATGTTTTTACTTTAAAGAATTCTCCTTGTTTTTCTTCCTCAATCTGAATATAGCCATAGCCGGTTTCCGGTCTGTTAGGTTTGATACCTAATGTTAGTAATTGAGGAGAGTTTGAAACAAATTCCAGACCTTTCAAAATTGCATCTTTGAACTCATCTTCTTTTAAAATCAGGTGGTCGGACGGTGCGACAATGACATTGGCATTTGGATTGAGTTTTTTATGTGATAAGAAGCCCAAGCTATACATGGGGCAGTGTTTCTGCGGGTGGGTTCCAATAAATTTGTGATTTGTCCATTCTGGGAGTTGTTCTTGGATCAGTTCTTTATACAATACATTGGTTGTAATTAAAGATGTTTTCTATAGGGACTATTTTTTTTATAACGATCAAACGTTTGCTGTATTAGAGACGTCCGGTCCCGAAGAAATCAAGAAATTGTTTAGGAAGGTTTTTGCGGCTATATGGCCAGAACCGGCTACCTATACCTCCCCCCATGATGACACAATAATTATTGCTGTTTGTCATGATATAAAATCTTTTAAAGTTTACCGTCTAATAATAGGGCTTATTTTTAGAAAACCATTGTCCGTTATCCCATAAATCGTAGTATATTTATCTTTTTTTGAAAAAAAATGCCGAAAAGTTTGCAGGTATGAAAAAAAGTCGTACCTTTGCAACCGCAATCGAGAAACAAACAATGTTTCAAGAGATGCCCAGATGGCGGAATCGGTAGACGCGCTGGTCTCAAACACCAGTGGATTCACTTCCATCCCGGTTCGACCCCGGTCTGGGTACTGAGGCGGAGAAAGTTGAAAAACTCTCTCCGCTTTTCTTTTCTACTCCTCGTAACTCGTTGGTTTGCTGATAAATTAAATCAAGCACTTTGTTATAAGAATTGGTTCGATATGTTTTTCCGTCAAATTCGATTTTTTCGGGAAACATCGAACTTATTAGCTTAATCTTCACCCCTACAGACGCATTCTTATATAGCTATCTATATTGTTTATCAGATTGATAGAGTAGTTTAGTTTTGGTTCGATATTTACTACGGTTAGGGTTCTCACGCATTTCAACTTGTTGTTGTATGGTTGAGGCTTCTTTGGTGTATCTCTCCAACATTCTGTTATATTCTTCTTTGGTTAAATCTCCGTCCAGATATTTATCTTCAATGCTGTTGATGCGTTTTTTGGACAGTAGAAAGTTCATTTTGTAGTGCTACTACTTCTTTCTTACTTTCTCCTTTGCGTTCGTTTTGCAAATCCTTTAGAATTTCGTTATACAAGTTCAATACCGTTTTATTGGGCTTTAATTGGGCTGTGTATCGAGCGAACTCTTCGTTTACGTTCTCTGCCCTCATTCTTATATGTTTTGATTGTTACAACAAAAGTAGTAGGTGTATTTGCCGCCATTGCCCGAACTTGTCGCACCAGTTAGGGCACAACCACATACGGGACAGATTAAAAACTTCCGCAAATACAAATCGGGGTTTATAGCTTTGGATAGTTTGGGTGTTTTCTTTCTTTTACCGTCCAAAATCTCTTGAACTTTATAGAATGTTTCTTCGTCTATAATTGCTTCATGTTCACCGTTTACATAATATTCGGGTTCTCCTTTGTAGGCTGGCACACGAATTTACCGATATAAATTGTTACGTAGCATTTCAAGAAATGAACTTTCGGGTTATATTATATCCTTTTCTAGCAAACTTCCTACGGATATAGCAAGGTGTTTCAATACCTTTAGCCACTTCTTTAAACATGGCTTGTATAAATGGTGCTGTATTGGTATCTATTTCTACATGGGTTTCATGTTTGCTAATACGTACATTCTTATATCCTCTTGGTGCTTTTATTAGCACATTTTCCTTTTGCCAATGTTCCATGAATACCGTCCATTGTGGCTTTTGACCTCTTGATGTTGTCGCATTGTGCCGAGCCTATGTGTACTCCCAATAATAGGGGCCAAGTGTCTGAATTGAAGTCTAAAGGTGCTTCGATTGCATTTGGTTCAACTCCCAATTTAAGTAATTCTTTTAGGTTCTCACTGGCACTGATAATGTCTCGTGAATATCTATCCCACCGCAAGAATAGCAACTTATTCACTTTGCCTTTGTTCTTACGTATGTAGCTCATTATTCCTTGTATGACAGGGCGTTTTTCAAATGTTTTTAGCACTCTCATCCTCTCTGTATGGGATATTGTTAATGATGTTATATCCCATTTGGTTACAATATTTCCGTAGGCGTTCTTCTTGTACGTCTAAGCTGGCTCCTAATGTTTGTTCATCACTAGTGGGCACTTTAAATTAAACATCGTTCTTTGAAATCTTTGATAATCGCATAGTTATGTGTCTTTTTGGGGCGTGACGATTTGAATTGAAAAGTTATTTTAGCTTTGCCCAAAAGCTAAAAACAATGAATCAAGGCAAATATATCTTCGCCCAACTTACAGATTTTCTTCCCCGTCGTGTCTTTGATCGTTTGGTAGAGAAGTATTCTGGGAATAAGAAAATCAGAACATTCACCTGTTGGAATCAGATGCTGTGCATGATCTTCGGACAACTGACCGCCCGAGACAGTATGCGTGACCTTATGCTCAGCCTTGAGGCACACAAGAACAAGTACTATCACTTGGGATTCGGTGCAACAGTTAGCCGTACCAATCTGGGGAAAGCAAACCGGAATAGAGATTATCGTATCTACGAAGAATTTGCTTATACCCTGATTGCGGAAGCCCGTAATAACTACAACAAAAATGACTTCGAGGTGAAAGTTGACAGTAATGTTTATGCCTTTGATTCCTCCACCATAGACCTTTGTCTGAATGTTTTTTGGTGGGCAGAATTTAGGAAACACAAAGGGGGCATCAAACTTCATACCTTGTATGATGTAAAGACTTCCATACCGACAATCGTACTGGTAACCAATGCCAAAGTACATGACGTAAACATGCTGGATGAGTTGAGTTATGAAAAGGGAAGTTTCTATATCATGGATAAAGGATATGTTGACTTCACCCGTTTGCATAAGCTTCACACCTGTGGTGCTTACTTCGTTACACGTGCAAAGAATAATATGAGATTCCGTAGAATGTATTCCTGTGAAGTTGATAAAACAACCGGAATAAAATGTGACCAGATTGGAATGCTTGAAACGTATAAATCGCTCAAAGCATATCCGAACAAACTCCGGCGGGTTAAATACTACGATGAAGAACTGGACAGAGAATTTGTGTTCATCACCAACAACATGGAACTCTCAGCAGAGGAAATAGCTTTGCTATACAAGAACCGTTGGCAGGTGGAACTATTTTTCAAATGGATAAAGCAACACTTGAAAGTAAAATCTTTTTGGGGAACTACGATGAATGCAGTCAAGACACAAGTGTACTGTGCCATCATAACATACTGTCTGGTTGCCATTGTTGCTTACAAATTGAAAGTCAACCGTCCAATCTACGAAATTCTACAAATTTTTGAGCTTTTCTCTACTGGATAAAACACCTGTAAGAGAGATACTTACCGATTGCGATTACAAAAATGTCAAAGAACTAAATTATAAACAATTGAAAATCAGCTGGGACTAAGTGCCCAGCAGTGAAGTACAAATGATAAATAATTTATGTTTTGATGCAAATCTGTAACGATGCGGATTTGGGTACTGAATACTCCTTTCCGCAGAATCAAAACATAACGGGTAAAGCGCCTAGGTTACTGCCATGCAGTTCAATCGCTTCCTGCCCAGACCAGGGGTCAGATCTGATAACCACGTCACAGACGGGGGAAGAAAAAGAATATCCTGACCACAAGTGGTATTATATGTTCCTGCGCAACAGAGAGCTGAAACGCTATATCGAAATCTTTACCGGCAGGAGGGCTGTGATGATTAATACCCGGTCTGGCATAAGGGAAGAAAGATATTTCTGCTTCAAAGTGTTTTCATATACCTCTGCTGACCATAAAAGACGTTTTGAACGGTGTCCTTATAGCAAGGAAGAATATGCGGCCCGTCGGGAGTCCGCCTTTGCTGTAAAGGAGGCGTTTGCGACAGGCTCTGTACAGAAGTTGAACGCTTTGACGGATGAAAAGGAAATCACGGGTGATGGTTATCTGTTTGTATGTGCCCCGTTGGATGAGTTGAATCTCATCCTTGCCCATCTGTTCCCCCGGCAGTATCTTGCAAAAGACCGCAATTCCTATAGCGTGGCTGTTATTCCCCATAGGCAGATGGAAGAATTTATTTATCTGTATGAATCCATGCCTTATAACATTGAACTGATGGATAAGCCTCTTGAGGAGTATATTCAGAAAAAGCAGAAGATACGTATTACGGTGGTGTCTTTCAAGGGAAGGAGGGTGTATCATGCGTCTGCATCGGAATACCAAGCTGGTGTTTGCTTTTGGTAATATGACGGTGGCTATTAGTTATCTTCAGGCTTTTCCGTTTGAGAAGGTGGAGTAGTGGTCTATCGGTAGCCAAGCTTTCTTTCAAACAATTTGGGATTAAGGAAATTAATTTATTCCTTTTGTGACCGGAGTTAAAAATAGAAACAGAAAATCATGACTTCTTTGCCACATGGAGGTATTGGACAGATGCCCTGCCAAACTTCAGAGCAGGATATTCGATAAAGCGTTTTCCACGGCTGAGATAGCCCATTACAATCCTGTGGAACAGCGTAGTTATGAGGAGAGTCTGAACTGGTTCTTATCAATGTGGTAAGAACC
>ENA-OQCD01000239-OQCD01000239.1-human-gut-metagenome-genome-assembly--contig:-NODE-239-length-14939-cov-3.914394_pt1 | contig 14939 bp, 15 predicted proteins | sample MGYA00242755_ERZ504571 | MGnify/ENA primary metagenome ERZ504571 (study PRJEB26092, sample SAMD00036274) | human gut metagenome | host: Homo sapiens | study: EMG produced TPA metagenomics assembly of...
CGGTTCGCTGTTTCCGCCACTGGCGGCGCTCACCTTTGCAGCATCCAGTATTATCTGCGCTTTTGGCTTGGCATCTGCCGCACCTCGCTCGCCGTATCGGCACTTAGAATTATGCGGTATTGCCCTTGAAAACCAAGGCATTCTGGCTTAGTCCCTTCTTTTTTTGACCGAAAGCAAAGGACTTTCGCAAGAATCAAACAAGCCGGAGTGACGGTTTTTTCGCGGTAACTGCAAAAGACCGCCCTCCCCCTGTATTGATCAGGTGGTACGGCAGTCTTTATTTTGATTTTGTTCTCTTTCCGGTGATCTTTACTCCACCTTGCAGACTGGTTCCCGGATAACGGTCTTGCATTTTTCCGGGGCAGTGCGGCGGGGATCGCTGAGGTAAATTTCGTGGTGCAGGCGAACGGAGGTGCAGTCAATTTTATAGTGCCGCTCCGCCGCAAACTGCTCCATTGCGTTGAGCGTTGCGGGCTCGGTATCATAGTTGCCAAGGTGCATGCACTGCACGCACAGGCCCTCATCATAAGTAAAGTACTCCACTTTGCTGAGATCCAGCTTTTTCTTGACGGCAGCTTCGGCCACGGCCCAATCGAACTCCTGTTTGGTTACAAACTCCGGCAGGCGAATCATGGCGATCCAAGAGAATGTTTCCTTATGGGCGTAATCGACCCGGCTTTGCCCCTCCTGCCACCAAAGGCCCTCCAGCGGCGGCACCACATATTCAAAATAGCCGGGGATCTGATGGGTACCTTTGTAGCTCATTTTTATGGTAAAGGCAACCGCATACAGCATACCAATGGCCGCCTGATATTCTCCATCCTGCGCATTGGGGTCACCATGGCCGCGCACCGCCACATAGTTCATGGGCGGCACTTCCAGCAGCTGCGGCTTTTGGGGCGGGAGATAAAATTCCTTATACTCCTTTTTTATAGTCAAACGGCATCGGTCAGGTCGCTCCCTTCTTCTTTTTGGGCTTTGGCATGGGCAGTTCGCGGCAGGTAGCCTGCACAAATGCAATCATGTGTTCCCGGTCATCCACATCCTCGTACAGAAAATAATCTTTTGCACCATCATACGGCGGGGCTTTGGGCAGCTGCGGAGCAAGGGCTGCCCCCTCTTTGGTAATTTTGATGAACAGCTGGTCATCGCACACCAGGCAAACATTTTTGCCGTCCAGATACACGCCATAATCGCCAAACATTTTTGTGGTAGGTCACCTGCCGGCCGGGGCAAGCTGGTCCGCAATATACTGAACAAATTCGGGATTGGAGGCCATAAAGGGTTCCTCTCTTTTCATCATCATTTTACAATATTATATCATATCCCCTTACTCTTTACAACCTTTTTTCTTATATAACAACCAATTATTGTATGTCGCCAATGCTATAGCCACATTTTTTTAGCCGCATTTTTTACAACTCAGCGCTTTACAGTGGTGCTTGGTTCGGTGTATCATAGAAGAATATTAAGGCAACACCGCACAATTCCCGCCTGACGGCTTAAGCACCGCTCCGGCGCTGCGGCACGCATCTGCGTTGCAAAATGCTCGATAAGACATCCAGTATTATCTGCGCTTTTGGCTTAGCATCTGCCGCACCTCGCTCGCCGTATCGGCACTTAGAATTATGCGGTATTGCCTTAAAAAGGAGATGAGCGCATGAAATGTCCGAATTGGGGTAAAATTTTGGCTGCGGCGGCGCTGTGTGCTGCGCTGTGTGCCTGCAGCAAGCCGCAGGATGTTCTGCCCGATCATATCGCCACGCCGGAAGCATCCGCCACGGTTGCCCCAACTGCCGCCGTTGTTCAGGCCACCGCCACCCTCGCCCCAACAGATACCACCGTGCCCACTATTCTGCCGCAGACAGCTGATGCCGGGCGCAGTTATGTGGACGACACCCTGTTCATTGGGGATTCCAACACCGTGCGCTACACCATGTACGCCGATGACACCGGAACGGCGTTTTTCCACGCTGAAAAACAACATTGGCGTGGTCAGCATGGGGGCCGGTTCCATCACCACCCTGAAATGCGAAAAGTTCAAGGGGGACAGCACCCTGTACACCATTCCGGATGCCGTTGCCAAGTTGCAGCCCAAACGCATTATCATTGGTTTCGGCTCCAACAACCTTGGTGGCAGCTCCACGGATGCCACCAAGTTCATCGCACAGTACCGGGAGGGGCTGGCCGCCATCACCAAAGCGTGGCCCTATGCGGATATTATCGTCAGCGCCATTCCCCCGCTGGACCAGCAGCGGGACAACACCAACCTGACCATGACCCAGGTAGATGCGTACAACGCCGCCCTTGTGACGATGTGCGAGGAGGACGGCTACAAATTTTTGAACACCGCCGAAGTACTGCGGGATGACGCCACCGGCTGGGCTAAAAAGGACTATACCCTTTCGGACGGGGTGCATCTTTCCAAAGAGGCTGTCACAGCCTATTTTACTTATGTGCGCACCCACGCTTACGTCACGCAGGACCGCCGCCCCGAAAGCACAGCCGCCATCCCGGAGCCGGACGCGTACCGCTGGGGTTAATCTCCTCGGATCCGATCGCCGTGCGCGGCGCTAAAGTGCCGGTGGAATTTGTGGCCACATCCGGCGGCAGCATCAGCGGTTCCACCAGCCAGAAAGTGAAAAAGGGCGGCACCTGCTCCGCCGTGAAAGCCGTACCCGATGCAGGCTGGAAGTTTGCCGGGTGGACGGCATCGCTGGGGGGCGGCCTCCAGCAGTCCTTCCCTGAGCTTTACCGTGCCCAGCAATGCGGACGCCAACGCGTGATTGTGACAGCACACTTTGAGCCGGACGAACACGAACATGAATTTGTGGAAGTAAAGGATACCCGCATTGAGCCCACCTGTTTGGAATACGGCACCGTCAAAGTCAAGTGCACCATCTGCGGCAAGGTAAAAGAAAAAGAACTGCCCGCCCTGGGGCACGACTATGACAAGGGCGTTATCACCTTGCAGCCCCAACCCGGTGTGGCCGGGGTGATGACCTACACCTGCCAGCGCTGCGGCTACATCAAAACAGCGCCCATTGAACCGCTGCCCACCGCAACGCCGACAGCTTCGCCCACGTCACCCCCTTCACCGACACCGGCAGTTACCCAGACGCCGGAACCTGTTGTCACACCAGAGCCGATAACTACCCCGGAGCCTACGCAGGAACCTGTCATTACGCCGGAGCCCGAACCGACGGGTGCACCGGAGCCGGTAATTACCGCGGAACCGGCCCCTGACCCGGAGCCGCCGCAGGAAACCGAGCCTGCCAGCGAAGCCCCCACCGAGGTTCCGCAGGAATAACCCTGATTTTTTGATTGCATTTATTTTTGATTTTTTGAAAAGAAGAGGAACTTAATCTTATGAATGACCCCAGCCAGCAGCACATTGGCACCCCGGCGCTGATCCGCCGGTTTGCCCCTTACCTGATGCGATACAAACGCATTTTGATTTTTGATTTGTTCTGTGCCGCACTGACCACTTTGTGTGACATCGTGCTGCCTAAAATTATGAGCTACCTAACCAACGCCGCCACCGATCCCGGCACTGTGCTGACGGTTGATGCAGTGTTAAAGCTCGCCCTGCTGTATCTCATTTTGCGGCTGATTGATGGTGCCGCACAGTATTTTATGTCCGGCACCGGCCACATCATGGGCGTTACATTGAGACCGATATGCGGCGGGATGCCTTTGCCCACCTGCAGCGGTTGAGCCACACCTATTATTCCAATACCAAAGTTGGGCAGATCATGGGCCGCATTACCAACGACCTGTTTGATGTGACCGAATTCGCCCACCACTGCCCGGAAGAATTTTTTATTGCGGGCATCAAAATTGCGGCTTCGTTCATCATCCTGTGCGGGGCCAGCATACCGCTGACTTTGGTGGTGTTTGCCTGCGTGCCCTTGATGGCGGTTGTATCCATCAAGCTGAACCTGAAGCTTCGCGCCGCGTTCCGCCGCCAGCGGTTCCAGATCGGCGAGCTGAACGCTTCGATTGAGGACAGCCTGCTGGGCCAGCGGGTTGTGAAGGCGTTTGCCGCGGAAGAGGAAGAGAACAAAAAAGTTCGAGCAGGGCAACACCGCGTTCCAGACCATCAAGAAGAAAACCTACCATGCCATGGCCGCGTTCAACACCTCCACCCGGCTGTTTGACGGGTTGATGTATCTGGTGGTCATTGTGGCAGGCGGCCTTTCGCTGGTATATGGCACCATCAGCGCTGGCGATTTGGTTGCCTATGTGCTGTATGTTTCCACTCTGATTGCCACCATCCGCCGCATTGTGGAGTTTGCCGAGCAGTTCCAGCGCGGCGTGACCGGCATTGAGCGCTTTTTTGACATTATCGATACCCCCGTTGAGATCACTGACGCCCCCGACGCCAAACCGCTGCAGGTGGAAAAAGGCGGCATTGAGTTCCGCGATGTGAGCTTTGAATACCCGGACGACCACAACAAGGTGCTGCGTCATGTAAACCTGAACATCCGCCCCGGCGAGAATCTGGCGCTGGTTGGGCCTTCCGGCGGCGGCAAAACCACCCTGTGCAACCTGATCCCTCGCTTTTATGATGTGACCGGCGGCGAGATTTTGATTGACGGGCAGGACATCCGCCATGTTACCCTGAGCAGCCTGCGCAATGCCGTTGGCGTGGTGCAGCAGGATGTTTACCTGTTCAGCGGCACGGTGGCCGAAAACATCGCTTACGGCAAGCCGGGTGCCACGCGGGAGGAGATCATTGCCGCCGCCAGGCTGGCCGGTGCTGATGGCTTTGTGCGGGAGCTGAAAGACGGGTATGATACCTATGTAGGCGAGCGCGGGGTCAAGCTTTCCGGCGGGCAGAAACAGCGCATCAGCATTGCGCGGGTATTTTTGAAGAACCCGCCCATCCTGCTGCTGGACGAAGCCACAAGCGCGCTGGACAACGAGAGTGAGATTCTGGTTGGGCAAAGCCTGGATAAGCTGGCCAAGGGCCGCACCACGCTGACGATTGCCCACCGCCTGACCACCATCAAAAAACGCTGACCGCATTCTGGTGCTGGGCAAATCCGGCATTGAGGAAGAGGGCCGCCACGAGGAATTGCTGGCAAAGAAAGGCATTTATTACCGCCTGTGGAACGGGCTGGTCAGCGGGCAGACGCTGTGATGGAAAAGCGGGCGCTATCCGATATAAAAATATATAATGCAGAGCCACCCCCGCCGTTGGGGCAGAAGTTTCCCGCGGCGGGGTGATTTTTGTGATTTTATAGGGAACGGTTTTGAGCGTTCTATTATCTGCCGGCTGTTTCCAACACATAACAAACCCAATATTTTCTGAGCGGCACACCGCGATCCGCCACCATTATTCATTATTATTATTTATTTTTCCCGTCTCCTCTCCGACCAATTTCTAATTTCTCATTTCTAATTCCTAATTTCCCTCTCAGTTCCGACTTCCTCCCTCCTTAATTGCCTTACCATTCTCTCCGTATTCAGCCCGCAGGTCAGCAGGTAGAGGCTGTCATGACCGCCAGAAAGCCCGGCATACCGTATTGCGGCATCAACCACAAAATGCCTGCAATGCGCAAAATGGAATCCAGCACCGAATAGCGGAAGGTCGCCAGCTGCTCCCCCATGCCTTTTAAGATCGCATCCACCATGCTTTCCAGGTACATAAAGGGCGCCACAAAGCCCAGTACCTGCACATAGCGGCCCGCCTGGGCATCGTGATAGAGCAAAATGGCGGCATCCTTGCCAAACAGCACCAGCGCGGCCCCCACCAACAGCGAGAACCCACCCGTCAACCCCATGGCAAGCCGCACAAGGCGGCGCAGGGCAGCGGTATTCCGGGCGGTGTGGGCACGGGTGATCTCCGGCATCAGCAGGCCGGAAAGTGCCGCCAGCACCGAGAACGGAAAAAAGATAAGCGGCAGTGCCATGCCTTTTAAGGAACCATACTGCGCCACGGCTTCGGCGCGGGTGCCAAGGTAAGCGGCAAGACAGGCGGGGATCAGCACGCTTTCCCCTGCCTGCAAAACGCTGGCCACCAACCGGCTGCCGGTCACGGGCAGCACAATTTCCCACAGCTCCCGGCTGGTATAGCCGCGGGGCGGGTCATCGGCGCATGGGCGGAAGCTCGGTTCCTGCCGGGCAAACAGCGCCATAATGCCGCAGGAGACCGCCTCGCTGACAGTATTGCCGATGAGCACCGCACAGCAAGCGTAAGCCGCGCCCCAGTGGGCCAGCTTTACCAGCGCCAATGCGGCCACGGCCATCCGCACGGTCTGCTCCACCAGTTGGGCAATGATATTCGGTTCCACCCTTCGCCGCGCCAAAAAGCACCCCCGCAGCGCCCCGGCCGCCGCAATAAACGGCAGGCTGGGGGCCAGCGTACACAGCCCCAGCTCCGCGCGGGAATCATGCAGGGCAAAGCGGGCCAAAGGGTCCGCCAGCGCCAGCTGCGCCAGCATGGCGGCGGTGCCCAATACGGCCGCTGTTGCCGCAAGGCTGCGCAGCGTCGGGGCCATGCCGCGCCCACGGGTCAGGCACTGCGCACCCAGCCGTGTGGACGCCACATTGATGCCCGCTGAAGCCAGCGAAACAAACACCATATAGACGGATAAGATCAGCTGGTACAGGCCCATACCCTCCGGCCCCAGGCGCGCAGCCACAAACACCCGGAACACCATGCCCAGCGCCCGCAGCGCAAAGCCCGCCACTGTCAGCAGTGCTGCATTTTTCAGATAGGTTTTCCCCCGCAGTGCCGTTTTGCCGCCCCCTTTGCCCGTATAAAGCCAGTATATTCTGCATTGCTGCGGTTTATGGCAGGGTTCTATGAAGAAGTATCACCCATACAATTCGGACATTTTTTTGCTGGTTTGGCGTGCTATTCGTTTTGATAGTACTTGCATTTTGTGCTCTGACGCGGTACACTAATAAAGTGCGGCCCATGCCGCAAAACGGAGAACGGTGCCGAAACGGGGCAATTGCAGCGCCCCGCCCGGCACAGATAAAAGGAGCTATACCCACATGAGTGAAGCATGTACCCACGATTGCAGCAACTGCCACGCTGACTGTTCCAGCCGTGCGCCGCAGCATGAACCGCCGCACGCAAAAAGCCACATCAAAAAAGTGATCGGCGTTGTTTCCGGCAAGGGCGGCGTTGGCAAAGCATGACCAGCGCCATGATGGCTGTTTCCATGCGCCGCAAAGGCTACAAGGTCGGCGTGCTGGATGCTGACATTACCGGCCCTTCCATCCCCAAATTGTTCGGCGTTCATGGCCCGGCCATGGGCACCGAGGACGGCATCAACCCGGTGGAAAGCCACACCGGCATCAAGATCATGTCCATCAACCTGCTGCTGGAAGATGAGGAAGCCCCCCGTTGTGTGGCGCGGCCCCGTGATTGCCGGTGCGGTCAAGCAGTTCTGGCAGGAAGTGATCTGGGACGACGTTGACTTTTTGTTTGTCGATATGCCTCCGGGAACCGGCGATGTGCCGCTGACCGTGTTCCAGACCCTGCCGGTAGACGGCATCATTATTGTATCCAGTCCGCAGGAGCTGGTCGGCATGATCGTTGGCAAGGCTGTGCAGATGGCCGAAATGATGAAGGTTCCCATCCTTGGCATTGTGGAAAACATGAGCTATGTGCTCTGCCCGGACTGCGGCAAGCATATCAACGTGTTTGGCGACAGCCATGTGGACGAGACCGGCAAGAAGTACCACCTGCCCGTGCTGGCCAAAATGCCGCTGAACCCCGAATTTGCCAAAGAGGCGGACGCGGCATGATTGAAACCTTTGCCGGGGATTATCTGGACGGCGCAGCAGACGCTGTAGCCAAGCTGTTGAAGTAACTTTTTTATTTTGGAATCCGGGCTCCATGCCCCGTTTGCAGCCTGTGTGGGGCATGGCCCTGAAAAATTTATCCATACAGGAGGAAACACATTATGAAAAAGTTCCTGGAAGAGTTCAAAGCTTTTGCCCTGAAAGGCAACATGATGGACATGGCCATCGGTGTTCTCATCGGCGGCGCATTCTCCACGCTGGTCACTTCTTTGACAGACAACATCATCAACCCCATCATTGGCATTTTGTTCCAGACAGATTTCAGTGATGTTGTGCTGCACCTGCCGTTTGACATCAACCTGGGCATCGGTGCATTCATCTCTGCCGTCATTAACTTTATCATTCTGGCATTCGTTCTGTTCTGTATGCTGAAAGCCATGAACAAGCTCATGGACCTGGGCAAGCATGAAGAAGAAAAGCCCGCCGAGCCGGAAGCCCCTAAGGCCCCGACGCAGGAGGAGCTGCTGACCGAGATCCTGACCGTTTTGAAAGAGCAGCAGGCTGCAAACGGCAAATAACACACCGTTTTGCCCGGCAGTTATTGCCGCAGCTTAATTTTGTTAAGTTTAGCCATTGCAAAGCAAAGCAAATAAGGTTTTTGCGTTAATTTCATAAAAATCTTTTGTTTGATGATTGCCATTCCCCTACTGGTGTGGTATAGTACATATAAGAACAAAGACGTTCCCACAAACGGGTTAGTGTACCCGTTGGGGAACGTCTTTTTTCGTATCTATGCCAGGGTGGGAAATGTGCGTTCCCGCCCGGCCCCGCAGGAAATTACGGGAAGGAGCAAAAAACGGATGGAAAACTTTACAGAGCGCAAGGCCCCCGCCGGGCTGTATGATCCGCGGTTTGAACATGACAACTGCGGCATTGGTGCAGTTGTGGATATCAAGGGCCGCAAAACCCACAAAACGATCGACGATGCTTTGCAGATCGTGGAGCACCTGGAACACCGTGCCGGTAAGGATGCTGAAGGCAAAACCGGTGATGGTGTCGGTATCCTGCTGCAGATCGGCCACAAGTTCTTCAAAAAAGCTGCCGAAGAAGCCGGCATTACGCTGGGCAACGAGCGTGACTACGGCATTGGCATGTTCTTTTTCCCACAGGAAGAGTTGAACCGCAACCAGGACAAAAAGCTGTTTGAGATCATCTGCAAAAAAGAGGGGCTCAACTTCCTTGGCTGGCGCGAAGTGCCCACCTGCCCGGAAATTTTGGGCCACAAGGCACGTTCCTGCATGCCCAGCATCTGGCAGGCATTTGTGGAACGCCCGGCCCGCGTAAAGCCCGGCATTGACTTTGACCGCAAGCTTTATGTTGCCCGCCGCGTGTTTGAACAGTCCAGCCAGGATACTTATGTGTGCAGTCTTTCCAGCCGCACCATTGTGTACAAGGGCATGTTCCTGGTTAAAGAACTGCGCCTGTTCTATCCCGATTTGCAGAGCGAAGATTATGAATCTGCCATCGGCATGGTGCACAGCCGTTTTTCTACCAACACGGCACCCAGCTGGAACCGCGCCCACCCCAACCGCTTTATCCTGCATAACGGCGAGATCAACACCATCCGCGGCAACGTGGATACCATGCTGGCCCGCGAGGAAACCATTGGTTCCAACTACCTGAAAGAGGATATGACCAAGGTTCTGCCCATTGTGAACCAGGGTGGTTCCGACTCCGCCATGCTGGATAACACGCTGGAGTTTATGGTTATGAACGGCATGGAGCTGCCGCTGGCTGTTATGGTCACTATCCCCGAACCGTGGGAAAACAACCATAGTATGGACCCCAAAAAGCGTGCGTTCTATCAGTATTACGCCACCATGCTGGAACCGTGGGACGGCCCCGCTTCCATCCTGTTCAGTGACGGCGATGTGATGGGCGCTGTGCTGGACCGCAACGGTCTGCGCCCCAGCCGCTACTATATCACCAAAGACGGCCGCCTGATCCTTTCCAGTGAGGTCGGCGTGCTGGATATTCCCGCCGAAGAAATCGTGCGCAAGGACCGCCTGCGCCCCGGCAAAATGCTGTTGGTGGATACCGCCAGGGGTGAGCTGGTGGACGACGAAAGCCTGAAAGCCGATTACGCCAGCCGCGAGCCTTACGGCGAATGGCTGGACCGCAACCTGGTCAGCCTGGCCGAGCTGAAGATCCCCAACGAGCGCGTACCCAGCCACGAGCATGACGAGCTGGTGCGGCTGCAGAAAGCATTCGGCTACCAGTACGAGGATGTTTCCACCATGATCCTGCCGATGGCAAAGAACGGCGCAGAGCCGCCGGTGCCATGGGCAGCGATACCCCGCTGGCCGTTTTGAGCCACACCCATCCCCCGCTGTTTGAGTATTTCAAGCAGATGTTTGCCCAGGTCACCAACCCGCCCATCGACGCTGCGCGAGAAGATCGTGACCTCCACCACCGTATACGTTGGCGCACAGGGCAACCTGTTGGAAGAGGACGCCGAGAACTGCAAGGTGCTGAAAATCACCAACCCCATTTTGACCGAAACCGACCTGATGAAGATCAAGGCCATGAAGGTTCCCGGCTTTAAGGTGGAAACCATCTCCATCTGCTACTATAAGAACACCGACCTGGAAAAGGCCATTGACCGCCTGTTCGTTGATGTGGACCGCGCCTACCGCGATGGTGCCAACATCCTGATTTTGTCTGACCGCGAAATTGATGAGTACCATGTCGCCATCCCCAGCCTTCTGGCTGTGGGCGCAGTTTCCAAGTATCTGGTTCGTACCCGCAAGCGCACCGCCATGGCTCTGATCCTGGAAAGCGGTGAGCCCCGCAAGGTTCATGATTTTGCCACCCTGCTGGGCTACGGTGCCTGCGCCATCAACCCCTATCTGGCACAGGAAACCATCGGCGAGTTGATCAATGAGGGTCTGCTGGACAAAGATTACTATGCCGCCGTGAACGACTACAATAAAGCCGTTCTGGCCGGCATCGTCAAGATTGCCTCCAAGATGGGCATTTCCACCATCCAGTCCTACCAGGGCAGCCAGATTTTTGAAGCGCTGGGTCTGAGCAACGAGGTAGTGGATAAGTACTTTACCAACACCGTCAGCCGTGTGGGCGGCATTACCATCCGCGACATCCAGAACGACCTGGAAGCCCGCCACAAGCAGGCATTCGACCCTCTGGGCCTGGATATCAGCATGGAGCTGACCAGCCTGGGCGAGCACAAGCTCCGCAGCGGCAAGCTGGCCGAAGATCATCTGTACAACCCGCTGACCATCCACCTGCTGCAGCAGGCCTGCTGGACCGGCGATTACAACAAGTTCAAGGCTTATACCGATGCCGTGACGCCGCGGGCGGCGATGCCATGCACCTGCGCAGCCTGCTGGACTTCAATTATCCTGCGCCGGTATCACGCTGGACGAAGTGGAAAGCGTGGATTCCATCGTACACCGCTTCAAGACCGCTGCCATGAGCTATGGTGCCCTTTCTGAGGAAGCCCACGAGTGCATGGCCGTTGCCATGAACCGCATCGGCGGCAAGAGCAACACCGGCGAAGGCGGCGAAGCGAAGACCGTTTTGGCACCGAGCGCAACAGCGCCATCAAACAGGTAGCATCCGCCCGTTTTGGCGTGACCAGCAAGTATCTGGTTTCCGCCAGTGAGATTCAGATCAAGATGGCACAGGGCGCAAAGCCCGGCGAGGGCGGCCAGCTGCCCGGCGGCAAGGTTTACCCCTGGGTTGCCAAGACCCGCCACTCCACCACCGGCGTGGGCCTGATCTCTCCCCCGCCGCACCATGATATCTACTCCATTGAGGACCTGGCCCAGCTGATCTATGACCTGAAATGCTCCAACCGCAAGGCTGCCATCAACGTCAAGCTGGTCAGCGAAGCCGGTGTCGGCACCATTGCCGCCGGCGTTGCCAAGGCCGGTGCCGAAGTGATTTTGATTTCCGGTTTTGACGGCGGTACCGGCGCTGCACCGCGCAACTCCATCCACAATGCCGGCCTGCCGTGGGAGCTGGGCCTTGCCGAAGCACACCAGAGCCTGATCATGAACGGCCTGCGTTCCCGCGTGCGCATTGAAGCCGACAGCAAGCTGATGAGCGGCCGCGATGTGGCCATTGCCGCCATGCTGGGCGCTGAAGAGTTCGGCTTTGGCACCGGCCCGCTGGTTGCCATGGGCTGCGTGATGATGCGCGTGTGCAACCTGGATACCTGCCCCATGGGCATCTGCACCCAGAACCCCGAGCTGCGCAAGCGCTTTAAGGGCAAGCCGGAATACATCATCAACTTTATGCGCTTTATGGCCGAGGATCTGCGCGAATACATGGCCCGCCTGGGCGTGCATACCGTGGATGAACTGGTTGGCCGCACCGACCTGCTGAAAGTCAAGGATGCCCCGGCTGGTTCCCGCGCAAGCGAGATGGACCTGACTGCCCTGTTGAAAAACCCGCTGGTGGAAAACAGCAGCGTACACTTCAACGCCAAGGATGTTTACAACTTCGGCCTGGAAAAAACGCCGGATATGCGCGTGCTGATGAAGAAGTTCAAGAAGAGCTTTGACATGGCAGAGCCCAAGCCGATGACCGTTGAACTGGAAGTTGGCAACACCGACCGTGCGTTCGGCACGATTTTTGGCAGCGAGATCACCCGCAAGTTTGGCAACACCCTGCCGGAAGATACCTTCCATGTGATCTGCAACGGGTACGGCGGCCAGAGCTTTGGTGCCTTTATCCCCGCTGGCCTGACCTTGGAACTGGTTGGCGATTCCAACGACTATATGGGCAAGGGCCTTTCCGGCGGCAAGCTGATCGTTTACCCGCCCAAGGATGTCACCTATGACCGCAGCGAGAACATTGTCATTGGCAACGTTGCCCTGTACGGTGCAACCGCTGGTAAAGCGTTCATCAACGGTGTGGCTGGCGAGCGTTTCTGCGTGCGCAACTCCGGTGCTACCGCTGTTGTGGAAGGCGTCGGCGACCACGGCTGCGAATATATGACCGGCGGCACCGTGGTGGTGCTGGGCAAGACCGGCAAAAAACTTTGCAGCCGGCATGAGCGGCGGCATCGCCTATGTGCTGGATGAGGACTGGGATTTCTACACCCGCGTCAACAAGGATATGGTCAGCCTGGAGCCGGTGGAACACAAGTATGATGTTTCGCTGCTGAAGGATTTGATCCGTGAACATGTGGAAGCCACCGGCTCCCCCCGCGGCAAGGAAATCCTGGATAACTTTGGCGAGTATCTGCCCAAGTTCAAAAAGGTCCTGCCCCATGACTATGACAAGATGCTGCGCCTGATTGCCCAGATGGAAGAAAAAGGCGAGGACAGCGAGCAGGCACAGATCGAAGCGTTCTATGCAATGAAGAACGCTGCTAACAAATAAGGGAGGCGCAAACGATGGGAAAACCGACAGGATTTATGGAAATTGCCCGGCAGACCAGCACGGAGCTGCCGCCCGAAGAACGCATTCAGAACTTTAACGAATTTCACATCCCGCTGCCGCAGGATGAACAGCAGGCGCAGGGTGCCCGCTGCATGGATTGCGGCGTACCGTTCTGCCAGGCTGGCATGATGATTGGCGGCATGGCAAGCGGCTGCCCGCTGAACAACCTGATCCCCGAATGGAACGACCTGGTCTACCAGGGCAAGTGGGATCTGGCTGTACATCGCCTGCGCGCCACCAACCGCTTCCCGGAGTTTACCAGCCGGGTATGCCCTGCTCTGTGCGAAGCTGCCTGCACCTGCGGCTACACCACCGGCAGCCCTGTTACCGTGAAGGAGAACGAGCACGCCATTGTAGAATATGGCTATGAATCCGGCCTGCTGACCGCCTGCCCGCCCCCGACCCGCACCGGCAAAACCGTTGCCGTGGTAGGTGCCGGCCCTGCCGGCCTTGCAGTTGCCGATTACCTGAACAAGCGCGGCCACAAAGTGACCGTGTACGAGCGTGAGGACCGCGTGGGCGGCCTGCTGATGTACGGCATCCCCAACATGAAGCTGGAAAAGCAGGTCATTGACCGCCGCGTGAACATTATGAAGGCCGAGGGCATTGACTTTGTAACCTGCGCCGATGTTGGCGGCAGCACCCCTGCCCAGGATGTGCTGGATGCACACGATGCCGTTGTGCTGGCCTGCGGTGCCAAGCAGGCGCGTGACATCACGCCCGGCGCGATGCACAGGGGATCTACTTTGCCGTGGATTACCTGACCAGCGTGACCCGCAGCCTGCTGGATTCCGGCTTTTCCGATGGCAAGGCCGTGAGTGCCAAGGACAAAAAGGTGTTGGTCATCGGCGGCGGCGATACCGGCAACGACTGTGTCGGCACTGCCATCCGCCAGGGCTGCGCAAGCGTGACCCAGCTGGAAATGATGCCCTGCCCGCCCACAGAACGCACCGCCGCCAACGCCTGGCCCGAATGGCCCAAGGTGCTGAAAACCGATTACGGCCAGCAGGAAGCCATTGCCGTGTTTGGCAGCGACCCGCGCATTTACCAGACCACGGTCAAAGAGTTCTATAAGGACGAAGCCGGTCAGGTTTGCGGTGCGCTGATTGCCAAGCTGGAAAGCAAAGTGGTGGATGAAGCCACCGGCCGCCGCGCCATGGTGCCCACCGGCGAAGAATTTGCCATCGAGTGCGACCTGGTGCTGATTGCCGCCGGTTTTACCGGCTGCCAGCCCTATGTGGCCGAAGCGTTTGGCGTTGACCTGACCAAGCGCGGCACCGTTGCCGATACTAAGTACGCCACCAACGTGCCCCATGTATTTACCTGCGGCGATATGCGCCGCGGCCAGAGCCTTGTTGTTTGGGCCCTGCGCGAAGGCCGCGATGCCGCCGCCGAGGTGGATAAGAGCCTGATGGGCTACACCAACCTGTAACAAGCCATTTTCTTAAGGCAACACCGCACAATTCCCGCCTTGCGGCTTAAGCACCGCTCCGGGCAGCTACGGCACGGCATCTGCGTTGCCAAAATGCTCGATAAGACATCCAGTATTATCTGCGCTTTTTGGCCTAGCATCTGCCGCACCTCGCTCGCCGTATCGGCACTTAGAATTATGCGGTATTGCCTTAACATCCGTTTTATAATAGACAGCAGCCCCCGTACCGATGTGCGCACAAAATCATCGGTGCGGGGCTGCTGCTTTATGA
>ENA-OQCD01000240-OQCD01000240.1-human-gut-metagenome-genome-assembly--contig:-NODE-240-length-14915-cov-2.331079_pt1 | contig 14915 bp, 21 predicted proteins | sample MGYA00242755_ERZ504571 | MGnify/ENA primary metagenome ERZ504571 (study PRJEB26092, sample SAMD00036274) | human gut metagenome | host: Homo sapiens | study: EMG produced TPA metagenomics assembly of...
CTATGGAATCTGTGAAAAAAAGTGATTCTGTGCTGGTGGAAGGACAGGAACTTGCACCATGGGAGATCCTGGCTCAGTTTCTGCAGGGAATGCTTAAATTTCTGGGAGTGGCAGAACTGGTCAAAAAATACTAAATGTGTGGCGGTGACACTGCCCGGGCTGACGGAAATTCAGGTTGAGAATTTCCAGAAAGCATTTGAGATAATTGGATTTCCACATGAGAAATATATGCTGCTGGATTATGGGGAAAGCTTCTATTATTATGTGCTCTCACAGAAAAGAGAAACCTGGAATCGCAGTGTGGGATGGTATGCCTTTACACCGGAGAACGTGTCTTTTCGCAAGATGACAATGAACGGTGCAACAAAGCCTGTCACTGTAAAACTGGAAGAAGCTGTGGAGACAGAACTTCCTGCTGAGGGACAGGAGAGAGATTCAGAATTCGGTAAGTTTGTCCAGAAAACACTTGGCAGAGATCTGTTTTCCAGCATTCAGATTACAGGAGATGGATTTTCCCAGGACTGGGCTGAACAGTCTGTAAGGTTACTCTGCTATCAGAAAAAGAAAGGTTTTTTATGGAAATAATCTTTTTGCAAAGGGTGCCTGCGCTGCAGGAAAAGAGAAAACAGAGAACAAGGCATTAAAGGGATATCGCTTTTTAAGCGATTCTCTGGTTATGGCTGATGTGGGGATGGAAATGAGAGTGATGGGTTCTCCTACCTATTATCCGCTGATCGAGGCAGGAAATAACTGGTATGACAGTAAGGCATCCTGTGAATTTATTCTTGATGATACAGAGGAGCTTGTGTTTATTGTAAGCACGTACCACAGACCGGAGAAAAGAAGGGTAGGAATGATGCTGCCCGGTATTCCGCTACGTCCGGACAAGACTACCAGATTACGGCTGGAATTACAGTATGTCTCATCTGCAGAATGTAAAGTGACGGTTACAGATCTGGGATTCGGAGAAATGTTCCCTTCCAGTGGGAAAACCTGGACAGAGACAGTAGAATGGTAAAGGAGATGGAGCAATGAGCGGATATATTTTATGTCAGACAAAAAAAAGCACAGCATCCTTATTTTATAGAGAATATCAGTATGAATATTTATTCTATAGAAGAACTCTGTTATTATCTGTACCACAATCTTTACCTTGCTGATCATACTGTTTTTAATGAAGAATTATGCAACTGGCTCAGAGATGAGCTTGAACTTGTGCATCTGGCTGCAAAGCTGAAACAGAATCTGGAGAGAAATGTAAGTGTGGAAGATATGATCTATCCTGTTTTCAAGGAGATCAATTACCTTACCTATGAGGAGATGAAAGGCTTTAACAGCAGGATTGTGACTTATGGAAAAGAAAAAGCGGCAGTCCGTCAGAAGAGAAAGGGAGATGCACTGACAGAAAACGGAATGTATGTGAACGCCATCCGGGTATATCAGAAACTCCTGGAAAGAGAGGATCTGTCTGAGCAGAGAAAAGGATTCGCAGCTTCAGTGCGCTATAATCTTGGCTGTGCATACAGTTATCTTTTTCAGATGGAAAAGCAACAGAAGATTTGTCTGGAAGCATACAGAGAAGCACATTCAAAAGATGCCTTAAAAGCTTATATCATAGCATACAGCAGTGTTCATGATAAGACAGATTATGATAAGGTTATGGAAGAACTTGAAGTAGATGAAGAACTGAAGAAAGATATAAAAAGAAGAAATCAGGCAGTCTCTGAAAGCTTTCGAGTCTGTACCGGAAGAGAAAACAGATGAAAAAAATCTGGATGCCCTTCTGGAGAGACTTATGAAAGATTATCACAGAAGTACAGGTTCATAACTTACTCTTGACAGAGGCGGAGGTGTGTGATAGGATTAACACATACTTTCACATGGTAGAGTGGCTGTGTGATAAATAACAAAACAGATAAAGAGGAGATATTTATCATGAAAAGAGATCTTTAGCAGTACTCATGGCAGGAGTTATGGCAGCTCTATGATGACGGGTGTTGTTTCTGTATATGCAGATGCTGACAGTAAGACATTAACTGTAGGATTTGATGCACAGTATCCTCCTTTCGGATATAAAGACGATAATGGAGAGTATGTTGGTTTTGACCTTGACCTTGCACAGGAAGTATGCGACAATCTCGGATGGGAACTTGTGAAGAAAACCGATCAACTGGGATTCCAAGGATATGGAACTGAATTCCGGTTCTATTGACTGTATCTGGAACGGATTTACAATTAACGGACGTGAGGATGACTATACATGGTCAAATCCATATCTGAACAATGAGCAGGTGATGGTTGTTGCAGCCGATTCAGGGATTGAGAAGCTGGATGACCTGGCAGGCAAGAATGTAGTAGTTCAGGCCGCTTCCGCAGCACTGGATGCATTAAACAGCGATGATAATAAGGATCTTACAGCAAGCTTTGCATCACTGACAGAGAATCCTGATTACAATACAGCATTCATGAATCTGGATTCCGGCGCTGCAGATGCCATCGCAGTAGATATCGGTGTTGCCAAATATCAGCTTTCCCAGAGAGAAGAAGGCAAATATGTGATCCTTGACGAGCAATCCAGAGCGAAAAAGTATGGAATCGGCTTTAAGAAGGGTAACGATGAGCTGAAAGATACTGTATGGGAAGAAGTTCTGAAACTTTATGATGCAGGTGAAGTTGATAAACTTGCTGAGAAGTATGAAGTAGCAGATATGCTCTGCATTGGAGATGATGAGAAATCTGATGATAAAAAAAGATGATGCAGCAGAGGATGGTGCTTCCGATGCAGACACAGCAAAAGAAGATACAGCTGATACAGCGAAAGATGCTGAATAGTCAGCCGGAACAAAAACAGTTATGATACAAGAGGGCAGCTATGTGCAGGCTGTCCGGATTATAAAGGAATGGAGGGTACATTTTGTGCACCCTCTTTTCTTACTGTACAGGATAAATTTTTCAGGAGGAAAGCTTATGTCTTTAAGTGTAATGCTGCAGCAGCTTGCCAGTGGTATGGTAGTTTCTGTAGAGATTTTTGTAGTGACATTACTTTTTTCACTTCCGCTGGGACTTCTGATCTGCTTTGGCAGAATGTCCAAGAATCCGGCGATACGTGGAATTGTGTCTGCCTACATATCAGTTATGCGTGGAACCCCCGTTAATGCTGCAATTTGAGTTGGTTGTGTTATTTCGGACATTACTTTATTTTTGGAATCCGTATTTCCATGGGATACAGCCTGATCGCTGTGTTTTATTGCATTCAGTATTAACTATGCTGCATATTTTGCGGAGATTTACAGAGGAGGAATCGAATCTATTTCAGCGGGACAGTATGAGGCTGCAAAGATCTTGGGATACAGCAAAGCCCAGACATTTTTCAGAATCATCCTGCCGCAGGTGATCAAGAGAATCCTTCCATCTGTGACAAATGAGGTTATCACACTGGTAAAGGATACGTCACTGGCATTTGTTGTTGCTGTTTCGGAGATGTTTACAATTGCAAAACAGATTGCAAGTGCACAGACGACTATGATGCCTTTTGTGATCGCTGCTTGTTTTCTATTTTGTGTTCAATCTTCTTGTTGCGATTGTAATGGATAAGATTGAGAAAAAACTGAATTATTATCGCTGACAGGCGGCTGGGGTTATAAAATATTTTTGACTCTGACATTATTTAATTTAAGAGGAATATTTGCTATGGTATTATTTGAAATGAAAAACATAAAGAAGAGCTTCGGCAGCCTTGAAGTATTAAAAGACATTTCACTTCAGGTAGAGGAGGGTGAGGTTCTTAGTATTATCGGACCTTCCGGTTCCGGTAAATCCACACTTCTCCGCTGTGCCACCGGTCTTGAGACACCGGACAGCGGTGAGATCATCAAGCAGGGGGATGTGGGACTGGTATTTCAGAACTTTAATCTTTTCCCCCATTTTTCTGTACTGAAAAATATCACAGATGCTCCGATCAGAGTGCAGAAGAGAAAGAAAGAAGAGGTTTATGCACAGGCAAGAACTCTGTTAAAGCAGATGGGACTTGCAGACAGAGAGAATGCATATCCGTTTCAGCTTTCCGGCGGCCAGCAGCAGCGTGTCTCTATTGCCAGAGCATTATGTATGAATCCGAAGATCCTGTTTTTTGATGAGCCTACTTCCGCCCTTGATCCGGAGCTTACGAGTGAAATTCTTAAGGTAATCAAAGATCTGGCAGCAGAACACATCACTATGGTGATCGTTACTCATGAGATGACATTTGCAAGAGATTATCTCTGATCATATTATTTTTTATGGATAAGGGATGATCGCAGTTGAGGGGAGTCCAAAAGAGGTATTTGAATCAGAACATGCGAGAATGAAAGAATTTCTTGGTAAATTCCATCAGGGATAAGGTTTTTGTGGTTGCTTTTAGAGGAATGATGTTATATAATTTCAACGTACGTGGTTGAGAAAAACGTACGTACAGAAAGTGAAATAAAAAGGATTAAAAAATAAATATCCTATAAAAAACAGGAGAGTGAAGATGAGTACAGACAGATATGTAAGTCCTTTATCAGAACGTTATGCCAGCAAAGAAATGCAAGTAATATTTTTTCCCCGGATATGAAATTCCGCACATGGAGAAAGCTGTGGATCGCACTTGCTGAGACGGAACGTGAGCTTGGCCTTAACATCACCCAGGAGCAGATTGATGAGATGAAAGCTCATGCGGATGATATCAACTATGATGTGGCTAAGGAGCGTGAGCGTCAGGTTCGCCATGATGTAATGTCTCACGTGTATGCGTTTGGTGTACAGTGCCCGAAGGCAAAAGGCATCATCCATCTGGGAGCAACCTCCTGTTATGTAGGAGATAACACCGACATTATCGTTATGACAGAGGCACTGAAACTTGTCCGCAAGAAACTTGTGAACGTGATCGCGGAGCTTTCCAAGTTTGCAGCACAGTATAAAGATCAGCCAACTCTGGCATTTACTCATTTCCAGCCGGCACAGCCCACAACCGTAGGTAAGAGGGCAACTCTCTGGACACAGGAATTCCTGATGGATCTTGAGGACCTTGAGTATGTATTAAGCACTATGAAACTTCTTGGTTCCAAGGGAACAACCGGTACACAGGCAAGCTTCCTGGAACTCTTTGACGGAGATCAGGAGACTATCGACAAGATCGATCCGATGATCGCCGAGAAGATGGGATTCAAGTCCTGCTATCCGGTTTCCGGACAGACTTATTCCAGAAAAAGTGGACACCCGTGTGCTGAATATCCTTGCGGGAATCGCTGCAAGTGCACATAAGATGTCCAACGACATCCGTCTTCTTCAGCATCTGAAAGAAGTGGAGGAGCCATTTGAGAAATCCCAGATCGGATCTTCCGCCATGGCATATAAGAGAAACCCGATGAGAAGTGAGAGAATCGCTTCCCTGTCCAGATATGTGATGATCGATGCCCTGAATCCGGCTATCACATCTGCGACACAGTGGTTTGAGAGAACTCTGGATGACTCTGCAAACAAGCGTCTCAGCGTTCCGGAAGGATTCCTTGCAATTGACGGAATCCTGGATCTCTGCCTCAATGTTGTAGACGGACTAGTTGTTTATCCGAAGGTTATTGAGAAGAGACTGATGTCCGAGCTTCCGTTCATGGCGACTGAGAATATCATGATGGATGCAGTTAAGGCAGGTGGAGACCGTCAGGAGCTTCATGAGCGTATCCGTGAGCTTTCCATGGAAGCAGGCAAGAACGTGAAGGTAGAAGGCAAGGATAACAACCTTCTTGAACTGATCGCTGCGGATCCGGCATTTAACCTGACTCTTGAGGATCTTCAGAAATCCATGGATCCGTCCAGATATACAGGACGTGCAAAAGAGCAGACAGAGGCGTTTATTGCCAATGTGGTACAGCCGGTTCTGGACGCACATAAGGATTTGCTTGGCGTTAAGGTTGAGATCAACGTATAATTCCAAGATGTTATAAACATTAAGAAATGAACACAGACAGGAATGACGTGTCTCTGTGTATTACAGGCAGAGAACATGTCGTTCCGAATAATAGAGAAAGACACAAGGAGGAACTGTGTTATGGTAACTGCAGTAGTAGGAGCAAACTGGGGAGATGAAGGTAAAGGCAAGATCACAGATATGCTTGCTGAGAAAGCTGATATCATCGTAAGATTTCAGGGTGGAGCCAATGCGGGCCACACCATCGTAAATGATTATGGTAAATTCGCACTTCATACACTTCCGTCAGGTGTGTTTTACGGACATACGACCAGTGTCATCGGAAACGGTGTTGCACTGAACATTCCGGTATTCTTCAAGGAGTACAACGAAGTAGTAGGCCGTGGAGTACCGGCACCGAAGATCCTGATCTCCAACAGAGCACAGATGGTAATGTCTTACCACATTCTGTTCGATCAGTATGAAGAGGAGCGTCTTGGAGGCAAGGCTTTCGGTTCCACAAATCCGGAATCGCTCCGTTCTATTCTGACAAATATGCAAAGATCGGCTTCCAGGTAAGTGAGCTCTTTGATGAGGAAGCACTGAAAGAGAAAGTTGTACGTATCTGTGAGACCAAAAACGTAACACTTGAGCATCTCTATCACAAACCGCTTCTGAAACCGGAAGATATCATGAACGAGCTGATGGAATACAAGAAAATGGTTGAGCCATACGTATGTGACGTATCTCTCTATCTCTGGAATGCACTGAAAGAGGGCAAACAGGTTCTTCTTGAGGGACAGCTCGGAACTCTGAAAGACCCGGATCACGGATCTATCCGATGGTTACATCCTCTTCCACACTGGCTGCTTATGGTGCCATCGGTGCAGGCCTGCCTCCATATGAGATCAAGAAGGTCGTAACCGTATGCAAAGCTTACTCCAGTGCAGTTGGAGCAGGTGCATTCGTTTCTGAGATCTTCGGCGAGGAAGCAGATGAGCTGAGAAAACGTGGCGGTGACGGTGGTGAGTTCGGTGCTACTACAGGCCGTCCGAGACGTATGGGATGGTTCGACTGTGTTGCATCCAAATACGGATGCCGTCTCCAGGGAGCTACAGACGTTGCTTTTACAGTACTGGATGTTCTGGGATATCTGGATGAGATCCCGGTTTGCACAGGCTATGAGATCGACGGAGAGGTAACAACAGAATTCCCGACAACTGTGCAGCTTGAGAAAGCAAAACCGGTTATTGAGAAGCTTCCGGGATGGAAATGCGATATCCGTGGAATCAAGAAATACGAGGATCTTCCGGAGAACTGCAGAAAATATGTAGAGTTCGTAGAGAAACACATCGGATTCCCGATCACCATGATCTCAAACGGACCAGGAAGAAACGACATCATTTACAGATAATCATTTACTGTGACAGGATTACGACAGGCAGCGCCGGGGAAATTTCTCCGGCGCCCTTTTGTTAAGAGGCTGATGATAATATTGGCTATAACAACTGGTATATCATGTGAAAGGATTCCGAATGAAAAATTTTAAAAGAATTGCGGCACTGGCAGGCGTTGTTATTTTGCTTCTCGTGTTCTGCATTCCCATGGTGTTTGCATGGGGCAGCAGTGAGAACTCACAGGCTTTGTTCCGGGGCGCTTTTGCGGCAGCAGTACTGGTACCGATCGTGGCTTATGTTTTCTGGATGGCGTACCGGATCTGGGGACCTGAGAAACCAAAGGAGGATGAAAACCGTATGATCGAGAATGTTATTTTTGATGTGGGAAATGTGTTGATGGGATATGACTGGGAAGAGTATCTGAAGAGCTACAATTTTTCCGGAAGAAAAATATGAAAAAATTGCGGATGCAACATTTCGAAACCCAATCTGGGAAGAACAGGACAGAGCACTCCACGAGGAGTCCTGGTATGTAGATAAATTTGTAGAAAGTGCACCGGAATATGAGAAGGATATCCGTGAAGTGGTACGACGGGATCCGGAATGCATGCATCTTTATGACTATGCGGAAACCTGGGTGAAATATCTCAAAAACCAGGGATATCATCTCTATGTTCTTTCTAATTACGGAACTTATATGCTGGAGAGAACCAAAAAAGATATGCCGTTCCTGAAATATATGGACGGAGTGGTATTTTCCTGCGACGTACAGCAGATCAAGCCGGAAGTGGATATTTATGAGACACTTCTGAAACGCTATGATCTGAAACCGGAGAAGTCGGTATTTATGGACGACCGGGCCATCAACTGTGAAGGGGCTAGAAAAGCAGGGATCCGTACCATTCAGTTCGAAAACCTGAAACAGGCGGCAAAAGAGCTTGAGGAACTTGGTGTGAAGTAATTTGTGATGATGCAGTATGAGTTGCTGTAAAAAGAGAAACGCAGAGAACCTGCACCATCGCGAAGCCCTCTGCGTCTAAAGGGGAGGATATGATAAGTATCTCCCGGAACGGAATCGGTTATACAGATAATATATAAAATTCTCCGATTTTTTATGACAGCAGGATATTGCTTATCATGAAAAAATTTATCCTGAAAATTTTTTATTGCGGAACTTCTCTTTAACGAAAGGCAGATACATTTATCTGCCCGGATGGAGGTTCCGTATTTTGACTACATTATTACGTTATTCTTTGTTCTTCTTCCGGTATTCACCGGGAGTCATTCCATAAGTTTTCTTAAAAGTACGCATAAAATGTTCCGGACTTTCGTAACCTACAAGTTCGCAGATGGCATGATTGCTGAGAGAAGTTTCCCTGAGGGCACGGCATGCCTGGTTCAACTTGATATCCCGGATGATCTTCTCCTGAAGGTAAAGTGTTTTGTAAAAAATCTCATCTTCATTGTAGGCATAAATGTATTTCTGAAATTCTTCTCTGGTAAGTTTCATAACAGTCCCCTTTTCGTGCGGATCTTTCATAAGAGATAAGGAAAGTATATCATAATCATCGAAAAAACGTCAGTGTTTTACAAAAAAATCACAATTTGGAAGAAAAAAGGGAAAAAGTGTACAGTAAATGCCAGAAAGAAATTTGGAGGTAAAAGAGATGAACGAAGTTGAAAAGAAGTAAAGATCGGCCTGTGGCGTCAGAGAATCGGTTATGGATCTTCCGATTTTGCCTGCAACCTGATCTGGCAGATGATCTCCCTGTATCTGCTGTATTTTTACACAAATGTCATGCATCTGAATGCCGGTGCAGTCAGTGTAATGTTCCTGGTAACAAAAGTAATTGACGGAATTTCCGACCTGATCGTAGGATTCCTCATTGACAAGACAAACACAAAATGGGGTAAATCAAGACCATGGATTCTGTTTGGTGCGGTTCCATTTGGTGTGGCTGCAGTCCTTGCATTCTCTGTACCGGATATCGGACAGACAGGTATGCTGATCTACGCATACATTACTTACATTCTGCTTTCCACTGCATACACCGTTGTAAATATCCCGATGGCATCCATTCTCCCGGCACTGAGCGAAGACCCGCATGAGAGAACCGTCCTTGCATCCTGCAGAACTTTCTTTTCATCCATCGGTTCCACTGTAGTCAGCGCTTTTGCCCTGACACTGGTAGACAAATTCGGAAACGGCAACGAGGCACTTGGATTCCGTATCGTTATGATGATCTTCGGTGTAGTCGGATGCCTTGTATTCTTCTTCTGCTTCTTTAACACAAAAGAGCGTGTAACCATCAAACAGGAAAAAGTCAGCCTTAAAGCAAACATTTCCTGTCTGCTCCACAACAAACCGTGGAAACTTTTTGCACTGAATATCGTCTGGTTCTTTGGTGGATTTGTGATCCAGGCAAGTGCGGTTATTTATTACTTTACTTATGTTGTACAGAACACGACACTGGTACAGATCGTTGCGACCATCACAACACTGGTACCAATCGTAGCAAATCTTTGTGCACCGTTCCTTGTAAACTCACATCAAAACGAAATCTGATGGTTGGAGGAAGTTTTTGTACATATGGGTGGTCTTCTGATCATCTTCTTTTGGCGGCACAAATGTTCCGGTTCTTCTGGCTGGTGCGGTGATCGCGGCAGCAGGATACGGACTGAAGGGGAAGTATGCATTTTGCAATGCAGCCGGACCCTGTTGATTATGGTGAGTGGAAATCCGGTGTAAATACAGCCGGAACTCTTTCCGCAGTAAATGGTTTCATTGGAAAAGTGGGAATGCTATCGCCAGCAGTATCGGTGCGGCACTTCTTCAGTTTGGTGGATTTGACGCAAACCTTGCAACACAGACAGCAACGGCTCAGACTTATATCACAGCAATGTACATCTGGGTGCCGATCATCACAAATATCGCAACAATTATCACAATGATGTTCTATGATCTGGATAAGATCTATCCGCAGATCGTCAAAGAACTGGATGAAAGGAGAGCAAACGCATAATGCCAGAGGTAAGCAGTGACCTTGAGATGGTCCGTGTGACCAATGAGGATTTTGTAAAAAAAAGCAGAAGCATGCACACCAAAAGTTACGGGAAACGGTAGTTCGTCCGGTTTCTATCGTAGATATCGTAAAAACAGAAGATGTTTATCCGGAAGTTCATAAAAAAGATGAGATCGGAAATCTTTCCAGCTATCACCTGGCAAAGGAGATAAGATCTGTCTGGATTTAGAAGATCATCAGGTGGGATATGTGACCTGAAACTGAACTCCGTAGGAGCCCTCAGGATGCACCGGCATTTTTCAGACTGAAATTCGGTGAGATTGCCAAGGAGATGACAGAGGACTCCGCAGATTATGATGGGTGGATCAGCCGTGGATGGATCCAGGAGAGTTTATCCATGTCGATGTCCTTCCGGCAGAGCTGAAGCTTCCAAGAAGATATGCATTCCGCTATATGGAGATCGAGGTGATAGATACATCACTGAAATGGCAGATGGTAGTGGAAGATGTATCCTGTGTCAGTGTTTCCGCTGTCAGTATGGAAGATGTAAAGCCGGTGGAAAGTGAGGATGAAATGATCCGAAAACTGGACCGTGTCAGCCTCCGTACCCTGCAAAACTGTATGCAGTCCGTATTCGAGGACGGACCAAAGAGAGACCGTCGTCTGTGGCTTGGCGACTTAAGGCTCCAGGCACTTGCGAACTATGAGACCTTCCACAACATGGATCTGGTAAAAAGATGTCTGTATCTGTTCGCTGGACAGACAAAGGATAATGGCCAGGTCAGCGCCTGCCTTTTCACAGAACCGAAATTTATCGTGGATGATACCTTCCTTCTGGATTATTCCATGTTCTTTGGAGCAACCCTCTGTGACTACTACGAAGCGTCCGGTGACAGGGAAACTTTAAAAGATTTAAGTGCCTGTGCATATCGTCAGATGGAAATTGCGAAAGAGCAGTTTGATGAAAAGGAACTTATGAAAAAAGGAGATGGTTTCTGGGGCTTTATCGACTGGACGGATGGTCTGAACAAGCAGAGCGCAATGCAGGGTGTTTATATATACTGTGCAAAGAAGGTACAGAAGATCGCAGAAATCCTCGGAGACGCTGAAAAAGCCGAAGAGATGAAAAAAGAAGCTGCGGCGAAAACAGCAGCTGCGAAAAAATATCTTTTTGATAAAGAGAGCGGCCTTTTCATAAGCGGAGAGGAAAAACAGATCAATTATGCAAGTCAGGTATGGCTGATCCTGGCAGGCGCGGTAGACAGCGCAGAGGGAGCAGAAATCCTGGACCGTCTGGTGGAGTTAAAACCGGAAAAAGGAATGGTTTCTCCGTACATGAACCATCATTTTGTGGAAGCACTTCTGATGTGCGGAAAAAGAGACCAGGCAATGGAATATATGAAATATTACTGGGGCGGAATGTTAAGCCACGGTGCAGATACATTCTGGGAACTTTACAATCCGGAAAATCCGGCGGAATCTCCTTATGGAAGCAGCATTGTCAACAGCTACTGCCATGCATGGAGCTGCACCCCGACGTATCTTCTCAGGAAGTACTTTAACTAAATCAAGTAAGTCCCCTGCGAGGGGGGACTTTGCTTGTATCAGGAGGAGCGTAGCTCCTTCTGATAAACTGCGTAGCAGTTATTTGGTGTAGAGCTACGTAGCGAATGCGGATGCTTTTATCCGCTTGCTCAAAATATCCGCTTGAATTTAACTGGAAAAGGAGAGTCTGATTATGGTAAAATTAAACAGTAAACATCGTATCCATGCAGGATGCAGATAAATTCAATAAACTTTGCAGCAAATTTGACTGCGACATGGATCTGCAGAGCGGTAAATATTATGTAGATGCAAAATCGATCATGGGAATCTTCAGCCTTGATCTTTCCAAGCCGCTAGTCCTGAATGCAGGTACAGATGACGAACAGAAAATAAAAGAAACATTTGCAGATTTATCAGAGAGGAATAATCATGACACGTATTTGAAAGAGAGAAAATTTTCCGGCACTACAGATCCCAAAGTGCAGCCATGGGAATTGGAACATCGTAAAGTGGCCCGCCGTGCAGCGGCAGAGGGAATCGTTTTACTAAAAAATGAAGATCATATCCTTCCGCTGAAAGCAGGAAGTAAAGTGGCACTTTATGGTGCCGGTGCAGGCAGGACCATCAAGGGAGGAACCGGCTCCGGAGATGTCAATGAGCGTGAACGCGTATCTGTTTTTCAGGGAATGAAAAATGCCGGATTCCAGGTGACAACAGAAGCGTGGATCGAAAGCTACGACCAGATCTATGAAAATGCACGTCAGGAGTGGAAGAGAAGTATCCTTTCAAAAACAGGAGAAGGTGCAGATACCATGGATTTCTTTACGGTATACAGCACCACTCCCTTTAAGATGCCGGCAGGAGATCCGATCCAGAAACCAGCCGAAGGAGAAGATACAGAAAACGCGATCTATGTTCTGAGCCGGATCGCAGGAGAAGGATCAGACCGTACTGCTGACAAAGGCGATTATGATCTCAGTGAAGAAGAGCATCAGATGCTGGCAGATATCTGTGCTTATTATAAGAATGTGGTTGTTGTGATCAATGCAGGTGCACAGGTGGATCTTTCCTTTATGGATGAGTTCCGCAATATCAGAGCCCTTCTGGTGATCGTACAGCCTGGAATGGAAGGCGGAAATGCCTTTGCGGATATCCTGTCCGGTAAGGTGAACCCATCCGGTAAACTGGCAGATACCTGGGCTTATAAATATGAGGATTATCCCAGCTCCGAGAAGTTTTCACATAATAACGGAAATGTGGAAACAGAGCTTTATGATGAGGGAATTTATGTGGGATACCGCTATTTTGATACTTTTGAAGTTCCGGTGCGCTATGGATTCGGTTACGGTCTTTCCTATACAGACTTTGAGATCACCGGATGTGCTCTGAAAGCGGTATCAGCAGAAAAGATCCGTGTTACGGCAACGGTCAGAAATACGGGAAATGTTTCCGGTAAAGAAGTCGTACAGGTTTACGCATCCCTGCCGGGCGGCATCCTCGAAAAAGAAGCACACCGTCTTGCAGCCTATGCAAAGACAAACGAGCTGAAACCGGGAGAAGCACAGGAAGTTACCATGGAAGTAAAGATGGATGGGCTGACTTCTTATGATGAGAAGAGAGCTGCATGGATCCTTGAGAGTGGTTTTTATGGCATATGGGTCGGAAACAGTCTTGCATCAGCAAAACTCTGCGGAGGCATAAAACTGGATCAGGAAGTGATCCGAAGACAGGTCAGAAATCTTTTCCCGCTGAAACAGGAACTGGAAGAAATTTCTCAGGAAGCATCCAAAACAGCAACGTGCGGCGGCAGCAGCGCAGCAGGCGAAAGAGGAGGAACTGACTGTTCTTAACATTCGTGGAGCAGACATTGCTACCGAGACTGTGGAATATAAGAAGAATGCAGACCTCTATGAAAAAGAAGCAATGGATTTTTGTAAATACCTTGTCAGAAGAAGATCTGATCGATCTGGCAGCAGGAGATCCGGGCAAAGCACAGGGTGGCAATCTTGGCGCAGCAGGAATTTCCGTTCCAGGTTCTGCAGGTGAAACCCATCGCTGTGCAGTAGACAAAGGTCTTGCAAGCATCGTTCTGGCAGACGGACCGGCAGGACTTCGCCTGATGAAGTATTATCATGTAAATGACGGAAGCATTGTTTCCATGCCATTTGAGTTCAGTCTGGAAGGTGGATTGTTCTATGACGATTCCAGAGAACTTCCGGGAGAAAGATATTATCAGTACTGTACTGCGATCCCGGTAGGAACACTGCTTGCGCAGACCTGGAACCGGGAGCTGATCCGTGAAGTGGGAGCCATGATCGGAATAGAGATGGAACATTTCGGAGTAACACTCTGGTTGGCACCGGGAATGAATATCCACAGAAATCCTCTCTGCGGAAGAAACTTCGAATACTATTCCGAAGACCCGTATGTATCCGGAACCATTGCGGCAGCTATGACAGAAGGTGTTCAGTCCAATTATGGATGTGGAACGACCATCAAACATTTTGCCTGCAACAATCAGGAAGACAATCGTATGGGATCAGACAGTGTTGTGTCTGAGCGTGCACTTCGCGAAGTTTATCTCAAAGGATTTGAAATTGCGGTAAAAGAAGCACAGCCAATGTCCATCATGACCAGTTACAATCTGATCAACGGTATTCATGCGGCAAACAATTATGATCTCTGTACAGAGTCCGCCAGAAACGAATGGGGATTTAAAGGAGCGATCATGACAGACTGGACGACTACAGAACAGGGAGACAGCTGTACAGCATCCGGCTGCATGAGAGCGGGAAATGACCTGGTAATGCCGGGATGTTTCGGAGATCATGACAATCTCAGAAAAGGACTGAAAGAGGGAACACTTAAGATCGAGGACCTGCGCGCATGCATTGCACGTCTGGTAAGTGTGATCTGGAAGTCCAATCAGTACCTTCAGTAAAATAAACAGGATATGATATAAGACACATAGGAAAAGGACAGTGAATGGGAAAAGTTGCTGTCCTTTTCGTGATTTTCCAAAAA
>ENA-OQCD01000241-OQCD01000241.1-human-gut-metagenome-genome-assembly--contig:-NODE-241-length-14899-cov-1.782629_pt1 | contig 14899 bp, 22 predicted proteins | sample MGYA00242755_ERZ504571 | MGnify/ENA primary metagenome ERZ504571 (study PRJEB26092, sample SAMD00036274) | human gut metagenome | host: Homo sapiens | study: EMG produced TPA metagenomics assembly of...
GTATCAAGCAGATGAAACTGCTGTCTACTGAAGAACAGGCAGAAGAATCAGGAATATATAAGAAAAACGGCATTGGAAGATTTATCCGTTATGTGAGAAATTCCCAGCTTAAGGACGGAGATCAGGATTATGAAGACTGGCTGAAAGATCATGTCGCATTCCGAAAGGATTAAAAAGACAGAGAAATGCTGTTTTTTCTTATTCACCGCTGATCAGTATTGTGATGGTGGTGACGGATACAGATGAACAAAAGGTTAAAAAAGTGTGATCGATGCTTATACAGAACAGACCTATGGTAACTGGCAGCTGTGTCTTGCAGATGCATGTGAGGGAGAGGAAACAGGAGAGTTTCTGCGGAAAAAATATAAAAAAAGAGATTCGCCTTTCCTACAAGAAGGTTACGGAAAACAACGGCATTCGGGAAATCTTAATGCATCTCTGAAACTTGCAATGGGAGAGTATGTTCTGTTTGCCGGTCAGGAGATCATACCTGAACCTGATGCACTTTTTCAGATGGTCAAAGCGATCACAGAGAAAAAAAGCGGATATGATCTATACAGATGAAGATGAGATCAGCGCAGACGGAAAACATTATTCTGAGCCGGAATTCAAGCCGGATTTCAATCTGTTCAGATTAAGGGAAAATAATTATATCGGACAGTTCTGGGCAATCCGGAAGGAAATTCTGGAACAGGCCGGAAAGTTTGATCCGGAATATGATGGTGCACAGGATTATGATATGCTCTTAAGATGCAGTGAGCAGGCAGAAAATATTGTGCATATTCCAAAGATCCTCTGTCATTCCATGAAAGCAGAGAACCTGATCACAGAAGAACAGGAGAAGAAAAAACTGGGAAGCAGGCAGAAAGGCACTGGAGGAGCATTACCGCAGGGCGGAGGTTTCTGCAACAGCGGAACTTGCAGACAAGAAGGGATGGTACAGAAGCCATCTGACTATTTCCGGCGAACCGATGATTTCTGTGATCATTCCAAGTAAAGATCACATTAATGATCTGGAACTGTGTATTTCATCCATAGAAGAGAAGACAACATGGAAGAATTACGAGATCATTATTGTTGAGAACAACAGTGTGGAAAAGAAACCTTCGTATACTATGAGACACTGAAAAACAGATACCCAAATGTAAGGATCCTTACATGGAAAAAAGAATTCAATTATTCTGCGATCAATAACTTTGCAGTAAGAGAGGCGCAGGGAGAATATCTGCTGTTTCTTAACAATGATGTGGAAATCATTACAGAGAACTGGCTTGAAGAAATGCTTCAGCTTTGTCAGCAAAAAAGACGTGGGAATGGTCGGTGCGAAACTGTATTATCCGGATGATACCATTCAGCATGCAGGAGTGGTAGTTGGTCTTGGTGGAGTTGCTGCCCATGTATTATGTAAACTTCCCCGGGATGCGGAAGGATATATGGGACGTCTGCGCTGTGTGCAGGAGATAAGTGCAGTCACTGCCGCCTGCATGATGGTAAAGACTTCTGTTTTTAAAGCAGTTAGAGGATTTGACGAGGAGCTGAAGGTTGCATTTAATGATATTGACCTCTGTATGAAAGTGAGAAAATATGGAGTGAAAATTATATTCACACCGTATGCAGAACTGTATCATTATGAATCCAATCCAGAGGATGGAAGATACACCGGAGAAACAGCTGCGTTTTTCCAGAGAAGTAAACTGTTTCCGGAGAAAATGGGAAAGAGAGCTCCTGAAAGGAGATCCCTATTATAATCCCAATCTGACATTAAACAACACAGACTGTTCTCTGAGAAAACAGGAGAAGAACGGAGATTAACATGCCTAAGGAAATATTTGAAGTAGTAAGAGAAAGATTTCATTTATCAGACAGGACACAGTATATTGTGCAGGGACACTGGCCGAAAGATGCGGTGATGGAGGCATATCTGGATCAGCACAAACTGAAGGTGTCTGTGAAAGAAAATGAAAATGTAAGTGCACTGGAACGTTTTTAAAAGATCCGGAGAAAATGCAGGGAATACAGATTACGGCAACTGTTCAGATACCGGAAAATCTGGAGGGGTATCATAAGCTTGTGATCTATGAGAAGTTTTCGGATAAAAAACATGTCTGGTTTTCCATCACTGCCGGTGAACTGGATAAAAAAAGAGATAAACCGCAGGTATATTTTGAAGAAGAGAGTGCAGAACAGGGAACTGTACGGATCAGAGGGTGGGCCATTGCACCGAAGCCTGTGACTGTCCGTATCTTTGATGCGGATAAAAAAGCCGGTTGCCGCTGAAATCCAGAGAACAGACAGGGTGGATGTCAACCAGCTGTTTGAAGAAGCACAGGATCCGGGAAAGACAGGATTCTTCTCTGAGATCACCAACGTTTCGGGAAAATGCCTGTATGTAGTGTTTTATGCAGGCGAGAAGAAAACTGTACATGTGGTTCCTCTGAGAAAAGCTGATATTCTGGCAAAGAAATTAGACAAATATGTAGAAAAAGGAATCCGCTACTGGAAATCTCAGGGTGCGGCGGCTCTTGCTGAGAAGGTAGTGACAAAGGTTAAAAATGTACGTCAGGGACCGCCATCCTATCAGAAATGGATCAGACATCATCTGCCGGACAGGAACGAACTGGAGAAACAGAAGAAAACATCCTTTGGATACAGACCCAAGATTTCTTTTGTAGTACCGCTGTATAAGACACCGGAGAAATATCTCAGAAGACTGACAGAATCATTTCAGGAACAGACTTATTCAAACTGGGAACTTTGTTTCTCTGACGGAAGCGGCGCACAGTCACCGTTGACGGAATTGTTAAAAGAACTGACAGCGAAGGATAACAGAATTAAATACGTTTCTCATGAGGAGCCGCTTCAGATTTCAGAGAATACCAACAGTGCCATTGAAATTGCAACAGGTGATTTCATTGCCTTTGCAGACCATGATGATGAGCTGACGCCGAATGCATTATTTGAATGTGTGAAAGCAATAAATGAGAAACCGCAGACACTGGTGATCTACACAGATGAAGATAAGATGTCTATGGATGGACATAAATTCTTTCAGCCGCATTTTAAACCGGACTATAATCCGGATTTGCTGTGTACGGTCAATGTATATCTGCCATCTGTTTGTGGTATCACGAAAAGTAATTGAAAAGTTGGCGGGCTGCGAAGTGAGTTTGACGGTGCACAGGATTATGATTTTGTGTTACGCTGTGTGGAAGCAGTAAAGGATGAAGAAATCTGTCATATTCCAAAAATCCTGTATCACTGGCGTTGCCATGAGGACTCCACAGCAGAGAATCCCGAGAGCAAGCTTTATGCCTTTGAAGCCGGAAGACGTGCAGTACAGGCTCACTATGAGAGAACAGGAATCCACGCAGAGGTTTTTAAGGGTGAATATCTGGGGCTGTACAGAACGAAGTTTATCAGAGATCATGATCCGCTGATTTCTATTATTATTCCGAATAAAGACCATATTGATGATCTGAAGAGATGTATGGAATCCATTGAACAGAAATCTACGTACAAAAATTATGAGTACATTATTGTAGAGAATAACAGTACAGATTCTGCTACTTTTGAATATTACAAAAAACTGGAGGCAGAGAATCCGAAGGTTCGCATGGTATACTGGGACGGAGTCTTTAACTATTCTGCCATTAATAATTATGGTGCATCTTTTGCAAAGGGTGAGTATCTGCTTCTGCTTAACAATGATACAGAGATCATTAATCCGGACTGTCTGGAAGAACTCCTGGGTTATTGCATGCGTAAAGATGTAGGCGCAGTGGGTGCAAGACTTTATTATGAGGATGATACGATCCAGCATGCAGGTGTTTGTGATCGGTTTTGGCGGAATTGCAGGACACTGTTTTGTCCAGCAGAAGAGAGGTACCACCGGATATTGTCACAGAATTATCTGTGCACAGGATTACAGTGCGGTTACAGCTGCCTGCATGATGGTGAAGAAATCTGCATTTGATGCAGTGGGAGGACTTTCAGAGGAACTGGCTGTTGCATTTAATGATATTGATTTCTGCATGAAGCTGAGAAAGGCGGAATATCTGATCGTGTATAATCCATATGCGGAATTATACCATTATGAATCCAAATCCAGAGGCCTTGAGGATACTCCGGAAAAAAGTGGCACGATTTAACAAAGAAATTGCCACCTTTGAGAAAAAATGGCCGGAGATCCTGGAGAACGGAGATCCTTATTATAACCCCAATCTCACTCTGAAGAGCCAGGACTTTTCTCTGAAAAGAATCTGAAGATGAAATTGCTATAAAATGAATGTGAAAGAAGATATGTTAAAGAAAAAGAAAGAGATCAATGAAAAAACAGAAATTTTCATTTTTGTATTTCTGGCGTTTATCCTGCTGACAACCTGGGCGATGACACAGCCTTTTAATTCAGGGCCGGATGAACAGATGAGATATTATGTTGCAGATTACATTTATAAACATCATGGAGCTCTTCCGGGGGGAGATGATCCGGCTGTCAGGAATAAAGTGTGGGGAATTTCCTATGCATATTATCCGGTTGTATCTTATATGGTGTCTGCATTATTTATGAGAATATCCCGGCTTTTTGCAGATCCGGGATACTCCATGTTCAAAATTGCACGTATGGCAGATGTACTGTTTGTCACAGGTGCAGTGTATTTTGTTGTAAAAGCTTCGGGCAAACTGTTTCCGAAAGAAAAATATTCCAGAGAAGTTAGATGGCTGTTTGCAGCACTGGCAGGATTTATGCCGCAGGCAATCTTTGTGGGAACTTATGTGAATACAGACTCACTGGCACTGCTGGCAGCAGCCATGATTCTGTATGCATGGGCCTCTTATCTGAGAGAAGACTGGACATGGAAAAACTGTATACTCCTTGCAGTGGGAATGGCCGTATGTGCATTGTCTTATTATAATGCATACGGTTGGATACTCTGCAGTTTTTTCTTCTTCTGTTTTACGGTATTACTCTGCAGAGAAGAAGCTTTTTTCACAGAGAGTTCGTTTCCTTTTCAGCAGAGGAGCAGTGATCGCAGCAGTTACTTTAGTTCTCTGCGGCTGGTGGTTCATCCGTAACGCAGTTTGTATAACGGAGATTTCCTGGGAAGGAAATCCTGTGCGGAATGTGCGGAAAAATATGCTCAGAAGGATTACAGACCTTCACTGTATCCGACGCCTGCAAAGCTGGGATGGAACTGGAAAGATATTATCCTTTATCAGGATCCCGGCTGGTATCATAACTGGATTCTGACAGTGTGTGTAAGTTTCATCGGTACTTTTGGACAGATGGAAATTTATATGCCATATACGGTCAGCAAACTGTATATGCTGTTCTTTGCTGTTGGAATCATCAGTGTATTTTTTGTAAAAGAGACATTTGATCTGAGAAAAAAATGTATGTTGCACAGCGGAAAGCAGTTGGAAATGACAGATGGAAGATCAAAACAAAGGTGATATCCCGAGAGTGGAATAAAGAAGGTATTTTCCATTTGATGATGGTATTTCTGATTATGATTCCGGTATTTCTGTTTCTGTATTATGTTTATTACAGTGATAATCAGCCACAGGGAAGATATCTTATGCCTGCGTTATATCCTCTGATGTACTTTGTTACGCTGGGCTGGAATAATATTCTGACAAAAACAGTGAAAAATGAAAAGGTGCGGAGTTTGATATACAGAGTACTGACTGTACTGCTGGTGATTTTCGCCATTTGCCTGCTGGGCATTTTTAATCTTGCCTTAAAAGAAATAAAGGGACTGCCGCATGAAAAGCTCTTGCGGAAGTCCCTTAAATTTATCTATTTTATCTATCAAAGAAATGGTTACTGTCTGGTATTCAGAAGTAGACTTCAGGATTTGATCACTTTGATCATCAGGAACAGGAAAAACAGCAGGAATGCTGCCCCGATCGCCCCGATGATATAATAAGGAGCAGTTGTATGGGAAGCAGAATATGCCTGTGCTGCCTCCATATTCTTCTGACGGTTACTGGCATCATTTGTCTGCTGCTCTGCGTCTCCAGAATCGCAGTTCCTACAGGAGTTCCTCCAAAGTAATACTGGCGTGTGATCTGTCCGTCAGAAGAAGTATCTTCTGTGGTCAGATTATCTTCTGTGGCACCGTTTGGTGCAATGACTGTACCACCGGAAAGACGGTTAAAATCATCGTCTGCGATGGTAAGGGGTGCAAAATTGTCAAAACCATAATTGAGAAGCGCGATCGCTTCATCATCGGTAACACCGGATGCGCCATTTAATACAATGCATACCAGCTTCATGTTATTTTTGGAAGCTTCACATACCAGGGTACTTCCGGAAGCTTCTGTGTACCCTTCCTTACCGCCGATACAGGGTTTATAATAACCGTCGCTGGTGCTGTTTATCATGGTAAAATTGTTTGTAAGTACACGTTCACCGCCGGAAACATTTTGTTGCCGGAAGTGTATAGGAAGTAGTTGCTGCAATAGTGCGGAAAGTGTCATTTGCCATAGCTGCTTCCATGATCAGAGCCATATCATGGGCGGTGATATGCTGGTTCTCATCAGGAAGACCGGTAGGATTGGTAAAGACAGTATTGGTGCAGCCAAGTTCCTGTGCCCGGGTATTCATTATCTGTACAAAAGCATCCACAGAACCTCCCACATGTTCAGCTACCTGCAGTGCGATATCATTGGCAGAGGCAACCATGATGGCATATAAACATTGTTCCATGGTGAAAACCTCATCTAACTGTGAGGAAATATTGGCTCCTCCGTCAGTAACACCGGAAACACCGGTTGCAGTCATGGTTACCTGTTCATCCAGACTGCTGTTCTCAAGAGCAACCAGGCAGGTCATGATCTTGACTGCGCTTGCAGGGTAAAGGGGCTGATCTGCATTTTTGGAATACAGGACTGTGTTAGTGGAAGTTTCCATTACAATTGCTGCGGCAGACGAAAATATCGGAAGCCTGGGGCCATCCGTCGATACCGTTGGTGACTACGACAGACGGATCTGCTGTCTGTGCGGCGGCGTCTGTATTCTGAGCTGTTTCTTCAGCAGCAGATACCGGAAACTGTGAAAACATGGTGACAGCACCAAGTCCCAGAGCCAGCAGGGCTGCAGTGATTCTTTTTTTCTTTATCATCATGGTATATAATACTCCTGTACATAAAAAATGTTGAAAAGTTAACTGTTCATTGTAATGTGAACAGTTACATAAAAACGATAACATAAAAACAATAACAGTATAACACATTTCTCTCCTTTCTTGCAAAAATATCAATACAATGTTAAAATAAAAATACAATAGTAAAAAATCGAGGTTATCATATGAGTAAAAAAACCATCTGCAGGAGGAAAAATCCAGTGGACGAAAATGTTCAGGAAGCTTTCCCCCTATACGATCCGGAAAGGGTTCCGCTACATGAAGCATTATGGACCAAAGGAATTCTGGATCAGGCTGCATGAACGTTTTGAACCGGAAGAAGTACCATATGGTCCATGGTACCGGGCTTACATTCCGACGGAGGAAACACTGGAAACACAGAGGAAACAGAAATTTGATTATTCACCGCTAATCAGCATTGCAGTTCCGGCTTATCAGACACCTGTAGAATTTTTGAGACAGATGATAGAATCACTGATCGTTCAGACTTATTCAAACTGGGAGCTGTGTATCGTAAATGCAAGTCCTGACAATGAGGAGATGCAGAAAGTACTGGCAGAATATTCAGCCGGAGATTCCCGGGTAAGATTCTGCAATCTCAAAGAGAACCTTGGCATTGCAGAGAACACAAACCGCGCGTTTGCAATGACAAAAAGGTGAATTTGTGGGGCTTCTTGACCATGATGACCTGCTGGCACCCAATGCATTATATGAGATCGTGAAAATACTGCAGGATCATCCGCAGGCAGATGCGCTTTATACAGACGAGGATAAGGTTACAACAGAACTGGACGAGCATTTTCAGCCACATCTGAAACCGGATTTAATCTGGATCTCCTGCGTTCCAATAATTATATCTGCCACTTTTTTGTAGTGCGAAAGAGTATTGTAGAAAAGGCCGGAGGTTTCCGAAAAGAATTCGACGGAGCTCAGGATTACGATTTTATCTTCCGCTGTACGGAGAATGCCGGAGAGGTTTTACATGTTCCGGAAATCCTGTATCACTGGAGAACACACAAAGCCTCCACTGCAGATAATCCTGCCAGTAAAATGTACGCATTTGAAGCCGGCAAGAGAGCAATAGAAGCTCATCTTGAGAGAACAGGTACAGAAGGCGAGGTAAGCCATACACAGGATCTGGGCTTTTACCGGGTGAAATATCCGGTGCAGGGAAAACCTCTGGTGTCTGTTATCATACCAAACAAAGACGAGAAAGAGACTCTTCAGACCTGTCTGGAAATGCTGGAGAAGAATACCGGTTATCAGAATTTTGAAATCATAATCGTGGAGAATAACAGTACCACTGATGAGATTTTCCGATATTATAAAGAGCTTTCCAGAAACCGGAAGATCCATCTTTTGGAGATGGGGAAAAAGAATTTTAATTATTCTGCCATCAAATAACTTTGCTGCGGCACATGCAAAGGGAGAATATCTGCTTTTCCTGAATAATGATGTAAAATCCATCAATCCGGACTGGCTGGAAGAAATGCTTGGAGTGTGTCAGCGTCCGGAAGTGGGCGGTGTCGGAGCAAAGCTCATTTATCCGGATAATACAATCCAGCATGCAGGATGTGTGATCGGAATGGGCGGTATTGCGGGGCATATGTTCGTAGATATGCCTGCGGACCATACCGGCTATCTGCATAAGGCATCCCTTCTTCAGGATATGAGTGCAGTGACTGCCGCCTGTCTGTTGATGAAGAAAGAGGTTTTTGAGCAGGCAGGAGGATTTACAGAAGAACTGGCTGTGGCATTTAATGATGTGGATCTTTGCCTGAAAGTAAGAAAAAACGGCTATCTGATCGTATATGATCCCTATGCGAAGCTTTATCATATGGAATCAAAGACCAGAGGAGCTGAAGACAGCAAGGAGAAAGTGCGCCGTTTTCAGACGGAGATTGAATATATGCGATGTCACTGGATAGACATTCTCAAAAACGGAGATCCCTGTTATAACAAAAACCTGTCTCTTACCAAATGGAATTATTCTCTGAAGCCAATCCCGGGAATGGAGACAGAAGCAGGACAGAAAAAGAGAAGACAGGGAGGAAATCATGCAGGAAGTATCAGTGATCATTCCGAATTTTAATGGGATGGCTTATCTGGATGGCGTACTTGCAGGTCTGGAGTGTCAGACTGTAAGCAATTTTTGATGTAATTCTTGTGGATAATGGATCCAATGACGGAGCTGTGCTTTTGTTGCTGCAAGGTATCCATGGGTCCATCTGATCGAACTGCCGGAGAATTTCGGATTCTGTAAAGCGGTCAATGAAGGGATCAGAGCATCACGCTCACCTTATGTACTGCTTTTAAACAATGATATTGAAGTAACGGAGAATTTTATAGAAGAAATGCTGTCAGCCATCAAAAGGCATCCCAAAGCTTTCTCCTGTGCTGCCAGAATGATTCAGTTTCATGACAGGGACAGGCTGGATGATGCAGGAAACTATTACTGCGCGCTTGGATGGGCTTATGCAAGAGGTAAGGGGAAAGATATCCATACCTATGAAAAGGAAGAGAAGATTTTTGCTTCCTGCGCAGGAGCTGCTATTTACAGAAAGAAGATCTTTGATGAACTGGGATATTTTGACGAAGAACATTTTGCATATCTGGAGGACATGGACGTGGGATACCGGGCCAGAATCTACGGATATGAAAACTGGTATGCACCTGATGCCATGGTATACCATGTGGGAAGCGGTACCAGCGGATCCAGATATAATCAGTTCAAGATCCGGTATTCTTCCAGAAATAATATTTATCTGATATACAAAAATATGCCGGTGTTACAGATTATTATCAATCTTCCGTTTCTTGTTGCAGGATTTGGAATCAAAATTCTGTTTTTTACGCTGAAAGGATTCGGAAGAGAGTATATTGCGGGAATTAAGAATGGATTCCAGATCAGTAAAAAAAATCATAAAATACCTTTTAAATTTCAAAATCTGTCAAACTATTTTGGGATTCAAGTTGAATTGTGGGTGAATATCTTCAGGCGTTTGTGCGGATGATAAGAAAGAAAGATAAATTTTTTATTGCTTTTATAAAACAACTATTATAATATAGAAACGATAAAAAAAATGAGGTGACAAAAGAATTGCTAAAGGACAATGAAAAGAATTTCAGTCGTCTCCATATGATCATTGATGCAATTGTACTGGTACTGTCATATTTTCTGGCATGGCTGATCCGTTTTTGTTGGTCCTATGGCAGCAACAGCAGTCAGAACCAGAAGCTTTCAGCAGTATATGCTGATGCTGGTTTTTTATTGTACCGGTTTATCTGTTGTTGTATCAGGCTTTCACATTGTATACTCCCATGCGGATGCAGGGGCGTCGGCTTGTATTGGCTAATATTGTAAAGGCCAACTCGCTTGGGCTCCTTATTCTGATGTTTACATTTTACATGATAGATGAGAGCGATTTTTCCCGTTCTACTTATATTATGTTTTTATGTAATCAATATTGTGCTTCAGTGGTGTGCCCGAATGTTGATTTTTCGCTCTTCTGAGAGATATGAGAGAGAAGGGACTGAATCAGAAACAGATGATCTGTGTGGGATACAGCCGCGCAGCAGAGGAATACATTGACAGAGTTCTTGCCAATCCTCAGTGGGGATATGTGATCCGCGGAATACTGGATGACAATGTTCCGGCAGGAACAGAGTACAAGGGAATCAAAGTTCTTGGAAGGATTGCCAATCTGAATATAATACTTCCGGAGAACCGGCTGGATGAAATAGCGATCACTCTGGGCTTAAGTGAATATTACCGCCTGGAAGAGATTGTAGCACTGTGTGAAAATCCGGAGTACACACCAAGTTTATCCCGGATTATAATAAGATCATTCCGACAAAACCATACACAGAAGATATACTGGGACTTCCGGTTATCAATATCCGTTATGTACCGTTGAACAATACATTCAATGCACTGGTCAAGCGGGCGATGGACATTGCAGGATCTATTGTTGGAATCATAGTAACCTCACCGCTGATGCTGTTAATGTGTGCTATCATTAAGCTGACATCACCGGGACCACTGATCTATAAAACAGGAGAGGGTTGGACTTCATAACCAGACTTTTCGGATGTATAAGTTCCGTTCCATGGAAGTACAGCCGGAATCGGAAGAGAAGAAGGCATGGACAGTAAAGAATGACCCAAGAGTAACACCCATCGGAAAGTTTATGCGTCACACCAGTATTGATGAACTGCCACAGCTTTTCAACATACTGAAGGGTAACATGAGCCTTGTGGGACCACGACCGGAGCGGCCGTTTTTTTTGTAGAGAAATTCAGAGAAGAAACCCGAGATATATGGTGAAACATCAGGTTCGCCCGGGACTTACCGGCTGGGCTCAGGTGAATGGTTACCGCGGAGACACATCCATAAGAAAAAGAATCGAATATGACCTTTATTACATTGAAAACTGGAGCATAGGGCTGGATATCAAGATTATATTCCTTACATTTTTCAAGGGATTTATAAACAAAAATGCATATTAAGATAAGGGGAAAAAGTCATGGCTAAACCAGGAAAAAAGAAAAAAGTACTGTTTGTGCTTGAGATCATTGTACTGCTGCTGTTTATTGGCGGGCTGTATGTGTATGGACAGATTTCTTCCAGGCTGGATAAGATCGAGCAGCCGGAACTGAAAAAGGAAAAATAGTCGTAAACCAGGAAGCACCAAAGATGACAGGATACAAGACCTATGTGCTGTTTGGTATTGATACCAGAGGGGAAGGCTCCCAGTATTCTGCACAGAACAGTGATACCATGATCATTGTGAGTGTAAACAACGATACAAAAGAAGTGCGTATGGTTTCCGTATACAGAGATACACTTCTCAATGTTGGAGATGATACCTATACGAAGGCAAATGCAGCCTATGCGCTGGGTGGTCCGGAACAGGCGATCACCATGTTAAATACAAACCTGGATCTGGATATTTCCGATTATGCGACGGCTGATTTTTCCGCACTTGTAGAAGTGATAGATGATCTTGGCGGTCTTGATATTCCGTTATCTTATGCGGAAATTGAACATATGAATAACTATTGCGTGGAAACATCCAAGCTGACAGGAAAAGACTACACTCCGCTCGAGAAACCGGAGCCAAAGCCGGAAGATCAGGAAGCAATTGTAGGAACTTATCATCTGAACGGCGTACAGGCGACATCCTATTGCCGTATCCGTTATACTGCAAGTCTGGATATGGGACGTACAGAGCGTCAGAGACGAGTACTTGGAATGCTCTTTGATAAGGCGAAGATAGCAGGTCTTTCTTCTATCTTTAAGATTATGGATGATGTATTCCCGATGGTTACAACATCTCTTTCAAAGCAGGATATTCTGGGACTTATTCCGACTCTGATCGGATATAAATTTACAGACAGTACGGGATTCCCGCAGAAGTTTAAATTCTCCAATATCAAGGGAAGTATTATTGTTCCTACTGATCTTGAGAACAATGTAGTTGAACTTCACAAGTTCCTGTATGATGATCAGGATTATACTCCGTCTTCTGAGGTAGTGGCCCGCAGTAATAAGATACTTGAGATCGTCGGCGGAGAAAGTAAGCTGGATGATGCAGCCAAGACTACGACACAGGACACTGATACCACAAATGCAAATGACACTTTTGTATGGTCCGGCGATAATACCTCCGGCAGTACGGATAACAGCGGCGATTATGATTATGACAATGATTATGATAACGGTGGTTATGATGGCGGTTATGATAATGGCGGCGGAGATTATGGCGGCGGTGGCGATTATGATAACAGTGGTGATGACGGCAGTTATGATAATGGCGGCGATGACACCGGCAGTGACACTGGTGGTGGAGACTACGACGGCGGCGATGACACCGGTGGCGATGAGACCGGCGGCGACGATGGATTCAGCGATGATTCAGCAGCAGATTCCGGAGCAAGTTCTGAAGAACAGTAACAGGGAACTGCTATAAAAAATATAAATAATAGAAAAGAAGGACCATCTGTTGGAAAGGAATGGTCCTCTTTTCAGATAAGGAGTGTCGAGGATGACGCATAAGGAAAAATATAAATGACACTGCGACAGTTGATGTAATCATTCCTGCCTATCGTCCCGGCAGAGAATTTGGAGAACTGATGCACAGTCTGGAAGAACAGGAATACCGTCCCCGCAGGATTCTGGTTATGAATACGGGAGAGCAGTACTGGAACAGAGAATGGGAGAAATGTCCGATCCTTGAGGTTCATCACCTGGAACAGAAGGATTTTGATCATGGCGGAACCAGAAGAAGGGCAGCAGAACTTTCGAATGCAGATATTATGATCTTTATGACACAGGATGCTCTCCCTGCTGATAGAAAAGTAATTGGAATCTTGTTCTGTGCTGTCAGTGAAAATCCGGGTGCAGGAGCAGCTATGCAAGACAATTACCCAGGGCAGACTGTCGCTTTCTGGAACGTTATACCCGTTCTTTTAATTATCCGGAGCAGTCCTCGGTAAAGTCGCTGGCTGATATTGATAAGTACGGGATCAAGACCTATTTCTGTTCTAATGTGTGTGCGGCCTATGATAAAGGGATTTATCTGAAAACAGGCGGTTTTACAGAGCGGGCGATTTTCAATGAAGATATGATCTGTGCCGGAACAATGATTCAGAAAGGCTATTCAGTTGTCTATGCAGCAGATGCGAGAGTGTATCATTCCCATAATTATTCCGGAAGGCAGCAGTTTCACAGAAACTTCGATCTGGGAGTATCCCAGGCAGAGCATCCGGAAATTTTTTGAAGGAGTACCTTCTGAGGGAGAGGGAATCCGTCTGGTAAAAAGAAGCCTGGGCTATCTGATAAGAACGGGACACTTCTGGCTGATTCCTCAGCTGATCTGGCAGAGCGGAATGAAATATGCAGGATATTTTCTGGGGAAAGATACAGAAACTTCCCCGAAAGTTGTTCTTGCATGTACCATGAGCCATATTACTGGAACAGAAAATAAAGGTAAGAGGATGACCTTAAGACACGCCAATTTTACGATAATTGTCACATTTTTGAACACAATTAATTGATATACTGATTCCAGAGTTCAGGAGAAGAATTGCTGTAACTGTGCAGAAATAAAACAGTTACAGATCATTGTTTATTTCGGGGAGTGTTCCGATAAACAGTAATACAGGAACAGAAGGGAGCAGATTACATGAATGATGAAAGAAACCTGGGTGAAAAAACAGATGATTCCGGTCAGCAGCCCAGATATGAACATTATCAGTTCCATGAAGAACAGAGAACTGTTTTGAAACCATCCGGTCCCTCTGGACACAGAAGAAATCAGAATTCTTTTCAGAAAAAAGCAGGGGCGACAATCGCATTGGCTGTGATCTTTGGCCTGGTGGCGGCAGTTGTATTTCAGGCGGCAAATTTTGCAGCAGACAGATTCCTGAATACAGGTAAGTCTTCGGTGCAGATTAAAACTACAGACAGTGTGGATCTTCAGGAAACGGCATCAGATGACAGCACTGCCGATAAGGTGCTGTCTGACTCTGAGAATGGAACAGTAGCAGCAGTGGCTCAGGCTTCCATGCCTTCTGTAGTTGCGATCACTACGGTCAGTGTTCAGGAAATACCAAGCTTTTTCGGATATAGTTCCCACCAATATAAGAGTGCGTCAACAGGTTCAGGGATTATCGTTGGAGATAATGATGATGAGCTTCTGATCGCAACGAATAATCACGTGGTGGATGGAGCTACAACTCTGAGTGTCTGC
>ENA-OQCD01000242-OQCD01000242.1-human-gut-metagenome-genome-assembly--contig:-NODE-242-length-14884-cov-1.600867_pt1 | contig 14884 bp, 21 predicted proteins | sample MGYA00242755_ERZ504571 | MGnify/ENA primary metagenome ERZ504571 (study PRJEB26092, sample SAMD00036274) | human gut metagenome | host: Homo sapiens | study: EMG produced TPA metagenomics assembly of...
GAAAAAATGTAAGTGGTGTGGGCAGATTTTCATAGCCCACAAAACGACTACGAACTATTGTTCTCATAGGTGCAAACAATGCAGCTTACAAGGAACGGATTAGGCAAGAGCGTATAGCTTCTTATCAAAAAGAGTTTTCAATGAACGCAGAAGAACCGTCTGTTGAAGACAAAGAGTTCTATACGCCACCCGAAGCCGCAAAACTCTTAGGAATTAGTCGAGCCAGCATTTACCGCTACATGGCAGATAACGTAATTAAAGCGGTTCAATTCAAAGGAAAAACATTAGTCAGGAGGAAAGACATTGAGCTTTTATTTGAAAATGCTGCGGAGTATAAGAAGAGAGTACCCATAGAGAAAGCCCCTATCACCGACTTCTACACCACCGCAGAAGTCAAAGAGAAATATCATGTAAACGAGTCATGGATATTTGTGGTAGCCAAGAAGAACAACATCCCCCGAACTTTCAATCGTGGTAAGACCTACTGGAGCAAGAAACATATTGACGCTTACTTTGCCAAGAAAGCCCCGAATCCAGACATTACCGAATGGTACAGCTCCCAAGAAATGCAGGAGAAGTTCGGCATGACCCTATCTGCCATCTATTGTTTCGTTTCCAAGAATGCCATCCCCAAGAAGAAAGAGGGCATCATGGTGTACTATTCCAAGAAGCACGTAGATATAGCCAAGGGCATTGCAGCACCCGAGAACCGCAATATTATACGGTAGCCGAAGCGATGGAGAAGTTCAACCTCACTCGTGACCAACTCTATCACTATGCGAAGTACCATAATATCCCCAAGGTCAAGAAAGGCAAATACACGTTTATCTCCAAGCCCGAATTAGATAAGTTGCTTGCAGCCCCAAAGATTGAATAAGTTATTTCTTGGTGAATATACCCACCATTGAATCACCTTATTCCTTTGCACCAAACAAATGTAAAATTCTAAATATCAAACAGTATGTCACACACATGTACAAAAGTAACAGTTCGTCAGAGAGCGATTCGGAATAATCGCATCTCCTTGTATCTGGATTATTATCCGGCAGTCCGTAACCCCGAAACGATGCAGATGAGCCGCAGGGAATACCTCGGCATCTACATCTATGCCCATCCGAAGAACGAAATGGAACGGGAGTTCAACAACGATATGTTGAACAAGGCAGAGGCTATCCGCTGCATCCGGGTACAATCGCTCATCAATGAAGAGTTTGGCTTCTTGGATAAGACCAAACAGAAAGCCGACTTCCTCGCCTACTTCAAAAAAAATGTGCCGGAATAAAGACCAGAAATGGCAGTTTGTCTATCAGCATTTCTACAACTTCGTCAAGGGACAATGTACCTTTGGCGATGTGAATGTGGATTTATGCAAGAAGTTCCGTGAGTACTTGCTGAACGCCAAGCAGCTTAAACACAGCAACCGCCACATTTCCCTCAATTCGGCATCCGGCTACTACTCTACATTCAGAGGATTGTTAAAGATTGCCTATCGAGACAAATGGTTTCGAGAAAACATCAATGACTATCTTGATAAAATAGAGCCACAAGATGTGAAGAAAGAGTATCTGACGCTGGACGAAGTGAAGCAACTCGCTGCCAACACCTTGCGACATTCCTGTTCTGAAAGCTGCTTCTCTATTCGCTTGTCTGACAGGCTTACGTATCAGTGACATTCTCAATCTGCAATGGGAAGATTTCACTATCGCTCCCGACCAAGGTTATTGCTTGCGCATCAGGACACAGAAAACACAAACGGAAGCGACACTCCCCATCAGTTACGAAGCCTACGAACTATGTGGTACGCCCGGCACAGGCAAAGTATTCAAGGGCTTGAAACGGAGCATGATTAACTATCCGCTGAAGAACTGGCTCAAAAAGGCAGGAATAACGAAGCCGATAACCTTCCACGGATTTCGTCACTCCTACGCAGTAATCCAAATCTCCTTAGGTACAGATATTTACACTGTTTCAAAGATGCTAACTCACAAGAACGTTTCCACTACTCAAATCTACGCAGATTTGGTCAATGTAAAGAAACGAGAGACAGCAAATAAGATTTCACTGAAATAAATTACAGCTATGAAACGAGGAATCATAACAAACACGACATGGCATCCATATTTCTGATGGAGAAGTATGGATGACCGCTTGGGAGATTGCCGACTTGTTCTATACAACAGTTGGATCAATCAATTCCCGTTTAAATGCAATATTGAAAGCCAATATCTTAAAGAAGTATGACATCTGCCAATGTATAAAGTTGGAAAATGGGAATAGTGCCGATGTGTATAATCTCAACATGATTATAGCCCTATCCTATCAAATAAACACTGGACATTCTGCTGCATTCAGAAAATGGCTTATCAGTAAAGTTGCCTCCAAACAAAAGGGCATATCTCTCTTTATTCCTATAAGCGCAGCTAACATGTTACAATTGCTAATACATTTGCTAAAAGTCCAACTTGGTTTTATTCTACGTTGGACTTTTCTTTTCTATTTTGGCACAGTTGACCTAGAATAATGCTACCTTTTGGTGACAAATGCTGCCACTTTCAGGGAAATGTATTTATACATCTTGCTAATGATATATATTTGCACACAAACGATTAGCATATATTATTATGAAGCAGAAAAAGATAGAACATATTACTTTGAATCTGATTGTTTTCGGGACAATCGCTATCATTGGTGTTTTAGCCCGCCAGACCGTACTTCACTATGGTTGGGACGAGTTCAGCAGCTACCTTATTCTTATAGTATGCTCTATTGTCATAGGAGCTATCTACCTCAATCTACAAATGGCATTCAGACAACTCCTTTCCCCAACAATAGAAAGATGCATTTTGAGATTTGAGGGCTACCGTAATAAGGCTGTGGTGGTAGAAGCTCTAGTGAAACATTCGAAACTTGCCGAAAGTACCATTATTTCAAAATCCATCATTTCTGAACCTGAAATTGAAATTAAATCTGACACAACAGAAGAAGTTTCTACCCCTTCGTGTTCTGAACTCAATGAAGATGTGACAGAACTTCCAAAGGAAGAAGCCACACCTTCTACCATCAACAATATATCCATCGAAGAATCCAATCAGCCAACAGAATACGAGATATTCCGTGCCAACGCTATGGCTGAAAAAGAACGAGCATCGCAAGAAAAGTTAGATAAAGTTCTCTCATATACGAAACAGAACTTGGCTCTCTACCTTAGCGAAACTGATCTCAATCGTCTATGTGGATATATCACGGAATACTTCCTATCCGATTCCTTGCCTAAAGTGGAGCAGATAAAGGTTGACACTCAATTAAGAGCCATTGACATCATGCACTTTGGCTGGAATATAGGTAAGGCATTTGGCAAGCCACGCCTACAGACTGCCACATTTATAAAAAAGGTATTCGCTCATACTCTACGTGATTCTGAAATATCCACCATTGAGCGCAAAAATGTCGCATACGGAATCAGAGTGCAAAATTAAACTGGATAAAAGAATTGCATTGTAGCAATCTATCAGACATTATCTATTGCATCCTAGTAGTCCATATTCATTTTCACGACTCTAAGGTATTCCTTTGCTTGCAATCCCAAGCCATAGCCATAAATGTATTCTGTAAAATGCAGACAATTTATTAATACACATACAACATTTTTCAATCATACAAATTAGCTTCTTCTTTGGAAAATGTTCTTTGATGGATTAGTATCTATAATTCGTTCTCAAGATAAAATCGTAAAAACCGTTGATTAGCCTTTCGATTTTTTCTTGCTCATTCATAATCAATGAAGGGTGGTATGAATCAATTAACAAAATCTCTGCTTCTGAGTTATAATAACACCAATTATTTATTTTCCTAAATCCTTCCTTGAAATCCTGAAAAACGTAATCTAAAGCAATACTAAGAACCTTTCGGTATTTATCTTCAGCATCATTGCTTCCACCACAAACGATGATATTAGGTTTTAATATATCTCTAATTTGAGTACGCAAAATAATTTATCCCGCTCTGCATATGCCCATATAGATTCAATTAGCAGAACTCCCTCCTGCAATTTTCTTAGAATTCACAATAGCAAGTGGATATTTTTGAAAATATCCTTTCTCGAAGATATTTCACTATATTTAGGACAATAGTCGATTCTTGTTGTCATAATACCTTCAAGCCAGTACGCTAAAACATTACCAAATATTTCTGAGCCTTCCGACCAATCCCAATCCTTATAATCTTCGCCTTCATTCCCATTGGGCTCTTTAAGCAAAAACAAAACACGTCGTTTTAGATTCAGTCCACAGACATTCAGGCCAATTCCGATTTAATTTATCTGGCATTTTATTGCTTATGGCAGCCCAACATAAGCCATCATCTACAATTCTGTCTCTTATTTCTTCTGGATATGTTTTCCTAAGGTTTTCAAAAGAGCTATTTCAGATTCATAAATAGTACTACTTTCTATTTGATTTTTCATCTTCATCAGGAATAATTATCAATCACTATTAGTTTTCTAATCACAAAGATAGCTAAATCTCTTGTAATCACCACTTATTATCATCAAAAGTTATCTCACAGTTATATTTTGGTGAATGATTTCACCATTGAAACACCTGTTTCCTTTGCCATCGAACAATTAAAAACGATTGGCGTATGCAAAAAGAAACAGTAACATTTGATAAGCTGCCCGAAGCGGTAGGTTATCTGACCGAACAGGTCATCGAGTTGAAAAAGATGGTAGCAGAACTCCAGCCGCCAGCATCAGACAAACACGTGTTGGTTGAAATTGAGGATGCTTGCCGTATCATCCGAAAAGCCAAGCCTACCATTTATACATTGGTACGCAAAGGGCAGCTTCCTGCCTATAAGAAAGGCAAGAAACTCTATTTCTACGAAGACGAACTTCTGACATGGATTGAGAATGGTCGAAGAAAAACTTCCGAGCAAACATACGAAGAAATGCTTGCCAATATGCAAGACGGTGTCCGTCATAAACCCAAATCATCCGTGAAACTTTAATAGATGTAGCTATGGATACGTATTCTATTAATCCGGTATCTATCATTGATGAAGCGATTGATTTAAGCACAAGATTGTCCGGTTCGGCATTCCCCGTCAGCATATTCCCAAACAAAATCCAACGCATCATTCGTGAGGTACACGAATGCCATAACTACCCTACTGACTATATAGCCGCAGCCATCCTCACGGCAATAGCAGTTTGGCATAGGCAACACGCACCTTTGCCCCAAATCAAGCAAGGATGGACGGAGAAGCCCCATCCTATTATATGGCATTGATTGGAAGACCGGGAGCTAACAAAAAGCCATCCGCTCAGCTTTGCGATGAAGCCGTTTCTTGATTATGATTACAAACAGAATCAAGAATTTGAGAAAATGCTTGCCAAGTACGATGAGCTGATGAGCATGAGTCGCAAGGAACGTGCGGAAAGCGGTAGTGAGCAATTTCCACAAGAGCCTATCCGCAAACGCTTCTTGGTTTCGGATGTAACGCCCGAAGGATTGAGCCTCATTCATGCTCAAAACAAACGTGGGTTATGCTTGTGGGCTGATGAATTATCCGCTTGGTTCAAGAATTTCAACCGCTATAACAACGGTTCGGAGGAACAGTTTTGGCTATCAGTATTCAGTGCAAAGACTACCATATCCGACCGCAAGAACGCCAAGAGTTCCATCTTCATCAAGCGTCCGTGCATATCGGTTATTGGAACTATCCAAAAGAAAATCTTGAATGAGTTGGCTAAGGGTGAACGTTCCAGTAATGGGTTCATTGACCGTATTCTGTTCGTGATGCCCAATCTACAACAGAAGGCACGTTGGAATGACACGGAACTGCCGGAGAATATCGAGCAAGATTGGAATACCATTATTGACAAGCTGATACAACAGGAGTATGCCCTCAATGAGTTTGGAGAGATAGAACCGCAGATTCTTCTTTTCACGGAGGATGCCAAGAGACGGCTTTACGAATGGCAGCACCACTTCTCAGAGTTGTGCGACCAAGAGGCAAACGACACCATTGTGAGTATCTATTGCAAGTTGGAGATATACATCATCCGCTTTTGCCTGATTATCCAATTAGCCCGATGGACTTGTGGAGAGTGTAGTAAAACCTATATCGACCCGTTGACTGTAGAACGAGCCATCAAACTGACGGAATATTTCAAGGAATCCGCATTGAACGTTCAAAATATCCTCAATGAAAATGCGCTCAACAGCTAACAACAAGCGATAGTCAATCTGCTTCCTCCATCCTTTACAACAGCCCAAGCTATACAGATAGCCGAGCAGAACGGAATGAAGGAACGGACATTTCAACGCTTTCTCAATGACAACATCGGAACATTGTTCCGCAAAGAGAAACATGGAGAATATTCAAAGATTAACCCGTGACATTTTTGTCGGTTTTGACACTTCCCAAGCGAAAACGACAATAGCGACAAAAGTGACACACCCAAAAGAGACATATACAATGAATACACATAGATTCATATTAGAACCCTACAAAGGTGCAAGCACTCGGCACACGTGCCCGAACTGCCACCGCCAAAGATGCTTTTCCAAATACATTGATAGAGAGAAGCAAATCAAGTTCCCAGAATACGTGGGGCGTTGTGACCATGAGCAGAAATGCGGTTATCACTTCACGCCTCGTGATTACTTTGAGCAGAATCCATCTGAAAAAGAAAAGTTTGCTGAGAATAGCTTCGGAAGTTATACACCTATTAAAGAAGTAAAACCGATAGCCATCTCCTACATGGATTTGGATATAGTCAACCAATCATTACGAGGCTATTCTGCGAACAAGTTATTTCAGTTTCTATCGGTTCAATTCGGAGAGGCGGAAACATTGAATCTTATGAAGAGATACAAGGTTGGTACATCCAAGTATTGGGATGGTGCAACCGTATTCTGGCAAACAGACAATCAGAGTAAAGTCAGAACTGGTAAGATAATGCTTTACAATTCCGAAACGGGTAAGCGAATAAAAAGAACCATACAATCATGTTACGTGGGTGCACTCCGTATTACACAAAGATGATTACAATTTGAAGCAGTGCTTCTTCGGTGAGCATCTGCTTTCCGAAGACAAAAGCCGTCCAGTTGCACTGGTCGAAAGCGAGAAAACGGCAATTATTGCATCTTACTATCTGCCGCAATTCCTATGGATAGCATCAGGTGGAAAGAACGGTTGCTTTAATGTCAACAGCCTATCCGTTCTGGCAGGAAGAAGAGTTGTATTATTCCCTGATTTAGGTGCAACCGACTATTGGCAGAGCAAAATCAGTCTAATGAAAAGCTGCGGAATTGAAGTACAAATGTTCGATTATTTGGAAGCCAACGCTACCGAAGACGAACGCAAAGAGGGGTACGACATAGCTGATTATCTACTCAAAGTGAAGCCTGACAAAGCCATTCTTCAACAAATGATAAGGAAGAATCCTGTCTTGAAAACACTGATAGATACATTCGATTTAAAGCTCATCAGCGTACAACAAGGCACTCCACAACCGAGGTTTACCACCCAAGAAGCGAGGATTCAGACTTTGAACTCAGGGAGAAGAATCGAGACTTTTTTACTGTAGCAAGTTAATGTCGGTGTATTACATTCCCCGACCACTTGCTCCTCAAAAAGTCTGAGGAGGCGGCTCCCGATGGTCACACATTATTCACTTAAAACAGATTCAAATGGAAAAGAAATATACAGTAACACTCCGTCTGTCATATCAGCAATACGCATGGCTTGGTGCGCTTTGCAGACGGAGCAAGCAGACTCAGAGCGAAGTCATCCGTTCGCTCATCGAGAACGGTTCGGTACGTGAACGAATCACGCAAGAGCATATCCACATCATCCGGCAATTGATAGGCGAAAGTACTAATCTTAACCAGTTGGCCAGGCAAGCCAATACCTACGGTTTCTTTGCCGTTGCGGACAAATGTGAGGAAATGGCTCAGCACATTAATCAACTTATAAAACGACTGAAAGATGATAGGTAAACAAACTAAAGGGACTTCGTTCGGTGGATGTGTCCACTACGTCCTCAAAGAGGAAAAATCCAAGTTATTAGAAGCGGTCGGAGTAGAAGGAACACCCGAACAGATGGCAGAGCAATTTGAGTTACAATCGCTACTCAACGACAAGGTAAAGAATATTGTCGGACATACTTCGCTCAACTTCTCACCGGAAGATAGCGAACGCTTGAAACATGATGATGAACTGATGTTGCAAATTGCCCATAACTATATGAAGTTGATGGGCATCGAAAACACGCAGTACATCATTGCCCGGCACATCGACCGTGAACATCCACATTGCCACATCGTCTTTAATCGAGTGGGCAATGACGGCAAAACGATTAGCGACAAGAATGACTTTCGCAGGAATGAGAAAAATTTGCAAAATGTTGACCGCCAAATATCGCTTGCATTTTGCCAATGGTAAAGACCATATCAAGGAGGAACGATTGCGCCCTTATGACCGAGCAAGGCATGAGATATACAAAGCGTTGAAAGAAGAACTGTCCCAAGTACAAAATTGGGCTGACTTAAAGGATGCACTTGCCGACCGAGACATTGATATGAAATTCAAGGTCAGCCGAACTACACGGGAAATACAGGGGGTAAAATTTGAGTACAACGGTTTTTCTTTCTCCGGCTCTAAGATTAGCCGAGAGTTCAGCTACTTGAATATCGACAACCGACTGGAAGAGAATGCTTGTGCATCCTTGTTGGAGTCAGCCAAGCAAGAACCCAAACAGCAGAAAGAAGAGGTGCTGCAAAGCGTTTCCCATTCCGATGATGGCTCAAGCATCAGTCTCGGCTTGCTAAACGGCAACTCATCCTACGAATGCCACTGCAGCAGAAGGAAGCCGAGTTCAAATACGGCTGATGAAAAAGAAAAAGGCTAAGCGCAAGCGAGGCTTTCATTTATAATCCACTTTTTATTAACACTTTAAATTCAATTATTTATGGAAGATTTGATTCTTGATTTCAATCTCTACTTGTGTGAGAAGTTCGGCTACAGAAACAGTTGTAGCGTGATGCAAAATGCCAATGGCTTTTGTGTGAACATCAGTGAACGTGATCTGGACTGCTATATCCGCTTCTGGGAGTATAGCTGTGGAAGAGGCAACTTTCCCGACTGGTCTATCATCATTGTTCGCAGTAACTTCAAGAAAAACCAAGAAGAAAGCCTGAAAGATTTGGCTCGGTTCTTCAAGGAGTACATGCCACGCTACGGTTACAAATACCTCTGCACCGAAGATGATGACTACAAGTATTATCAGACACTTGGCTTAAAGTGTATCATGGACGGTTTTTGTCCCAATTATGCATTAGCACTAAAAGGATTTGAATGTCTGAGACATGGTTTAGAGTTAAGGAGGGGATTTTTCCTCTCCTTTTCTTTTTCGATGTGCCCTAATGAGCTGATTCCTCTATTATGAATGTTGGCAATAAAAGTGTTATTACTACATTTCTCATAATATATGCAATGATTGAGAGCGAAGAAATTACTGTATCAGGTTACTTCGCTCTACATATTACATCATTTCCCCAACGACTTAAAGACCTTCGCAATACAACGCTTTTTCTGTTCCATATTGGGATGAACATATAAGTCTAAAGTGGTCGAAATATTGGAATGTCCTAACAATACACTAACGGTCTTGTAATCACAGCCAGCTTCTATACAACGAGTGGCAAAGCTATGGCGCAGGCCATGATATTTCAATTTGGGAATACCTAACTTCGCCATTAATTTGCCGTAATAATTACGGTAAGTACGAGGCTCGGTTGGATATTCATCATTAGTCAAAACATAGAAATCTTCATTAACGACCTTCTTCAGTGGTTTTACCATTGCAAGAAGGTCCTTTGTCATAGGAATTTTCCGACATGAGTTTTGTGTCTTGGGAGTGTTGATAACCAGCTCGGTATATTTCTCCGTCCCATTAATAATGTAAATCCGTTCAATTGTACGATTGACTGTTATCGTTCCCTCTGAAACATTGATGTCACTCCACTTCAAAGCGCAGACTTCCCCTATACGAAGTCCGGTACAAAGACTGATGTAGATACCCAGTCCAGCAAAGGAAAAATGACTTTGAATATGATTGAGTATTTTCTTGTGATTAGCAACCGATAGTACTTCCAATTCTTTGGTTGTTGAAGAAGACGGATATTTGATGTCCCACTCTTGATAATCCATCCATTCATTTTTTACGCCGAATTTCATAACCATTTTCAGTACAATCAAAATGTCTTTTACGGATTTCACATTCAGTCCATTCTCTATTTTCTGCAAAACAAATTCTTGCACAGCCTGTTCATGGAGTGTATCGCTTTCTCCAAAATTTGGAAGAATATGATTTTCCAAGATAAGCACATAAGCAGCCATTGTGGACTGCTTCACATAAGGTTGCTTGTACTCTTTCCATGCAACCGAGATTTCTCTAATTGTTTTCTGTCCCATAATCGTATATTAATATGTTGTACATATAATTAGAGAATAATAAATCCCAGATGTTCCCCATTTGAGATTCCCGGAATTTAGCGGAGAGTGGAAAATGGCAACATTTGGAGATATTGCAAAAGGATTTGACTATGGTATGAATGCAGCAGCCAAATCTTTCGATGGGAATAATAAAATATATCCGGATTACAGATATTGATGAAGTTTTCTTCTCAATATCTGTATGATGATGTTGTTTCTCCAGATGGAGAACTGGAGGATCGTTATCTCGTAAAAGAGAATGATATTCTTTCTTGCTCGTACAGGAGCAAGTACAGGAAAAAGCTATCTTTACCGCAATAGTGATGGTAAGCTATATTTTGCCGGATTTCTTATACGTGCAAATATTTATAAGCACAATTCATATTTTGTGTTTTCCCAACTGCATACACTTCGATATAAGAATGGATTTCTGTAATGTCTGCTCGTTCTGGACAGCCCGGTATAAATTCACAGGAATATGCTTCTTTCCCTGTTTATACTACATCTTTGCAGGAAGAAGATAAAAATTGCCACTTTTTTAAAGTTACTTGACGAGGCGCATCATAACCCAAAACAAAATCATTGAGGATTTGAAAAAACTAAAGTCTGCGATTTCAGAAAGACTTTTCAAAAGCGTAAAAGGTTCTACTGTTCTACTGTCTGATCTATGTGACATTGTTAAGGGTAAACAAATCAATGGGGAAAATCTCTCTGATAGTGGTAATTATTATGTAATGAATGGTGGTACAGAGCCATCTGGCTATTATGACAATTACAATGTAGAAGCCAGTACTATTTCAATAAGTGAGGGCGGAAACTCTTGTGGGTATGTACAATTCAACACCTCACCATTTGGAGCGGTGGTCATTGTTATTCCATTCAAAACATTGCAGACAAGGTGGATAATATGTACTTGTACCATTATCTTAAATCGAATGAGGATGCCATAATGAAACTGCGTATAGGTTCTGGCTTACCCAATATTCAGAAGAAAAGACTTGGCAATGTTCAAAATAATAGTACCAAAAATTAGTGGCAAATAAAAAATCTCAACTTTTCTGTCATCGCTTGAAAGAAAAGCCGAGATTGAAGAAAGAATACAGAATGTCATGCAGAAACAAAAGCTATATCTATTGCAACAGATGTTCATATAAACATCTGGGCAAGGAAATATTGCTTCTGCATGGTTAGCAATGTTAGTTTCCGCTGCTCATTAATGATGTACTCATCGTACGAGTGTAATATTTTTTGCGACCAAAAAGAATGTTATTGACATTCGAGGAATATGGTAATACATAGCTTTCTACATCCCCTTTGCCAATATTCATTTGGGCAGCACCTTGACCACAAGCAATCATACTATTTTCAAATCTTTGAGAAGATAAAATTTGATATTAGAAACTCTTGATTTACATTTTTCGCAAGTTGTAACAAACCAACTCGTTGGTTGAGCAAATAGTCTCCATCCTTACAAAGAGAAACACGCCCAACATTACCCGTAAGAGAGATTAAAATATCTCCTTCTTTTAAAACTTGGTGGTCTTGTATATCGTTCGGCAAGTTGATTATGCAATTGTAATCTTCATCGTTTATATATCGCTCGCCAGACACATTTGTTATTGTGAGGATTTTCCATTTGCCCAGTGCATTATACTTGCCACTCTGGAATGCGTAACCATTTTTCAATGTCGCAATATTCGACAAGCATATAGTAGTTTCTAACAAATCTTTGCGTGCGAACAAAATGTTTACTAATCGCAGACCTATAAACTGCATAATCCTTAATCAAAGGACTAAGAGTATGTTGTATGCAAAGAGTTTATGGCAATAACGTGTATTTAAGCGAAATTGCACAAATATATCAGCCGCAAACAATATCTTCAACAGAATTAACAGAAGATGGTTTTCTTGTATATGGGGCAAATGGGATTATTGGCAAATATAAGGATTACAATCATGAAACGGAACAAATTTGTATAACTTGCCGTGGAAATACTTGTGGTATGGTAAATTATACAAAACCAATGTCTTGGATAACTGGAAATGCAATGGTGATAAATACAGATAAGTATCAAGATAAGGTGTGTAAGAGATATTTTATATCATTATTCTTTCTGCGTATTAACTTCAATAGTATTATTTCTGGCTCTGGACAGCCGCAAATAGTACGTACTCCATTGGAAAAGTTAAAAATTAACATTGCCCACTATTTCTGAACAAAAACAGAAGGCAATTATTTTTGATAAAATTCAAGACAAAATAGATATTAATCATAAAGTATTAAATCTTTATATAGGTCAAAAGCAGTATCTACTCCGTCAAAATGTTCATATAAACATCTGGCGGAGCAAGTATTGCTTCAAATAATTATAGGAATCATACTGTGCGATTTGATTTGATAGTTTTCTTTCCAAAGATTGCATTAGGTTTGCGATGAAACTTTGCTTACTTTTACAAGGTATAGGCAACCTTAAATCCTGAGAGTTGATAGCACTATATAAGGAGTGTTGCTTGAACTCTTTTCTATTGCAATTCTTTTGGGTAGCAGTACTTTTAACGCCCATTTAATGTATTGGATATTTTCGGAGAACAAGTCTAATACATAAGTCCTTTGATAAGCATTAAACTTTCCCTTATAATAATTGATATATCCCAAATTAGCACCATTTCCAGAGATTAGTAAAGCTTCTGTATCAAAAGCGAAGCTATCAATTTTGAATGGTTGTTCTGCACAAGTAAAAAATGGATAAATCCCATTATCTACCTGTGCATTTGCATCAAGTTTCCCTGTTGTAATTTGACAAATATCACCAAGTTTTACATATGTGTTTCCACTTGTTGATTCTTTAATGCAATGCTGTGCAATTCCTTTGATTAAGGACTGCAGTTTCTCAATGATTTTGTTTTGGGTAGCGATGCGCTCATCTATAAGTCGCAAGAGCGTGGCTATTTTCGTTTTGCTCTACTTTGGACGGAATGCCAATAAAGCACTCGGAAAAATTCTTTGTGCTGATGGAATAGATTTTTGTTCCTTGTGCTATTCGTCTAATCTGATTATGAAATGCAGATGACGAAAAAGCATATCCTTTGAAGCCGATAACAGTTTTATTTTTATTGTCACGTCCATGAATTGTATGCAATCCACATACAATGTTTTTTCCTGCAAGGTCAAAGAACTCAATAGGCTTGGCTACTTCATTCGTATCTTCCGAGGCATCTGCAAAAGCCACATCACCCTCTTTACACAATTCAAAGTTCTTGGGCATATTGTCCTCTTTGATATTGGGTAAATTATCTCTTGTCAAATCAACCATAGTAGGAAGCCCAACATGAATTAGTCCATAATGTAAGTTCATCATGGCTTTCGTTCCATATTCAAGTTGCTCCCAGCTTAAAGAATTGGTTGAATAGAAGTCCAATAGCTCGGACACTTTACATATTTCCCACTCTTCACTAAATTCCGGGAATCTCAAATGGGGAACATTGAGGATTTTTTTATCTTTATTATCTATTGCCATCGTTGTTATTATTTTGTAGGATTCAAGTCAAATGGAAGTAACGGAGTTCATCATTTCCATCATTAAAACGGTCAAAATCCGATATGTATGATTTGTCTTGAATCAGTTTATATTTTTCATATTCGCTATAAGCCTTATCTCTTGCTTCCTCTTGTGTCACTTTTCCGGCTGTATCGCACGGCTCGTAATCCATCGTTGCAAGATATTGTTGAAGAAACTTCTTCCAATCATCCATAGTTGAAACAATATGACGTGCAGCACGTGATTCTGCCATATCAAGAAAAGCAGTTGTGATAAGATTCAACTGGGACAATTCAGAATCTGACAGGTAATTTTTTGCGACGATGGTATCAGACTTTTGCACTCTTCCGTCAGGAGCTTTCTTCCACGTGGTAAGTCCCATGTAAGGTTGCTCGGAATCAGCCCGTTGATAGATAATTTCCGCAGCCGTATGATGAGTAACGGCAAGGTGCATCATATTTTGTACCATCTTGAAGAACAACTTTGTGTCTTCTGATTTCGGGTCGTAATCCGCACTACATTCTGCATAAATGTCAGTTATCTTTTGGTAATATCTGCGCTCTGAGGTGCGTATTTCACGAATACGCTCAAGCAAATCGTCAAAATAGTCTTTCCCGAAATGTTTGCCCTGTTTTAGTCTCTCATCATCAAGGGCATATCCTTTAATGATAAACTCTTTCAACACTGAAGTAGCCCAAATGCGGAATTGAGTAGCTTGATAGCTGTTTACCCTATACCCCACTGCAACAATAGCATCGAGGTTGTAAAATAGCGGCATACGTTCCACTTCCCGGTCTCCTTCTGTTTGAACTATCCAATTTTTCGGATAGTTGCCTCTTTGGAAA